>Ga0210398_10000118_pt1 | contig 98500 bp, 78 predicted proteins | sample IncBWC4OmetaG_FD_161047 | JGI IMG/M metagenome (GOLD analysis project Ga0210398, IMG submission 161047) | Forest soil microbial communities from Barre Woods Harvard Forest LTER site, Petersham, Massachusetts, United States - Inc-BW-C-4-O | ecosystem: Environmental > Terrestrial > Soil >... | reverse complement strand
GTGGTGACGCTCTGCCTGCGGCTAAGTCTCCGGTTGTGCTCACCACGCGATTGCGCGAATGTACCGGGCGACCCGCCACTCGCCCAGCAAGGGGAGAAGTTCGATGCACAGGACCAAGGATCGCGAGGCCAAACCGTGGGGATCTGAGGCCGGACAGGCTATCCTGGTCACTGCCCTTGCGATGGTGATTCTGATGGCCGCCGCCGGGCTTGGCGTCGACATGGGATATCTCCGCTATATGCAAAGGAGCATGCAGACGGCGGCTGACGCCGCCGCAGTGGCAGCGACGGCAGAGCTTAACAACGGCGATTACGTGACGGCCGGGCAGACTGACGCCGCCGCCAACCACTTCACCAATAACGTGAACGGCGTGACCGTGGCGGTCAATTACCCGCCCACGGCGGGTCCCTACGTCAATCAGGTGAACTTTGTCGAAGTGATCATCACGGAGAGCGTGCCTACGTTTTTCATGAAGGCCGTGGGCATCAGCAGCGAGACCGTCTCGGCCAGGGCGGTCGGCCACTACTGGAGCGGTACGAACTGCATCTACGCTCTCTCGCCAACCGCGACGGACGCCATTCTCATCAATGGCAGCAATACGATCAGCGCGCAGTGCGGAGTCATGGACGACTCCGACGCGAGCCAGGCCTTCCTCAACAACGGGTCCGGCTCGTTCAGCGTCACCGGGACCATGATCACCGGCGGATATTTGAACAACGGCTCGGGAACGCTGACCCCGACCCCCACAACAGGCACCCCGCCGCTGCCTGACCCTCTCGGTTACCTCGCCGAGCCCACGGTCGGAAGTTGCACCTACAGCACCACGCAAATCGTCAACGGCTCGTCGAACTACACTTTCAGTCCGGGCGTGTATTGCGGCGGAATTACGGCAAATGGCAGCGGCACCGTGACGTTCAATGCGGGCACCTACATCATCGATGGAGGCAGCCTCACGATCAACGGCTCACAAAAGGTTACCGGAACGGGCGTGACGTTTTACATCACCGGGAGTGCGAGCGTTACGGTCAACGGCTCAAACGGCGTCACTCTGACCGCCCCCACCAGCGGCACTTATGCCGGGATCCTGTTCTTCCAGGACCGCACCGACAGTGCTAGCGTCACCATCAATGGCAGCAACCAGTCGGCGTTCACGGGCTCCCTTTATTTCCCGGACGCACAGCTGACTTACAACGGGAGCGGACCGGCCACTGCTTACACCATCTTGGTGGCAAATACCATTGTCTTTAACGGCAGCTCGACGATCAACGACAACTACGCTTCTTTGACGGACGGGTCGCCCATCAAATCAGCAACGCTAGCGGAGTAGACACGAAGATTCTCACAGCCAGCGTGAAGATCCTCTTGCGGTCGGCGTGGCGGTGTCCCAGCAGGAGACTGCCACGCGCCCGCTGGTAGTGGGGTCCTTTGACCTTTAGGCCGGGCGCTTACGCTTCGCAGCCTTCATTCTGGAGAAAGCCTCCAAAGCGGACTTGGTGATGTGCGGAACGTTCAGTTCGGCCTTGAGGCGTTCGAGGGCTAAGAGCTTGAGTTCCTCGCGGGCCTTCTTCTTTGGCATGGATTCTACGGCCCGGCGCTCTCCCCAAATCCCCCACAGAGAACCGGGCCGGACTCCCCACACCGCGAAGGCTATGCCGGTTCAGAATCCCCGTCTATACCGAATGGAACACTTCGCGTGGTGTTCCGTTCGGAACAGACTGTGTCTGATCACCGAAGTATTATGCCGTCAATCTTCACCCACAAGAATGCTACCCGGGGGCATCGATTGAGCGAAGTCTCGGTGCCCCTCCTAATCTGCGATCTCGGGAGAGTAGGGCCGGAGCCCAGTTTCTTAAGGGAGCCACCGGAAGCAACCCCAACAGCGGGTAGCGACTCTCAGTCTAAATTTGTCTCGAAAAAACGGGACTTCGGCCCACCGCACCCCGAAGCCCCAATGGCATGACGACACTCGGGGTCAGCCGTGGAACCCGTTGGCTGGCCCTTGTATCTTACATACCACTTTGTTTAACCTGTGAGTCAACACGATTGAGCGGGGGCGTAAAGAGAAAGGGCGTATACTTCAATCCACCGTGGACAGAGAGGGTGTGACGGGCATAAGAAGGGGGGCTGCATGCCATATCACCGCCGGTTCGGTGTTTTCAAACGGAAAGACAGGGGCAATTTACGGCAGGGATTCTACGCCGATCTCGATGAAGCCAAGAGGCACGCTCAAAAAGGTGCCCATGATGAGGGTGTGGAGTTCTTTGTGTACAACTTCGAGAACCTTTCTGAGGTCGCACGTTTCTTCCCGCCCAGAGGCAAGCCGTAAGTCGTGTACAGGATGGGGAAACGAAAACGCCCGCTAGCAGGCGGGCATCTTCAAAAAGGTGCACCATACAAGCCATGTTATCCGCAGAAGCCGAGAGTCTCGCTCAAACAGAGTTAATCAGTCTGCGGTATGCCTGAAGCGAAAAGAGGCACCGTTTGGATAACCGTCCTAACTCGACTTAGGACGGTTACCACAGTTCGGAGGCCCGGCGCCCCCAATCGCAACGTAGTGGCTCTACGCGAGGAGAGGATACGCCAGAAACAACCAGCCCGTCAATACAAATCCTGTCCCTTGTGCCCCAACTACCACTCGCCGGAGCGGTCATTTGTGTTTGACCTACTTTTCCAAAACAGGAAGCGTATTAAGCGTGCGACAGCAAACGCCGTGGCTATCAGGAGCGCCCTTACCAAGCAAGGTTAAGCCCAAAACAGCAATCAGCTTTATGCCTGTATACTTCCGGCCATCACGAAATCCATTTGGAAGTTCCGTGCCCCTCGACGCCGCGCATGTAGCCGCTGGGATCATCCTACTCGCTAAGACCGGAGGCAAGGGTAGCTACTGCACCCGCGCCGGCGGCGACGCGTGCGAATTACCCGGCGTCAACCCTTCCGACCCTCCCAGGCTCTCGAGGTAGTTAAGGAGTGCAGCCAGCTCCGCCGCCCAGCGATCTGCCCGTCAAGGCCCGGGGCAACAGTTCGAGGTCTCAGGCTCCGGGTGTGCTGATCGGGCTGGGCAAGCGAACCGAGCGGGCGCGGAAGGCGGAGGCTGAATGAGCGCAATCCGGAGCCCTTCCGGCCGGCTTGTCCACAGTCATTCTCCCTGCAGCCAGTTCTGCCGACGACCCGGCTTTCGGCCAGGGTGCCGTCGCGGTTGAAGACCCGTATCTCAGCCGAGTCCACTTCCCGCGCAACCCACTCGGCGTAGCTCACGGCGTAATCGCGTTCCTGATACCACAGGCCGAAGGGCGCGCCACGCGTGGGCTTTAGCAGCCAGTCGCCGCGGTAACGGGGATGCGGAACGATTTCAAACCCGATTTGTTGCACGCCGGCCTCCTCGGTTTGTGCCTCGCGCATCGCGAATCGGTATATTACGACAAATCTCCAGGATGCCGGAGGGTCTTCCACCAGGCTTGGCGCACCGAACCCGCGAACCCGACTGGGTGTATACTGCAGGCGCCAAATCTAAGTCGAAAACTCAGGAGGCATCCGCCATGCAATGAACAAGGCAAGCTGTTCGCGTGGGCAAACCAAGGTGGTGGAAAACGGTGTGCGCGGTCTGTGTGCTGTGCGCGGCGACGGCGATTGCCTTGCCGGCGCAGACTCTCAAGACGCTGATAAATTTGAACGGGAGCGACGGAGCCAACCCTTACTATATGTCCCTCGTCCAGGGCACGGACGGTAAACCTATATGGAACCACGGAAACCGGTGGAGCATACGGGTACGGCACAGGGTTCAGGCTGACCCCGAGCGGCACGCTCACCACGCCTTACAGCTTCTGCGCCCAAACCTACTGTCCTGACGGCGCTAGGCCATACGCCAGCCTTGTGCTCGGCACAGACGGAAACTTCTACGGAACAACCTCCGAAGGTGGGGCCCTCGGGGCCTGCAATGAAGTCTGCGGGACGGTCTTCAAAATCACCCCCCAGGGCACGTTGACCACTCTGCACAGTTTCGTCGGCTACCCGACGGACGGCGACTACCCTATGGGGCCGCTCATTCAAGCCACGGACGGCAACTTCTACGGGACGACCTTCGGAGGGGGGGCCAACCAGTTCTGCGGTTTTGGCTGTGGGACAGTGCTCAAAATCACCCCAATGGGCGCCACGACCACGTTGTACAGCTTCAACGACGAGGATGACGGCGCCTACCCTTACGGCGGGCTCGTGCAAGCCACCGACGGGAATTCTTATGGGACAGCCCACTGCCGGCGGGCAGTTTGACCCGCAGGCGTGCGACTCCCCTCCGCTTCCTCCTGGCTGCGGTGTGGTCTTAAGAATCACGTCAGGCGGCATCCTGACTACGCTGCACAGCTTCGACGAAACCGACGGGTACACTGCTGAGAAGCATCAACCGTGGCTAACTGCTACCCCGCCTGCACGCCCCAATGGTATCCCCAGGGGGGCACGCCGCCGTTACCACCGCCACCGCCACCTCCGCCTTGGGGCAGTTGAGACAAACACTGGTAATAAGATTGGCAGTTTTTTGTTGCCAGGCATTCGATCCAAGCAAGCTCGCACGGCACAGCCGTGGAAACACGATGAAGTTGTGGCTGCAAGGACCTGATTGATCGCCGCGCCATATACCCCGAGCTGACAACGTAATGTTCCCTAATCCCGCCGAGCGAAGCGTCGGCCGTAAATTCGGGTATACGCATTGGAATGACCTCCTTTTATGGTTTAACGATTGTACTCGATGCCACCCCGGAGAAAACCCGGACCCAAGGGTCTGTGCCACTGGTGCGCGGATCAGAGGGTGTTGCAAGGCCAAACCTGGCAGGCCATACAGCTTCCGAAAGCAAAGGCGCAGCCGGCTTGACAGACTAGGAATCCGACTCCCCCACCGGCCACGGCACAACCCGCCTCACAAGCGTAAGCCAACCCTGTGCAGCACGCTCCAAGAGCGCCCGGGTCCTGGGGGTATGAGCCACCGCCGCCTGTCCCGCCGCCTGTCCCGCCCCCGCACAGGTTTCCGCGGCAATTCTGCCTCGCATATCGACAGGCAGGCCGGGCTGGATCCACATGAACTCATGCAAGCCGCGATACACGGGGGCCCGTGATGGCCAACCGGCAGGGCGGGGTGGATTCCGGGCCTCGTCGGTTTGGCGCGACGGGCTCCACTTGAGCGATAAAGGTACTGGCTACGAGCCAATGCGTGTTCGGCAAGAAAACCAGGAATATTCATACATCCTCCTGTGAAGCAATCCTTTCTTGTGCGCCAGAGTTCCGGTACGTCCGCAAACCACGCATTTCCTTCGCACACGACGGATCGTAATACGGCGATAACTTCGAGACCGGGAACGGAAAGTCCGCGGTCACATCAGCGCGCACGCAAAAGCTCGCGACGCACCAGGCTGGAAGCCGGAAGACCCCAACACGGTCAGCGCCGAAGATCGCAGAGCTGCCGCTCTGCGCTAGCCCCGAAGCCAGCTAAATGACCGTATAGGGCGACTCACACTCTACATTCTGCCTGCTAGGACACCGATGCCGCTAAAGCCCCCCCACCAGTCGCAACCACACGCCCAGCCGGGCGGGCAACAACAGCAGTTTCCATCACCGTCAACCCCTAGCTGGGGTAGGACTGCCGCTGAAGACGAGCGATCCATTGCGGCCCCAGCGACCCGCGAGACCGTCGTAAGTTTCAAGGCCGCGTCTGCGGTGAAGCGCGGCATTCGCATGGACGTCATGATTCCTCCCTTCAAATCAATGCCAAGAGTGACTCAAACTGTACATGCCGGCACCTAGCACGTAGATGCCGCCAAAGGGATTCGTCGCCGGTTCGCACCAACACCTCTGAACTGTGCTCACGCACCTGTCGCCGACGCCGCAGCAACACGTCTGGCTTCCATGTAACATCTCCTTTCTTAGTACACCTAAATGCGAAAGTACGCCGACATCTTTGTTCCGGGGTTTAGCGGTCAATAACACGGCGACAGCTTCGTGACCAGGAACGGAAACTCGTCGGTTACGTCGATCCGTGCGAGCCTCTCGATAACCTGCGCCCCAAGGCCCGCAGACCCGAGGGTCTGCCAGCCTGCCGGTCGTCATCACCTGCAGTAAGTGTCGCGGCGGCAACCGCGACCGGGGAAAGTCCCGAGTGGAGTCTTACAAACCCAAGTGAAGTATCTTTCTGTGCTGGGACACCGGTTCCTCTGGTCGCCTCCGCAAGCGCTGTTACCCGTATAGTAGCAGCCTTGAGGCAGGGGCGCCCAATTGGCAGGAACGACAGCGTTCTCCGTCCCGAAACTTGGCTCATTACGCTGGCCACCATAACACCCAGCGCTAACGCCTCCTTGCGAGCAAAGGGACCTCTCAGCACTGAAAGTTGGTATTCTCACGGTTTCCTCCTTTTGATCTGGTTTCATTCGCTTTTCAGAAGCACGCTAACGGTCATAGTATGGTCCTAGCTTGTTGACCAAGAACGGAAACTCCTCCGTTACATCTACGCGGGTGAAATACTTTTCTGATACATCTGTGCCTCGATGCGTATAAGAAAAGACCACATCAAGAACCTGTCGCAGACCACTCAAGCGAGATGGTCGAGCGTCCACAGCGGTGAGCGAACAATTCCTGGCGTGTGCGTCCGCAGCATTCGCATAGATTGCTGGGTACCGCACAGCCAGGTAGTTCAGAGCGCGATGCTCAGGAGTGGCGCCCGCGTTATCTGCCATCTGCATGATGCGGTCGAACAGTTCCTCCGCCGCCGGACCGAACTCTTTGGCGGAACTCTCTTTGGGCTTGGGAATGGCTTTAATCAGCGCGTCGCGGTCAAAAGAGTAAATCTGGTCGAAGGCCACAATCGGAACCATCAAACCGTTGCACATCTCCGGGGGCGCGATCGGTCCTCTCACACCGATGACGCAATCCAGGTCCCAGGGTTGAGGCGTGGGGCGCAAGGCTTCCACCAGCAGGTTGTAATCGGCCGGGTCGCGCGGGACCATGATATAGGTTTCGAGGCCCTCGATGGTCATCACCCAGCACAACTGCCGCACCAGGTAACGATTCTCCGGCTTCGAAAGCACGCCTTGAAGTGCCTGCCGGTCGGTGAGCCCGGAGGTCTTATCCCGCCCCACCGCCTGGGCAAATTCCTTCTCCACTGAAACTCGCGGGAAGCGAGGTTCAATCCTGCCGATGGCGTAGACGTAGCTGGGTGCGGCGGCCGCCCCAGCGCTGGCGGCGGGCGCCGTTCCGCAAGTGGGACAGGCCTGCGGAGTGAGCGTGCTTGACGCCGGTCGGGCAGCAGAACCTGCTGGCGCCGGGGCCTCACTGTCGCTGGCTGGTACGGTTGCCATTTGCTCTTTCACTTCCGGTTGCTCCATAAATTCCCTCCTTTTGAAGTTGTGACTCCGGGCTCGCTTCTTATCCCTCGAGTTGTGCTCGGGAGGCCCTGCAATCTTCGCCAGATTTTCTTGCCGGCCGGTGCTCCCCGAACTGCATCGGAAAGCCGGCGCGAGGCGCGTTCTGCACTTACAGAGTGAACACCCCGCCGTTTTTCACGATATTGCCTGTAGACAGAAGGAATCTCGAGAAGAGGCAGGTGCCGCCCGAGCAAGTGTAGCTCCCCTTATTGCCACAGGCCTTGGGATCGAATATACAGCTCACGCAATCCACCAGCCCTGAGCAGACGCAGGCCGTGTCCGTGCAGAAGTAGGCCGCCATCACCCGATTTGATCCATCAGACCGCTCGCGTGCTGAGACCTCCGGGTAACCCCCGGCGGCTCGAGAGATGCTCCGCTCGGCTGTAAAACCAGGTAACCGCATTGGGTTTGCCTCCTCGTAGCGCAGGGCTCGTCTTTTCAAGCCCTGCGGTTCCTCGAGATCCCTTTGTGCCGGCCACGTTCTCCCAACTGAATTGAAAAGCCGCAGGGCCGGAACGCGGCGCTAGCGCGTGAAATGCATCCACTGATTGAGGGCTGCGGCGCGCTTCTCGCACCCAACGCAGGGCTTCACGCCCATCGCATAGGTCACGCGCTTGATGGCGTCGCCCAAGCCGATTTCCTCGTCAATCAGGAAGCCCGGAAGGCGCACGCGATGCGTCTCGTGACTCGGGCGTCCGGATTTACCATCGGAAGCGCGTTCCTTCTTTTTCCTCGGCAACAACTCTCCTCCTTGACCCGTTTGACGCCAACCCGCCTTCTGGCTCATAGACCCGGGTATCCCCCGCCCGGTCCTCCCGGCCCGCGCACGATCGGCGGCCCCCCGGCTATAAAGCATATCCACATGCAAGTGGGGTACTGAAGAATTGGATCACCCCCCCACCGTGGGTCACAGTAACCGTTGCAACGCGAGAACAAGCTAGCAGGTACTACTCCAGCTTGAGTCCGGGCGCCGAAAGCGCGCGTCCGAAAAGCTCCGAATGTCCTGGAAAGAGACCTCTCAGCCACAAATCCTGGAACGCTCATTTTTTTCTCCTCTTCGTAAGTTACGAGCCGCTTCTCCTCCTCAACTCACTCTAGGCGCGTCTTTCCCATTGCTTCATACGCCCCCCAAGCGTCGAGCACCGGCGGAGCGATGGTGGGTCGCCGTGGCGCGCCGGCTTGGGTCACGGCCAGCTTGATCTGGGCCGCAGTGGCTCCGGAAAACTCCGACCACAGCAGCGCGATGGCGCCGGTAACGAAAGGCGCCGCCGCGCTGGTGCCGCCGAACGTCTGCGGCTTGCCGTTGGTCCCGAGGCTGGCGACGTTTTCCCCCGGCGCGCTCAGTCCGTGCCTGCCGATCGAGCTGCCCAGATTCGATTCGTTGAGCGGTCTCCCTTGCGCATCGCAGGCGGCCACCGGGATCACCCAGGGATGCCGCGTGATGGCGGAGCTTCCCACCGTCCCTTGATTGCCCGCTGCGGCGACGGTGATAACGCCGCGCTGGGCCGCGTAATTGAATGCCTGCTCCAGCTTGCCTTCGCCTTGCGGGGACGGTTCCACGAGGGCGGAGCTCAGGTTGATGACGCGCACGCCCGCATCGACGCTGTCGATAATGGCCTCGGCAAGTTCTTCGGGAGTCGCACTCGGCATTTGTCCGTTGCCGTTGGACGCTTCCGCAAAAATAGGACGCAGCAGCAGCGTGCAACCGGGACAGATGGCCGGCGCCGCAGAACCGCGCCGGGCAGAAAGCACGCCCGCCACGAACGTCCCGTGGGTGCAGGCAACGCTAGCAGCCAGGCTGCATGTTCCTTTGAGTTTTCCGGGGATTTCACGAACGGTCGCGCCGGCGAGGTCGGGGTGGTCCAGAACCACAGGCCCGTCAATCAAGGCAACCGCGATCTCAGGGCGGCCCTGGCCGCGTTTCATCAAGTCGGGTAGTCGGACCAGGTCCAGGAGGCTCATCACAGAAACCGGTTCTTACCCAGGGGATGTTAAATGCGCATTAAAGACTAGCCCTACTTCAGAGCGCCGTCAAGTGAGGAAACTTCCAGCGAGGAAACGTCCACCCATCGCTCATGCCTAAGGGAGTCAAGCGGCAAGGCTCGGTATACCGCATCCACTGGCAATATCCAAACGAACCCCTTGGATGTAGGGTCCTGCCTCCTGCGGTCTAAAGGGAATCGGGCCGGCCACCTCCAACCCGAGGTGGATATAAGGAGTCAGCTCTCACCCAAAGTGACGCGCGGCGAAGTCCCCCGGGACGGAGCCACAAAATGGAAGAGCAATGCCGCCATTCAGACGTGCCTGTTGGGAGACGCCGTGCGACCTCACGTATTGCCGGTTGCCGCGCCAAGAACGCGCCACGATCAACGCAAGCGGCCTCGGCTCACGCTTGCAGACCTCAAAACCGCCGAAGCGCGCCGTGATTGTTAAATTTCTTCTCTTGTCGAGTCAGCGGTTTGCAAGGCGAAAATAGATATGCGGCGATCTGATTGGCGACCCACTTGCCCTTGCGGCGAGGCAAGTCGAGAGCCAATGGCGCGGCCATAACCGGCGTGGAATCAGCAACATCTGAGTTAACATATTGCGTCTTATCTGGCTCAAGTTGCAGGAAATTCCGGCGGGAGGAAGCGAGTTTCTTGAGTGCGGAATCGCAGTAGGCCGAGGCACCAATGGCCATCGCCGCAACGGGCTGGCGGTGATGCTGGAACGCAGCCGCATAAGCGCTGACAACCTGTTCTTGTACACGGCCAAGACCGAGACGCCGGTTACGTCCCGCTGCCCGAGTTTGTTTTGAACGCTCCCGCAGCGGCCCCGAACATCAGCGAACCGTATTTGTTGGGGGCGGTGAATCGAAGATCGACAGCGCAACGGGCGATTGGCAGCGCACGCTCAAAGCGGTGTTCGAGTGGGCTGGAATCCCGGACGGCCATGCCCACCGCTTCCGAGACCCGTTCGCAGTCAACTTGCTTCAGGCCGGAATGCCGATCGAGTAAGTATCAGTATTGTTCAAACACAGCAGCATCACGGTCACGGACTCCGGGACCAACTTGCTCAACTGTCACGATAGGCGCGCTTTTGGTGTGCTTCCTCCCCCACGGGGTCCCGTAGCCACCCTAAGAGATCCTCAAGCAGAATTACTTCGAACGCCGGCGTGGATTGCCCTGCGGCGAATGCCTGGTGAGTAGCGCCAAAGATCCCTCGCGAGGACCCTTCGTCCCCTACTAACAAGGGCTGGAGGTCAAACTTGGCTTTGTATGCCGCGCCTGCGTTCCAACAAACCACGGCATCGATCTGCTTAGAGAATTTTTCCTCTTTATCGAAATCCTCGATGAGGCTGCCAAATGCGAATTTATATTCGAGGACCTTGGGTTCGGTCGTATAAGGGAGCACGTAGTCTCGGCGGATACCGAGGCGTTGCTTCGCAACATCGAATAAGACGTCATCTTCCTTCAGATATTCCATGTAGAAAAGTGAATCATACCGGTCGCTTTGCGAGGTGCCGTAAAACCTGAACCCCTTGAGGATACCGGCGCCGATCAATTCGTGGAATAACGCGACTACGTCCTGCTCCTGTCGTGGAACTGAGATGAGAGCAACGCGAGCCCCCGCGTGCACGAAGGCGAGTGGGTTCCTGTCGCGGTATGCCTCCTGTTCCTTCTTCCAATCGTGAAGCTCCTTATCAGGGATGATGCTTTGGGCCCCGGTGTCGGGCTTCAAATGCTGCAAAAAGCGCTTGCAAATGGTCACGGCGCGCACTGAAAGAGTCTCAGCCAAGCTCTTCAACTCTGGTTGGAACACCTTTCTGCCCAAATCTGGGTCGCCGTCCGTAAAATGCACGATCACATGCGAATTCGCCTGATAGCCGATAGTGCTAGTCAACGGGATTATCGAGAGATCTCCCTGCACCATGAAGTCGGATGCGAGTTGGAGCCCACCCCGGAGTATACGTAAGCCGCGGCGCAATCCGAAAGTATCGTCATTTACGTCGCCCCAGATTTTTGCCGATCTAAGAAAGCATGCGTATATGATCACATTGTGTCGCTCAATCAGCGTCCGTTGTTCCTCTGCCAATGCCGAAGCGAAATAAGAGTCCTCACTGAGCAATTCGGCTTTGCTCCATATCTCATAAATGCAATCGAGGCGCTTGAATTCTGGTTCCAGTTTCGCAAGCTTGGTGCTCGGGTCCCCCGTTATCCTGTCGAGCGCCTTGGTAATGTCCTGAAGGGACTGAACCTTGAGGTTCGGGATTTCGTGGGGGTAGAAGTATTCTGCCCTTTGAGGCTTATGAAGGCCGACAGTTTTGTCCGAAGAGATGACACGAATCACGATTTCAGGTTTAAAGGGGGGGGTGGAGAGGTAGACTCCGCCCAGTGGCGTCTTTATCCGCAGTACCGTATACCACTGTTCAGCGCTCTGCGCTCCTAGCCATCCCAGATCTTGGGGCCGCTCGCCGGAAGAGCCTCCCAGGATGATCTCGAAGCAGGTCCCGCTTGCCTCGCCGTGCAACTGAGGAATTTCGAACTCAACGCCTTCAAATTTGGGTCGCGGAACGGTGCCACTGGAGTCTTCGGCCCACTGGCGACCTTGCCGCAGGACAGCCGCAAGCGTCGTGCCGTTGCGCTTGCTTTGAAGCTTCAGGAATGAAAAGCCGTAGGCCAGAAACGTCGCGCCCACCCCCTTGTGACCCCGCAGGTCAGCCTCCTGCTTCTTAAAACTGACGCTGGGGCGGAGGCAGTACTTGAATTCCTGGTCGGTCATCCCGACGCCATTGTCAGTCACCCTTACTAAGCGGGCGGGCATATCGATTTCGACCCAGATGCGCGGTTGGTAACCCGCGCCTTCGGTCCGCTGGCGTGTTTGGACTGCGTCCAGGGCATTTTGGAGCATCTCCGAGAAGACGTCAAAATAGCCCGTATAGCTCTTCAGGATGTTGTGGACCTCCCGTTTGTTCGCCTCCTCCAAAAAGGACGCCACGGTCGGCCCGGCCTCGTCGGCTGCTACGGCTAACGGGTCGAATCCGTCGATCGAGGAAACGGTCAGCTCAGAGTTCATTTTTCGCATCCCTCCGGTGCGTGCTGTGATTCTATTTCCGATTGCTCCTCTGGTCCAGAGCCGGTTTCCCATTATTTTGATCAGGGATCCCTGATAAGCGAGGATGGGTGCTTCGCGGTGGAAATCCGGTAGCGCGTGGCATGGCAAAGTGGGCCAAGGCGCGGCAAGCGGAGCCGAGGCGAGAGCGCAGCCAAACCTGGGCAAACCCAGCCGAACCCCGGCAGGCGCCCTTTCACGGCGGTAACGAGGGTTCGAATCCTATAGGTGGGCCGCCGGGTGTATACTGCGGGCTCTAAAAACGTCCAGGGGGTATACGCCATGCGACAAATCAAGCAAGCGGCCAGATTTGGCAGACCGGGCTCGTGGAAAACGGCGTGCGTCGTTGGTGCACTGTGCGCAGCGACGGCGATTGTCTTACCGGCGCAGACCTTCACCACACTGCACAGCTTCGACCAGACCGATGGCGCTTTTCCCGGCGGGGCGCTGGTTCAGGCCACTGATGGAAACTTGTACGGAACAACGGCGGATGCCGGGCCGAACGGCCGGGGTGGGACGATCTTCAAAATCACTCCAAGCGGAACGTTGACGACACTGTACAACTTTTGCTCCCAGAGCAACTGTACAGACGGCGAATCCCCCTTTGCGGCGCCCGTCCAGGCCACCAATTGGAACGTCTACGGGACAACGGATAGCGGCGGGGCCAGCCTCTATGATGGGACGATCTTCAAAATCACCCAAAGTGGCACGCTAACGACGCTCTACAGCTTCTGTGCCCTGTCGGGCTGCACGGACGGCATCTACCCCAACGGCTTGATCCAGGCCGCCGATGGGAACTTGTACGGGACAACGAACCGCGGCGGCATCGACGGCGGCGGCGCCTGCCAGCAAGGCTGTGGGACGGTATTCAAAATCACCCCAAGCGGCACGCTGACGACCCTCTACAACTTTTGCATGCAAGGGGGTGAGCAATGCACTGACGGGCAGTATCCTTCCAGTGCATTGATCCAGGGCAGCGATGGGAACCTCTACGGGACTACCCATGGTGCGACCTTCAACTACGGGAGCGTTTTCAAAATCACCTCCAATGGTACGCTGACCAAGCTCTACAGTTTTTGCCCACAGCAGCCTTGCACGGACGGGGAATACCCCTCGGCGGCCCTGGTCCAAGCCAGCGATGGGAACTTCTATGGGACAACGACACTTTGGGGGGCTCACGGCAACAACATCGCGGGTGGGACGGTCTTCAAAATCAATCCCAGCGGCACTCTGACCACGCTCCACAGCTTTTGCTCACTCAGTGGTTGCGCGGACGGTAGTCGGCCCTACGCGGCCTTGATCCAGGGCACCGATGGGAACTTGTACGGGACAACCCAGCTTGGCGGGGCCAATAACCATGGAACGATCTTCAAGATCACCCGTTTCGGCACGCTGACCACGCTTTATAGCTTTTGTTCACAGATTAATTGCTCGGACGGGGGCAACCCCTACGCGTCGCTGATCCAGGACACCAACGGGGCCTTCTACGGGACAACGTCCGGCGGCGGTACCGGCGGCCACGGTTCGGTCTTCAGCCTGTCAGTGGGCCTCGGCCCGTTTGTGGAAACGCGGCCCCCGTCTGGCAACGTGGGAAAGACGATCACCGTCCTGGGAAGCAGCCTGAAGGGCGCGACGAGCGTCACGTTTAATGGCACTGCGGCTACGTTTATCGTGGATTCGAACTCGTTCATTACGACCACAGTACCCGCGGGCGCCACCAGCGGCACAGTACAGGTCGTAACGCCTGGCGGCACACTTTCGAGCAACGTACCCTTCCGGGTGAGCCCGTGAATTTTAGCCGCGTGAGGATCGACCTCGGGCGGTTGATCTGTCCTCAGCGGGAAGGCGAACTGTAGCAGAAACTGTAGCAACTCCCGGTCGCTACCGGGCACGACCGATTGCTACGCAATCGATTGCAGACCTTGATTTCGGCCTGTATTCATGCGGCTCGTATCGCTCTGTCGCAATCGGTGTCAGCCGGTAGAGGAAAGGCCGGAATAGGATTTGAAGTCCTGGGTGAACGCCGGCCCGCTTGCACTGCCGACGCAATCATCGCCAATTTTACTCAACAGGGCTTAGTCTGCCGTGTGTTATCGTTCAGATTGGCCGTCGAGCTTGACGGGCCGAAAAGCCGACGCCCTGCCAAGTCGGCCGCAACCACCGGAGAGAGTCACCGAGGGAGGCGATGGCTGACGAGGAACGAAAGAAGGTCCAACCGAAGCGCCACGTCAGCAAGGCCCCGCCACCGATCACGCCACTGCGCGGCGCTTCCCCGCGACCAATCGCTCCGAAACCTATCCGGGTGCCAAATCGTCTGCCGCCGTCGCTACCTGGCTTCATGGCGCCTCAGGCTGACGCGATCATCTGCGATGCGGCTGTAACATTTGGCGACCAGACCCAGATTTCACAGTTCTGCAGGCAAGTTGTTTCTGAGCTGACCCCGCATTTCTCCACCGCGATGAAAGATAAGAGATTGCAAGCCTCGCTGGTTCGAGTGATCGTCAGCGATCTACTACGTTACCTTTTGGTCCTCAACTGTAATTATGAGCGGGAGGGCGGCCATCTGGAGGGAGAATGTTGGAATTCTGACGAATGGCGCGGGTTAGCCCGCGAACTTGCTCGAGCCTCTTCGGAAGCGGAGCCCGGTACTGTGATAGCACCGCAACAAGCCGCAGTAAAACCGAGGCCCAGGCCGCCCGGTTCAGCCCTACAGGTGGCCGGAATACACTCGCCGCCACCACCTGCCAGGCCACTTCAAAGGCCGCGACCAGAATGGCCGGCGCTCTTTCCCGTCGAGCTGAGACTAACGGCTTCCAGGGTTATCACTGAAGGCCTGGGGAGATTTCAGGACAGCGGAAAGATTCTCGAATTTTGTAAGCACGTCGTTTCGGGGCTGGCGCCGCGTGCCTACCAGGTCGTGGAGGAGAACCTGGTCGATGCCCATTTCGCTCAGATGAGCCTACAGGACCTGCTTTGCTCATGGATTCACGGTAACTGTTGTTCCGCAGAGAGGATGAGCCAGGGCGAGAACGAGGTGCTGAATTGTGCCGAGTGGCTCGAATTTACGCGCCAATTGGAAGCGCTTGGCCTCAAATCTCAAACTTGTCTGCACCAAAGTTTCACAAAATTCCTTCGTTGCATAGGGGAGTTTGCTCAGCAGGAGAAGCTGGTGGCTTTGCGCGCCGGTCCTGAGAAAAGCGTGCCCTGGATGCGGGGAGGCGCGCCGCCAACACTCAATGAGTTCAAGACCAGCATTGGAAGGGAGGCTCTGAAGGAAGTGTGGGGCTTGGCGGATCCGAAAACGAAGGGCAAGAGCGAAATCCAGAAAATCCTCGCCGGTCATTGGGAGGGCAGTTTCCCAGAAGACGACGCTGCGATCATTGCAAATGCAATCTGGTCCTGCGTCCTGCTCCATGGTGACACCGTCTCGCGAGAGGGATCGGCCCTGCCTGCAGGCCCTCCCTCCGGCGCACCGCCCGTGCAATCGACGACGGAGCCCAGGATGTCCCCGGAGGAAGAAATTTGGCGCAAAATTAGGCACGATTTGGTCGGGAGGATGTCGAGGCAGGCCAACGACGAAATGGATGAAAAGTACAAGAGTCTCCAAGACCAGCTTCGTCGGAACCCACTTTACGCATTCCCTTTAGGCGTGGCGCGCCTTCAGGGGGAGAGAACCAAGGAATCAGCGTGCAGGCTCTCGCAAATCTACTCCAAGGTATGGGCACTCCAGAAGGAAATCAGAACCGCGTCATTTGTGAGGGTTGTTTTTGCCCGAGATATCTTGCCAACCATTGAAAATGGCATGACGAAAGTGAAGACGCTTCTTCACGACGCGGCTCGGAGACACGTGGCTATACGAGATCACGCCGGCGAAGATGAGATTGCCATACGGGGCGAGGACACTATTCAGGATCTTTCTAAGTTTATGGAAAGATGTCAAAACGAGATGGAGATCGAAGCGCTGGAGTTGGAACTGACGCTGGGTAGGCTTTCGGACGCAAAACACCCCTCGGCCGCGCGGGCTGCGCTGGATCAACGCTTCGATAACGCATTCAGACGACAGGCGTCAGATTCAGAGAAGCTAGAAATCCTGGATGAGAAACGCCGGCTCGTCGCGATTGAGTCTGAGAACGATCCGCCGGATGAAGCCGTCAGGTCTTGTCGGCGACTTTACAGCGACGCGAGAACCACCGAGGAACGCAAAGCCGTGCTTGCCGATTTCCAAAGGATGTATCCACGGGAGGCGGCCGAATCCCACTGGTACCAGCAGCGACTCGCACACCATGAGAGCCTGAAGCCGGCAATCGAGGGCGACCGCGATATCGATGCCGGCGGCCACGACGCTCGGGGGAGGCAAGCACAACAGCCACAGCCCAAAGATAGCTCCTTTGCAGAACTGCAGGCCACGGGCACTCCAGAATTGAGGGGTGCGGGCCCTCGCTTGTCGAGTTGGGACGCTCTCGAAATCTCGTTCACGAGTGACGACCGGGTTCAGCTCCGCATTGGTATACACCTCGATACCCGCAACTCTACTGAGCTTGGGTTCGAGGACCGCAGGAACCGAAGGCCCAACCGAGCGTGGGCGATGTTACGCGAGCTGGCAAGAGCGGGGGGAACCATCCCGGCTGCGGTTGGGCACGAGGCTTGGCCGAAGGTTGAGAAGCGGATGCAGGAAATACGAAAGGCTTTCCGAAAGCACTTCGGCATCGCGGGCGACCCCGTGCCGTTCGTTAAGGGCACTGGATACCTAGCAAGCTTCAAGATCGGTTGTAGTCCCTCCTTTGACACCTAGGCGAATTTTCGCCGGAACCGAACAAGAAACCGCAATTTTTTTCCGCCCGTCTTTCCAATGGTTTAGGCGGAGTTTTCGCCAAAGACTAGGTCCGCCGTCGAATTTTCGCCCTATAGGGTGTGAACGCACCACAAAGCCTAATCACCGAGTCGAACGGAAGCCAAGTCGGATTCCAATTGGTGGACGAGCCCCAGGCGGCAAAGATCCTGTGTGTTTCGCGTGCTTGCCTGCGTCACTGGCGTGCTCATGACGGCGGACCGCCGTGGGTTCGCGTGGGCGAGCGGCTGGTGAGGTATGAACTGGACGCGCTGCGCAGGTGGATTGAGCGGCAAGCGGGGGTGCGCGATGGCCGGTGAGCCTTCAACGGCCAACGCTTTAATGAGGGCGGCGCTGAGTTACGCCGAGCGCTGCTGGCCTGTGTTTCCCTTGCACAGCGTTAGCGACGGCCGATGTACATGCAGCAAGGCCAATTGCTCCAGTCCCGGCAAGCATCCGCGAACGGAGCACGGATTTCGCGAAGCGTCGACAGAAGCGGCCTTGATCACGCGGTGGTGGGCGACGTGGCCCGACGCAAACGTCGGGATCGCGATGGGCGGCCCGGCTCGATTGGCGGCCCTGGACATCGATGGACCCGCTGGCGAGGCTTCCCTGCAAGAGCTTGTGAGGCAGCACGGCGAGTTACCCGCCACATTGGAGTCACGGACCGGCAACGGGCGGCATCTTCTCTTCGCGTTCCCCGAGGGTCTGACAATTGGCCCTAGCGTGGGCAAGCTGGGTGATGGGATCGACATTCGGGGGCAGGGCTCCTATATCGTGGCCCCGCCTAGCTTGCATGCCAGGGGGCGCCTTTATCAGTGGGAGTGCGAGCGCCCGATTGCCTGCTGGCCGGAGTGGTTAACCAGAATACTGGACACACCGCGACCACGATCGCACTCCGAGGACGACGACGAGGGAAAAATCCCCGAGGGCCGCCGCAACGACGCACTCACTTCCCTCGCGGGCAAACTGCGCTGGTCGGGACTGAAGCAACCGGAAATGCTCGCTGCTCTTGATGTCGTCAATAAACTCCGGTGCGAACCGCCTCTCGCCGATGCCGAGGTTAGCCGCGTCGCCGCCAGCGTCGCCAGTTACCCGCCTGGTGATCGCGGCAGCACCGCGGGGCAGCGGGAGTCAGCGGCTACCAGGCTGATTCAAATCGCCGAGGCCATGGAGTTGTTTCACGATGCGATGGGGGACGCCTATGCATCGGTCCCGGTAAATGGCCATCGAGAGACAGTACGGATCGACTCGCGGGCTTTCCGGCGGAGGCTGAGCCTTGAATTCTACGCCGCTGAAGGTAAGGCGCCGTCACCGCAAGCAGCCGCGTCGGCGCTGCCAACCATCGAGGCGAAGGCTTTGTTCGGCGAGATTCAGCACGAAGCTCATGTGAGAGTGGCTGACCACGAGGGCGAAATTTATCTCGACCTCTGCAACCGCGACTGGGAAGCGGTCCGGATCACAACAACGGGTTGGACTGTTGTGCATGACCCGCCCGTCAGATTCGTGCGGCGTGAGGGGATGCTCCCTCTGCCATCGCCGGCATCTGGCGGGTCGCTACATGTGCTTCGGACGTTTCTGAACGTTGATGACGCGGACTGGCCCCTGGTCGTCGGGTATCTGCTGGGGTGCCTACGCGAGCGTGGACCTTTCCCGCCTCTGGCGCTGATCGGTGAGCAGGGATCAGGAAAGACGACGGCGAGCCGGTTGTTGAAGGGCGTGATCGACCCGAGCGAGGCAGCTGTGCGATGCGCACCTAAGGATGAAAGGGACTTGATGATTGCGGCCCAGGGAGCCCATGTGTTGGCCTTGGACAATCTGTCTCACCTTGATGAGCAACTTTCAGATGCACTGTGCCGGCTGGCCACCGGGAGTGGGCTCGCGACTAGGACGCTCTATACCGACCGAGACGAAACGATTTTCCGGGCGGCCAGGCCGGTGATTGTGAATTCGATCGGTGAGGTCGTAAGTCGTTCGGACTTGCTCGACCGCGCTATTGTGCTCAGCGTGCCTCCGCTGGCTGCAGGAGAGCGAAGACCGGAAAGCGAGTACTGGGACGGGTTCAGAGTTGTCCATGCAGGGATTCTGGGTTGTCTTTGCGATGCCGCAAGCCTTGCTTTGCGGCAGACCAGAAGGCCGGTCTCCGCGCCGGATGTGCGGATGCTCGACTTCGCGCTCTTTGTGATCAGGGGCGAAGAGGCGTTAGGGCTCGAGCCCGGCTCGTTCGCGAAGGCTTATGAGTCCAACCGCAAGGCGGCAAATGAGGCGGTCGTCGAGCTGTCACCGGTGGCCCAAGCAGTTGAGCGGTTCGCCGCGGATAAGGGCCAGTGGGACGGCAGTGTCACTGAGCTCCTAGAGCTACTGACGCCGCGGGTTTCGGTGGAAAGCGCCCGCTCACGCGAGTGGCCCAAGACCGCACGTGGGCTGAGTAGCGCTCTTCGGCGAATCGTTCCGAATCTGCGACGTGTCGGAATCAAGGTAGCCTTCCTGGGCCGCACACCCCGCTCCGGGCGCAGCCGGGTGTCAGTAGAGAAGGTTCCCGGTGAATATTCACCACGTTCACCCGACCAGGATCTTCACCCGACACTCACCCTCGAACCTGGTGATAGGCCAAGGGATAAGGTCCCCGTGAATGTGGTGAATGTTGGTGAGGATTCTTCCGAATTGGTGAGCGTTGCGGGGGCCGAGGTGAAGGTCGAAGAAGGGGACGTATGAGCACCACCGAAAGCCCAATTGACCGTCTCCGCAAAGTGGGCGGCAAGTTATTCCTCTCCGGCGACCGACTGAGGTATAGCATTCCCGCCGGCCAGCTCGAGGCTCGCCAACTGCTCGACGAGATCCGGCAAAATCGGGACGCCGTCACTGCGATGTTGCGGGGCCTGGAAAGCCGGCCGCCGTCGCTCGACGAGGTTACCGCCATGCTGCCTCCCGGCGCCCGGGTGGTCCGGTACGAGCCGAAAGCCGCGCCGTTCGAGATAGCGGTCTTTTCGGTGGTCACCGACGCCGGGACCTTCTTTCGCCAATACCTCCGGGACTTGGTTTGGCGCGTTCAGCATCCGGGCGGTTACGCAGCCCCGCCGCTGCCGGACATCTTGGCGAAGCTGGCGGAGGCGGGCCTTACCCTGACGGACGTTGGAAAGCTGGTCCGTTGACCCTATGTCAACGGGCGGCGGGTCAGACGGTCTTCACGACCCCGGCAGCTTGCCACAAGGTGCCGGACTGGAGCAGGCTATGAGCCTAGTGGCCATTCCGAGATTGGGGGAGCTCGCGGCCGACCCGCGCAAAGTGTCCCTTCTGCCGCCGGAGGCGATTCCCGAGATTAGGGGAGAACTCGCCCGCCTTGACAGCTTGCTACTGGCGCGCCTGTTGTCGGCGAATCACGACGGCGAAGCTGATCGCACTCAGGAAGGGGACCGCCTCTTGAACGCTAAGGAAGCCTCGGTCAAGCTCAGCTTATCTGAAGATCACTTATACCGGCACGCGCGGCAATTCCCATTCACCGTGCGCATGGGCCGTCGATTGCGTTTTTCCGAGGCGGGGATCGCCCGATTCATCCGTCAGCGGATGGGACGGTAGATGCATATTGACATATGTACGTCTGTATGGCTACACTCTCGACATGAGGAAACATGTCGTTCGCAAGGAGACGAAGCCGGTGCAGATACGAAAGAAAACCAAGACGACACTCAACCTTCCCGAAGACCTCTGGAAGGCTGCCAAAATAAGAGCAATAGAACTCGGGGTGGATGCCCAGGACCTCGTTGCAAACGCTGTCGAGCAATACCTCAAGAAAGGCGGTGTACAATGAGGGGAGCGGGACGGATCTTCAAGAGGTCCAATAGCGCGTTCTGGTGGATCGCTTATTGTCATCGCGGAAAGGAAATCAGAGAGTCGAGTGGCGGCACCGAGAAAGACGCCCAGCGGCTGTTGAAGCGCCGCCTCAAAGAAATAGGCGCGGACTGGCTCGGCCTGAAAGCGTTTGTTGGGCCGAAACAGGACCGTCTAACAGTTGGCGACTTACTGACCGCCATGGAATCTGACTTTCGAATCAAAGGGCTTAAGAGTCTGGCGCAGACCACTGGGCACTTGCGAATGGTTCGCGCTGCCTTGGGTGATCTTAGAGCGGTAGATATCAGTGCCGAAACCGTAAACCGTTATATCGAGCAGCAGCTTGCGGAAGGCAAGGCGCCAGCAACGGTTAACCGGCGAACAACCCTTTTGGGCGAGGCGTTCCGGCTGGCTGTTAGGCGCCAGCAGTTGAGCTCAATGCCAGACATCCCAAAATTGCGCGAAGACAATGCGCGCCAAGGTTTTTTTGCGAGCCAGGACTTTTTCGCCGTGCTTTCCAATCTCGGGGACCAGGACATTGCTGACTTTATGGAGTGGTTCTTCTGGACGGGAATGCGCCCTGGCGAGATTCGGAGCCTCACTTGGCAGGCATTCGACCGCGAAACATGGGTGTTGCGACTCCATGCTCAGGATGCCAAGACGGGCCACGGCAGAGTGATCCCCCTGGAAGACTCGCTGCGAGAGATCCTACAACGGCGGATCATGGCGCGGCAGTTCGGTTGCGAACTGATTTTCCATAAGAACGGGGCAAGGATCGGAACGTTTTACAAACGATGGAAGCGGGCTTGTCAACTGGCCGGGGTCGCCGGAAGGATTCCTTACGACTTACGGCGAACGGCCGTTAGGAACATGGTCAGGTCTGGGGTGCCTGAGCGAGTGGCAATGTCCATCTCGGGCCATCGGACGCGAGCCATTTTTGACCGCTACAACATCGTCTCGGAACGAGACTTGAGGGAGGCCGTTTCAAGGACCACGGCTTATGTGAAGAGCCTGCCGGACGGCCCCGCCGTAATACCAATCAATCAAAAGGCCGTCGCCCAATGACCAATCCTGAGGAAACTCGGACACTTCTCGGACAGTTGCGCCGTTTGGGCGCAATCCCACCAAGGCTCGCATCGGCCCACTTTGTTGACGAGATTGAAGATACGTGGTGGGCCCACCAGGACTCGAACCTGGGACCAACGGATTATGAGTCCGCTGCTCTAACCGACTGAGCTATGGGCCCGAAACCAGATCAACGTATTGCTGCAAATCGCCTTAGCTCGCAATCGCTAACTCAACACTTCGTGGGGCTTCTCCGCTGGTGTCAGCCTTGGTGCCAGTTGCACCCTCTGCAGCTGTAGGCTCTCGAAACGCTGCGAGCTTTTCAACTGCCGCGAGCTAGTGCGTAGGTGCGAAGTGCGCATAACGGCAAGTCATCTGAATCGACTGGTGTCCCATCAACTCCTGAACAGTGCGGAGATCAACGCCTTGCATTACCAATCTACTGGCAAAAGTATGTCGGAGGCAATGCCACGTGAAGTTCCGAATCTCCCCTGTCAACGGCAGGTCAAACCAGCAACGGGGTCCGGTGAGACGTGCACCGTCGGCATTCAGGATGAGGGGGGCCTGGAACGTCCGCATATCGTATCCACCACTCCCCGGAACCCAGACTCTTCTCACAAACACCTCGCACCGTCTTTGCCATTTTTGCACGTCTATTGCCGACTCCCCTTGCCAAAGCCTTCGAATTGCTGCATGCGGCCGAACTTACGAGTTGGGCGTGCAACAACTCCCGACGACCGGCACTCTGTTCCCGGCTTACGTGCGCGGACTCGCTTATCTCAGCGCGGGAAACGGCAAGGCTTCTGCCTCTGAATTCCAGAAACTGCTGGACCATCGCAGCGATATGGGAAATTGCCCGCTCGGGGCGCTGACTTTTCTCGGATTGGCGCGCGCCTATGCGATGGAAGCGGGGATGCGGCTCAAGGGCTCGTCGAATCCTGCCGCAACGAGAACCGGCGCGGATATGGGCTCCCTCGCGCGGGCCCATCGCGCTTACGGGGACTTCTTGATCTTTGGAAGGACGCAGACGCCAACATCCCGGTCCTGAGGGAAGCGAAAGAAGAAAACGCGCGGACGGTCATCGGCCGATCTCAGGCTTCGGCCGCGGGGGGCAGCGCGCGCAGGTGATCGAGGGCGTTGGCCAAGCCGTCGCTGAGAATACGGACCAGCCCGAAGGCGAAATCGCCGTGGGCGTTCAAGAAGTCCAGCAAATCATCACGGCTGATCAACCCGATCTCCGAGAGTTCCAGCGTCCACGCAGAAGCCTGGTACGGCTCGCCGGCCACCGTCGCCGAGAGCCCGAGGATTTCGCCTGCGAAGGACGTGGTGGACCCGGCAGGCTCAGCTCCCAAGCCGGAATGCGACAGGACCACGCTTCCGCTATGAATCACGAATAAGGCGGCAGCAGTCTGGTCGCCATCGAAAAGCGGAGTGTGTCCGGCGTAAAACACCCTGCTCTCGATGGCCGCGAAATCCGTGGCGGTTGAGGCCGGCAAGTCCCTAAACAGATCCTCGTGAAACACGTGCAGTGGAACCGTCAGCGGATGCGTCATGTTCTCACCCCTCCCGTCACTCCGGCACCCACGTGCGCCGTTGGGCTTTCTGCAGCACGTGTAATCTAGCGCCCGTATCCACTTGCTGCTGTGACAACCGTCACGGGCGCCGGTGCCTCGTCGCCTGGAGCAACGCAGTAGAGCCTGGAAGAGGAGGAATCAAGAGGGAGGCACCGGTTCCGGCAGGCATTTGCCGCTTGTTACATCGCCTACCGGAACCAATGAGGAGGACGAACTTTAAGTGGACCTATGCGCCGGCGAAGCTTTCGAGCGCTGCCCGGTCCTGGATCACCATCATCGAACCGTTCCGGAGCAGCAGGTGCCTGTTCTTGAATTCGCTCAGCGTGCGGGTGACTGTTTCCCTCGAGGCGCCGATCATCTGACCGATCTCTTCGTGCGTCATGGTGATCCTGACGCGGATGCCTTGCTTGGTCTCCTGGCCCCTGGCCGAAGATTCGAGGAGAAATCTCGCGAGCTTCTCGGAGGCTGAATGGGTGAGGCCGAGCGAACGGATCTGATCGCAGGCAGTCTGGTAATCGCCACTGAGCTGCCGGGCCGCGTGGATGGACGCCTCGGAGTTCTGGGCGAGGAAACGCAGAAAGTCCTCACGCCTGACGAAGTTCACTTGACAGGGCTCCAGCGTCTCGGCGGTAGCCTGATAAGGCTTCCCGGAAACCACCGCGTGGAGTCCCAGCACCTCGCCGGCATTGACGATCCTCAGGATCACTGTCTTGCCTTCACTCGAGGTCATGGAGAGCTTGACCCGGCCTTTGCACAGAACGTAAACCCCGCGGGCGCCTTCCCCCTCCCCGAACAGCATGGCGCCCCCCGGATAGCCGGCGGTGAACTTGATGCCGTCGAAGGCTTTCAAGCATGTCTGCTGCAGGCCGCAGAAGAAGCCTTCGTTCCGCAGAGTGCAGGTCTCGCAACTTCCGGTCAGTTCCATTCCGTATGGCATCTTAATCTCTCCTTTTTTTGTTTTCTGACGAATCCTGCGATTCCTGTCTGATCCGCTCGATGGTGAATTGCATGAGGGGCCCAGCATGAAGTTCGGCGCCCTCTCGAAGCATTCCCGCCAGCAATCGCCGGCCTTCGGGGTCGACGAATGTGACGTCTGTCAAGTCCACAAGGGCTGGCGACCCCTTGATGTTCATCTCGCTCCACACCCGCTCGAGCTCCTCGACCCAGGGCCCGCTGATCTTGCCGTGGAGCTTAAGCCTGGGCGGGGAGGATTCCTGATCGCATGTGATTCTGAGCATCTGAAATCAAGCCTTCCCTCGAAGAGTTGCTCGCGGGCCTGGCGCACGTCGCCAGGAACCCGGTGAGCATGGCGGCGCGTAGCACCCGCGCCACCTCGCGATCGCTGAAAGGCGGCGCAACACAGTCTGCGCCACCGGCTTCCAAGACCCTGAGATAAAGCGCCACGTCCTCATGGTTCGACACCACGACGACCGGCACCACGGAGCAGGCCCGGTCTGCGGAGTCCAGAATGTCTTCCCACGACCCGTCCGGGAGATCCGTGGCCGTGAACGCCAGAATCGGCGGGGTTTGAGACCGAAAAGCACCGTCAGCCTCGGCGCAATCGCGGGCCCGCGAGGTTTCCACCCCTTGGCGATCCAGAAAATCCTTGACCTCGTCCAGAGAATGCCCCTGCCCGTAAACCAACAAGGCCGGCGCTCTCTCTTCCACGACGCTTCTGCTCTGTCGAGTCATCGTATCGCTCCGGGGTCTGCCTTCTTGTGAACGCAGCCCCCTTGTCCCCTCAGCGCTCCAGCGCACCTGCGTTCCGCCCTCGGTAACGCAGTGCACATACCAATTCCAAGACCTGCTCTCAACTGATTGATGAGATGTGATTTAGTTCCAAGGTGGGCGCTTGTGTCCTTAGTCCTACGACTCGGTGACGACGGTCACATTTCGTCAGGTGACGAGATATCGTCAAATATCGCGACGGCTGATCCCTAGCTTGCGCATCTTCGAATTCAGCGTCGTCCGCTTCAGCCCCAAGCGGGCGGCCGCGCCGTCCGCACCCGAGATCACACCGCGCGTGTCGCGAAGCACCTTCAGGATGTGGTCGCGATCGGTGGCCTCGAGCGAAGACAGAACGGTTGTGGCATCATCTGTCGCGCGTGGCAAGGCCAGTTCGGAAAGAGGAACGCGCAACACCGGTCCGTTCGACAGGATGACGGCCCTCTCCAGCAGATTCTCCAGCTCGCGGACGTTGCCTGGCCAACTCCAGCGCTCCAGAGCGTGCATGGTCTCCGGCGGGATGGTCTCGATCACCTTATTCATGCGGCGGGCGTGCCGGGCGACGAAGTGATGCACCAGGACCGGTATGTCTTCGGCTCGCATCCGCAAGGACGGCAGCTCGATGGGAAATACGCGGAGACGGTAATAGAGGTCACTGCGGAATTCACGGGCCTTCATCATGGCGGTCAAGTCACGGTTAGTGGCGGCGATCAGGCGCACGTCGACCGGAATCGTCCGGGTGCTGCCCAGGCGCTCGAATTCCTTCTCCTGCAGGGCGCGCAGCAGCTTGGGTTGAAGTTCCAGGGGAATGTCTCCAACCTCGTCCAGGAATAAGGTGCCGCGATGGGCCAGTTCCAGCCGACCGATCTTCTGGGAGATGGCGCCGGTGAAGGCTCCCTTTTCGTGACCAAAGAGTTCGCTCTCCAACAGGCCGCTCGGTATGGCGGCGCAATTCAACTTCACGAATGTGCGTTCGCGCCGGCCGCTCAACGTGTGAATGGCGCGCGCGATCAGTTCCTTACCCGTTCCGGTCTCACCCAGAATCAGGACTGTGGCATCTGTGGGCGCCACCGTCTCCACCTGTTTCAGGACGCGCTTCAAGGCTTTGCTCTCGCCGACAATCTCCTCGAAGTTGCCCTCCGTCCTCAACTCTTCTTCGAGATATGCCTTCTCTTCTTCCAAACGCTCCCGGGCTTCGATCACCTGACGATAGGTCTCAGCGTTGTCGATTGCGATCGCGATCTGGCCCGCCAGGTGGCTCAGCAGGCGGACGTCTTTCTCGGTGAACGCAACCTTGGAAAGCCGGGCGACCCCCAGGGTTCCGAGGGGCTGCCCGCGATTCATCAAGGGCACCCAGCACGCAGACTTGATGCCGATATCAATCAGGCGCTTGATGTCTGCGGGCGCGAACCGTTTCTCCTCCTGGCGAACCTGATTCAGCACCACAGGCTCGCGCGAGGTAAAGGCCTGCCCCGCCGGCGACCCGGCCACTGAAATCTCCGTCCCATCCGGCGGCAGCTTGAGTCCGCTTGGCGCCTCGAGGGTATCGAGACGCAATTGCCCAACCGAGCGATCGAAAAGCGCCAAACCACAGTAATCGTAGGACGTTACCTGGCGGATCCCGGCGGAAACAGCGGCCAGCAGCCTGCGAATATCCAGATTCGAAACCAGCGTATTGGTGACCTCGAGCAGCAGCGCCTCCTCGGCCTGCTTGCGCTCGGTGAAGTCTCGCGTGACCTTTGAGAAGCCGACCAGAGCGCCGTTCGAATCGCGAAGGGGGCTGATGATGACATTGGCCCAGAAACGCGAACCGTCCTTGCGCTGGCGCCAGCCCTCGTCCTCGAATCGGCCGGTTTCCGCCGCGACTCTCAACTCGTAGTCGGGCTTGCCGCGATCGAGGTCCTCTTGAGTGTAGAACTTCGAAAAGTGCTGTCCGATAATCTCTTCGGCCCGGTAGCCCTTGATGCGTTCCGCGCCCGAATTCCAGGACGTCACGTGGCCCCGGGCGTCCAAGGTCAGGATGGCGTAGTCTTTCACGCTCGCCACGAGCGTTCGCAGGCGCTCCTCGCTCTGCCGCAAAGCTTCCTGGGCCTGCTTGCGCGCGGTGACGTCCCGCACCACGGCCAGAACTAGGGGCTCCGGGCCCAGGCGCAACGCGTTCAGCATGATGTCGACGGGGAATTCGGTACCGTCCCTGCGTTTTGCGTAAAGCTCCAGGCCGGCCCCCATGGGCCTCAGCCGTGGACTCGCAAAGTAGCGGAGAATGTGGGCGCCGTGGGCGGCTCGAAAACGCTCGGGCACCAGAAGGGTGACGTCCTGCCCCACCACCTCGCTGCGGTCATAGCCGAACAGCCTCTCAAATTGTTCATTGACTTCAATCATGCGGCCATTCGGACCGACAGCCACCAGCGCGTCCGGGCAGGCCTCGAAGAGTTGTTCGAACAGACCTTGCTCCGGCCGTGATGGGTCGATTAGTCGGGGAACCTTCCCCAGGGGGGTTGCGTCGGATTCGCGAGATGGCACTTTCTACCTCAGCGTCGGGCGTTCAGTATATCAACCCCTGGCGCCACGACGTGAATTAATAACGGCCTGAGCAATAGCCTGCCTTACCTGGGCGAAGGATAAGATCTCCCCGCCCCGGTCTCCACTGCTGATTGAGTATGCGGCTTGTCCACGCGCCGCACAATCCTGTCGCAGGCGTTCGGCCCGCGCAAACGCCGCCGTAACGAGGTATCGGACAATGGCGGGAGCGGACCTAACCAGAAAGATCCGCAATCAGTCATACCCTATGATCGGGAACCCGCAGCAACTTGGTTCCGTAAGGATCTGAGGGAGGACTGCAAATGAAGAAGTTGCCCGCCGGCTTCCGATACGCAATGAGGCAGTTCCGGCGGTCGCCCGTCTTTACCGCCGCGGCCGTGCTCACCCTGGCTTTGGGAATTGGCGGGACCACGGCCATCTTCACCCTGATCAACGCGGTGATGATGCGCTCGCTGCCGGTGAAGGACCCCGGCATGCTCTACCGCGTTGGCGAAGGCACTGACTGCTGCGTCCAGGGCGGACCCCAGGATCGCTGGGGCTTCTACTCGTTCCCGCTATTCGAGCGGCTGAAGACCCAAATGCCGGAGTTTGAAGATGTGATGGCCTTCCAGGCCGGCAATTGGCAGCAGCCCGTGAGACGCGAAGGACAGCTTGCCGCGCGTCCGCTTCGCTCCGAGTACGCGACCGGGAACTATTTCTCCACGCTGGGCGTGGGCGCTTTCGGTGGGCGCGTCTTCAGCCCCGACGACGATAAGCCGGGCGCGCCTCCCGTCGCCGTGCTCAGCCATCACGTTTGGCAGACCGCCTACGGCAGCGACCCCTCCGTCATCGGCTCGACGTTCATCATCGAGGGACATCCTTTTACCGTCATCGGCGTCACGCCGCCGGGTTTTTTCGGCGAGACGCTGCGTAGCGACCCGCCGGAAATCTGGCTTCCCTTGCGGCAGGAGCCCATGGTGGATGGCCCAAACGCCCTGCTGACCCAGCCTGTCGCCGCCTGGCTCCGCGTGATCGGCCGGCTGCGGCCGGGTGCCTCCATCAACGGGGTGTCCGCGCGCCTGACGGGCGTCCTGCGGCAGTGGATGCAGTATGACTCCGGTTATCCCGCCAATTGGATGCCGGAGGTGATCCACGACCTGCCCAAGCAGGTGATCAACGTGGTGCCGGCGGGCGCCGGTGTAGCCGAGATGAAGGAAGGCTACAGCCGGAGCCTTGAGATCCTGCTCGCGGTTTGCGGCCTGGTGCTGCTGATTGCCTGTGCCAACGTTGCCAACCTGCTGCTGGCCCGGGCCGTGGCGCGCCGCAGTCAAACCGCGGTGCGGCTTGCGATCGGCGCCACACGCCGGCAGATCATCGCGCAGGCTCTCACGGAAAGCGTCCTGCTTGCCATCGGCGGCGGCATTGCCGGCATTGTGGTAGCAGTTGCCGCCGCGCGCCTGCTGTTGACGCTTGCCTTCCACAGCGCGCATTTTCTGCCGATCAGCGCCGCGCCATCGCTCGTGGTCTTGGCGTTCGCCTTCGGACTGGCCCTGCTGACCGGAGTCATTTTCGGCGCGGCTCCGGCGTGGTTCGCCACGCGTACCGATCCTGCGGATGCGCTACGCGGGTCGGGCCGCAGCACCGGCGATCATTCTTCCTTCGCCCGTAAAGCCCTGTTGATCGTCCAGGCCACGTTCTCGGTGGTGCTGGTCGCCGGCGCTACCATGCTTGGGCGCAGCCTGAACAAGCTCGAGCATCAGGATTTCGGATATCAGGTGCCCGGTCGCGTATTGGTGGAGCTGCATAATCCGCCAACCACTTATACCAACGAGAAGTTGGCCGCCCTATATCGCGAATTGGAAGACCGGCTCGATCAACTGCCGCGCGTGCGCTCGAGCGGCCTCGCGACCTACAACCCGCTGACCGACAACTGGGGCGAGCTCGTCCTGGTGGCCGGGCATCCCGCGCCCAAGCCGGGCGTGGACTCCGGCGCGTCCTGGGACCGCGTGAGCGCCGGTTATCTTCAGAACCTCGGCGTCACCTTGCTGCGCGGGCGATATTTCAACCCGGCTGACAACGGGACTACGGCACCGGTGGCCATCGTCAACCAGGCCTTCGTGAAGCGCTTCTTCAGCAACGGCGAAGATCCACTGGACCAGCATTTCGGCCTGGACATGCCCGAGAACAGCGGAACCTACCGCATTGTGGGCATCGTTCATGACGCGCATTTCGCGAGCTGGGGCCTCGACCGGCCGGCGTTCCCAATGTTCTACGTGCCGCTCGCCCAGTACGTCGACTACAAGCAGCCCATGATGCAGGGACTCGAGCACGGCTCGCACCTGATCCGCGGGATCATGCTGCTGACCGACACTCCGCCCGGCACCCTCGAGCCGCTGCTGACGAAGACCCTCGCCGAGGTGGATTCCAACCTGACGATGATCGATGTCAGGACGTTGCAGCAGCAGGTCGATCTTTCCTTCGACCAGGAGCGCGCCGTCGCCAGCCTCGCGGGACTCTTCGGGATCGTGGCGCTGGTGTTGGCCGCGGTCGGACTCTATGGCGTCACAGCCTACGCGGTAGCGCAGCGTACGAACGAAATCGGCATTCGCATGGCGCTCGGCGCCGACCGGCTGAACGTAGTCCAACTGGTGCTGCGCGGGGCTTTTCAGCGCGTGCTGATCGGCCTCGTCATCGGGTTACCGCTTGCGGTCGGCGCCGGACGCCTGATCTCCACGCAGTTATATGGCGTCTCGAGCTGGGACCCGTTCGCGCTGACCTTGGCCGCGAGCGCCCTCGCCGTTTGCGCCTTCTTCGCAGCTGTGATCCCGGCCATCCGCGCAGCATCGATCTCGCCATCGAGCGCCCTGCGCACCGAGTGAGGAGAACCTCTGTTGTAGCGCCGGTGTCCCCACCGGCGTATTCGGCGCTGAGACCACCCCGGCCTTCGGCCACCCCTCCTAAATCAGGAGGGGAACAGGTCTTGTGCCAACGTTTGCGCCCCTCCTGGTCCAGGAACAGACAGGTCTTGTGCGACTCCCCTCCTGGTTCAGGAGGGGTGGCCGAAGGCCGGGGTGGTCGATCATAAACTCCAAACTAAACCACCAGCTATCGCCACGCGCGATTGCCCGAATGCCCCTTGACCCTCTAAACTAAAGCATCCACACTGACACGGGGGAATGGGCAAACATGATCCAGGTTCGAAATCTGGTCAAGAAGTTCGGCGACGTCACCGCCGTTCAGGACATTTCGTTCGAGGTTCAGCGGGGCGAGATCTTCGCCTTTCTGGGCCCGAATGGGGCCGGCAAGACCACCACCATCAAGATGCTCACCACGCTGCTGCGGCCGACCAGCGGCACCGTGACGCTCGATGGGCTCGACCCGCAGCGCGAGCAGCACGCGGCCCGCGGGCGCTTCGGAATCGTCTTTCAGGATCCGAGCCTCGAGTGGGAGCTGACGGCCGCGGAGAACATGGAGATTCACGGCGTGCTCTACCATGTTCCGCGCAAGCTCCGCCATGAGCGCACCGAGCAACTTCTCAAGCTCTTTGAGCTCTGGGAGCGCCGCAACGATCCCGTGAAGCGCTTCTCGGGAGGCATGAAGAGGAGACTCGAGATCGCGCGGGGCTTCCTGCACACGCCCAAGATCCTCTTCCTGGACGAGCCCACGCTCGGGCTTGACCCGCAGAGCCGCAACCAATTGTGGAACCACGTGAAGCACGTAAACGAGACCGAGCAGGTGACGGTTTTTCTGACTACACACTACATGGATGAGGCCGACCGGGTGGCGCACCGCATCGCCATCATCGATCACGGCAAGATCGTGGCGCAGGGGACTCCGGCGGAACTCAAGGAACAGACCAAGAGCGATTCCCTTGAGCAGGCCTTCCTGGCGCTGACCGGCTCAACGATCCGCGACGAAGCGGCCGGCTCCGCGGACCAGATGCGGCAGTTCGTCAAAATGTGGAGGAAATAGCGATGGGCGCCGTTTACATCCTGTGGCTGCGTGAATTGAAGCGCTACGTGCGATCGCGCGCGCAGATCGTGGCTTCGCTCGGGCAGCCGCTGCTCTACCTGCTGGCCCTCGGTTTTGGCCTGGGCCCCGTCTTTCAAAAATCCGGGAATGGAAGCTACCTGCAGTTCATCGCGCCCGGCGTGATCGGCATGACCGTGCTCTTTACCTCAATCTTCTCCGGCATCGGCCTGCTTTGGGACCGTCAGTTCGGCTTCCTTAAAGAGACGTTGGTGGCGCCGGTGCCGCGCATGAGTGTTGTTCTCGGGAAAACGCTGGGCGGGGTCACGGTGGCGCTGATTCAGGGCACCTTGGTGGTGGTCGTGTGTCTCGTCGCCGGCTTCCGGCCCATGGGACTCGCGGCCGTCCCGCAGGCCTTCGTTTTCATGGCCCTTATCGCCTTGGTCTTCGCCGGACTCGGCACCGCCATCGGCTCGCGACTGCAGGATATGCAGGGCTTCCAGCTGATCATGAACTTTCTCGTGTTGCCCATCTTCTTTCTGTCGGGGGCGCTGTTTCCTCTGGAGCATCTTCCCAAGGCGCTCAGCGTGATCACCAGCGGCGATCCGCTCTCCTACGGCATAGACGGCCTCCGCGGCACCCTGATCGGCCGTACCCACTTCGGGCTGCTGACGGATCTCGGCGTGCTCGCCGCGGTAGCAGTGGTCCTGCTCAGCATTGGAAGCTATCTATTCTCGAAAATCGAAGTCTGACGGCGCGCGGTCACGTCCCGAGGCTGTCACACGATGGAATGGCAGCGCTAATCGCTGTAATTCGCCACAACCCGCGCCACCTTTCCAGTTGCCGATAGTTCCATGAACTCTGCCGTGCGGCTCCCCTTTTGATTCGTGTAGCAGAGCACCACGCTGTCCACACCCCAAAGCACGTCCTCAAGGCGAAAGCGGAGTTCGGGGTAGGCCTCCAGCCCTCGCTGAAAGTAAGCTCGCAAGTTTGCCTTCCCGATGACTTTGCCATCCGGCGCTTCCAACAGCCGGGCGGCAACGGGCGAAGTCAGCTCGATTGCGTCCTCATAGTGCGTCATGATCAGGTCCAGATCATGGGTGTTCCAAGCCGCAATCCAATGCTCAGCCAGAGTCCAAGCCTCGTTTCTTGTCACTGCCATTTCTCCACTCCACGTTCATCAACAGACCCAAGGCATATGCGGCATTAAGTCCGTAATCAATCGCCTGATGGCTCCGCGATCTTCGGCCTCTCGATCTCAACGAACCGGGCGTGCGCTTTATCCTTACGGACGCGATCGATGGGGAACACTTGATTGTGCATCACGAGGTAGACGCCCGGGGGAAGCAGGCGGGCGGCGAGCAGGCTCTCGGTCATGTTCTGCAGGCCGTCGCTGCCCTCAAAACCGAGCGGCGTCATGGCACCCGTTAGGATGATGGGCGCTCTGAGATCCGGCAGGCTTCTCTGCAGGAGCAGGCCGGTTTCAACCAGGGTGTCGGTTCCGTGCGTTATCACGATGGGGCCGGGCGACTGGAGCTTGTGACGCACTACGTCGAGCACCACGCGGCGGTCGGCTTCGCCCATCTCCAGGCTGTCTTTATTCATCAAGTGAGTGATCTCGACTTTAAGGTCGGGCAGCCGGAGCATCCGGAAGTAGCGGTCGATTTTGCTGTCGACGTTGGCGAGCGCCCCCGTTTGTTCCTGGTAAACCTTTTCAATGGTGCCACCGGTGGAGATCACGTAGAGAGTTTGCATGAAGATTTCTCGAGCGTAAGATGAAGCGAGAGCGTCCTGAATTCGGACACCGCCGCCGGGCGCTATGGCCTGCCCTTTCCCACAAGCAAAACCAATTGCGCTAAGGTACGATGACGAGCCTGCGGCCGCCCCGCACCTCGCTCTGCCAAGCGTTCTCGATGTCGGCCAGGGAAACACGCTCGGTGTCAATGCGAAGCTCGCCGCTCGCGGCGCGGGCCATAACCTGCCGGTAAGCGTCCTCGAGGGCCTCCCGCGGCGGGATTCCCGCGGTCCCGAGGATGGTGAGCGCTGTACTGCGAAGCACCGCGGCGCTCAGAGAAATCACCGGTCCGGCGCTTTCTCCAACCTGAACCAGGCGCGTCTCGGAAGTGGCGGCGGCAAATTCCGAACGCGTGATCGCTGAGAGGAGCACTTCGGTGGGATGGCCCCACACGTAGTCCATGATGACGTGGAATCCCGTATCGCCGGCCGCGCGCGCAAGAGCCTCGGCGAGTTCCGGGTCCGGCTTGTCGAGCGCGATGGTAAGGTCGGCGCCGAGCGCGGGCAACGTGCCGAGCGCAAGCTCGTTCCGTCCGGCGGCGATCACCCTCGCCGCGCCCAGGAGCTTGGCGATCTGTACGGCGAGCTTCCCGGTCACTCCGGTAGCCCCGAGGACGAGGACCGTTTCGCCGGGCGCGAGCTTGGCGCGCCCGCTCAGCGAGAGCCAGGCGGAAACGCCCGGGTTCGTGATCGCCGCGGCCGTGGCGTCATCCACGCCTTCGGGAATGGGAAAGCAAAACGCACGGGGCGCCACCGTTCGTTGGGCCATGGCGCCATACGGCCGGCGGGGTCCGCCGAAAAACACCCGGGTGCCATCATCGAGCTGCCCCACGCCGTCGGTGCCGCAGACCGCCGGAAGCTCGCGCGGGCTTGCGTAGTGCGAGCCGTTGGCCAGTTGCCTGTCGACAGGTTTCAGCGCGGCGGCCCGGACCTCTATGGTCGCCTCGTCCTTGCCCGGCGCCGGCCCGGGGAACTGCTCGAAGCGGGGGGCAGCGCCCAGGGTGTGGAGTACGGCCGCATTCATCGGTGATGTCCTCCGAGCAGCGACCCATTATAGCGCCGCCGCAGTCGATTTCGTGGTTCATGAACTCAAGGGATCGTAATCCGATTCTCAGTTCCGATGTGCTATATTAGAGCCGGGCGGAGCGTTCGGTTTCCTCCGGTTGGTCGCCGGAATAACTCGCGGGTTATGGCGGCTTGAGAGTGCCGGAGGGAAGGGCTGCGGCCGTGGTAGGCAAGCGCAAGCGCGGAGGTTTCCGATTGACGCCGGCGGTCCGGACGTGGGGGCGGCTTTGCGTGGCCGGGGCGACGCTCTGTTTGGCGCTGGGTTTGTTGATGTGGGTCTTGGGACCTCCGGTGAGCGCCTCGCAGCAGGGGACGAACCCTTCGACCAACGCACCGGGACAGAACCCAGCACCGGGACAGAGCCCAGCGCAAGGCCAGGGCCCAGCACAGGGTCAGGATGCCGCGAAGCCCGGCCCCGCCACGACGGCGCCCCCGGGGGATTCAGACAAGTCGTCGCCGGCGTCGGACGCGCCCGCGCAAATCAACGTCCGCCAGCCCACCATTCACGCCCGGCCCATTCAGGTGAACGTGGATATGGTGGTGGTCGGTGTGACGGTGACTGATCCATACGACCGCATCGTTACCGGATTCGACAAGAGCAATTTTGAGATCTTCGACGAGAAGGTGCCGCAGCAGATTTTGACCTTCTCCACCGAGGATGTGCCGATCTCGGTGGGCATGATTTTTGATTCCAGCGGCTCGATGTCCGACAAAATTGAGAAATCAAAAGAGGCAGCCTTACAGTTCTTCAAGACATCGAACCCGGAAGATGAGTTCATGCTCATCGATTTCAACGAAAGGCCTGACCTGATCTCCGCCTTCACTTCGAAGTTCGAAAAGCTCCAGGAGCGTCTGCTGTTTGTGAAGTCCGGCGGCAAGACGGCGCTGCTGGATGCGATTTACCTGGGATTGAATCAAATGAAGAAAGCCCACTCCAGCCGCAAGGCGCTGCTGCTGATCTCGGATGGAGGCGACAATCACAGCCGCTACACCGAAAATGAAATCAAGCGCGCCGTAAGGGAGTCCGACGTCCAGATCTACTCGGTGGCGGTGCTTGAGCCCCTGGCGGGCCGGAACCGTACTCCGGAAGAGGCTGCTGGTCCCGGGTTGCTTTCCGACATTTCAGAGGTCTCCGGTGGACGCATGTTCAGTGTGGAGGACCCGAGCGAACTGCCGGACATCGCCGAGAAAATCTCGATCGAGCTCCGCAACGAATACATCATCGGGTACAAGCCCTCGAACATGGTTCGTGACGGCCGCTGGCGCCGCATCCGGGTGAAGTTGGATCCACCCCGGGGACTGCCGGCGCTTCAGGTCTATAATCGCACCGGATATTATGCCCCGACGCAGTAACCGCTCCCTCGACTTCATACTGCTCCGGAGTTCCGCCGCTGGGCGTTTTGCCGCCGCGTCACGGGTCGCAACGGCATTGACGTGGCTGCTCGCAGCCGCAATGGTGCTGGCGGCGCTGCTCCCGGCATTTGCACAACCTGGCGCGCAATCCTCAGGCACCCAATCCGGTGCTCCGACTGGCGCACAACCTGGCGCACAACCCGGCACCCAATCCGCCCCGGCGAAGCAGAATCCGCCGGAGCCCGCCACCGAACCGCCGGTCCCGCTCGGCGGCCAGACGCCGTCGGTTGAGAAGAACAAGAGCGGTGGATTCACAATCGTCGCCAAGGTCAACCTGGTGGTGCTGCCGGCCACGGTGGTGGACGCCAAGGGCCACCTGGTGAACGATCTCACCGCCTCCGATTTCAGGGTGTACGAGAACTCGGTACTTCAGAACGTCCAGGTCTTCAAGCACGCCGACATCCCGGTCAGCGTGGGCATCGTGATCGACGATAGCGGCAGCATGAAGGAGAAGCGTCCGGCCGTCAACGCCGCTGCCCTGGCATTTGTGGAGACCTCCAACCCGCAGGACCAGGTGTTCGTGGTGAATTTCAATGATACCGCCTACATCGACACGCCGGGGGATTTCGCCTCCAACATGGAGGACCTGCGCGGGGCCCTGGAAAAGATCGACTCGCGGGGCGGCACGGCGCTGTTTGACGCCGTCTATACTTCGCTCGACCATCTGCGCCTGGGCAACCGCGACAAAAAGGTTCTGCTTGTGATCACGGACGGCGTGGACAACGAAAGCCGCTACACGCTCGACGAGCTGCTGCGCTACGCTCAGGAGTCAAACGTGGTGGTCTACACCATCGGCCTGCTCGGCGAAGAAGATACGTCGAGCAAGCTCTTTTCGCATCTCAGCCACGACGACAAGAAGGCCAAGAAGGACCTGGAGCTGATGGCTAAAGACACCGGCGGCGAGTCTTACTTCCCGCGGTCGCTCGACGAAGTGAACACCACCTGCCACGCCATCGCCCACGACATTCGCAATCAATACACCCTGGCCTACTATCCCACCAACAAGGCCTTTGACGGCACCTTCCGTGCCGTTCACGTAGAGGCCTTCATGCACGGCACGCGCAAGAAGCTGATCGTGCGCACGCGCCCGGGCTATTACGCGCCCAAGGGCAGCCAGCCCGCGGGTGCGACGGCCGCCGGCGATCGCTGACCCCGAAACGCCCAAAACCGAAAATAGAGACCAGGGTTTCGCTAAGCGGTCAGCTCAGGCAGGAAACTTGTGCCGTGGGGAAGGCTGAGGCCGAAATTCTCCGCAATCGTGGCTCCGACGTCGGCGAGTGAAGCTCGTGTCCCGAGATTGATTTCGCGGGCGGCCCGCGGCCCCGTGGCCAGCACGGGAACGTATTCGCGCGAGTGGTCGGTGGAAGGTCCCAGGGGGTCACAGCCGTGATCGGCGGTCAGGATCAGCAGGTCGGCGGGCTCGAGCGCGCCGAGTAACCGCGGCAGCCGCGCATCCACTTCCTCGATGGCGCGGCCGTAGCCCTCGATATCGAGACGGTGGCCGTAAAGCATGTCGAAATCGACGAGGTTGGTGAAGATGAGCCCGGGCCCTGAGTCGTTGAGGGCCGCAATCGTGCTGTCCAGGGCGGCCTGATTGTTCGCTCCGGGCAGCGCTCGCGAGATTCCGCGGTTCAGGAAGATGTCGGGAATCTTGCCTACCCCGGTGACATCGAGTCCGGCCTCCGAAAGCAGATCGAGCAGCATGGGGCGCGGCGGCTCGACGGCATAATCGTGCCGGCGCTCGGTCCGGCGGAAAGCGCCCGGCGGCCCGGTGAACGGCCGCGCGATCACGCGGCCGACACGAAGTTCGCCTTGCAGCATCTCGCGCGCGATGCGGCAGATGCGATAGAGTTCCTCGACCGGGATCACATCCTCATGGGCCGCGACTTGAAAAACGCTGTCCCCCGACGTGTAGACGATGGGCGAGCCGGTCCTCAGGTGCTCTTCGCCGAGTTGCCGGATGATGTCGGTGCCCGAGGCGGGAAAGTTGCCGAGCGTGCGGCGTCCGATCGCCTCTTCGAAGCGCTCCATCAAGTCGCGCGGAAAGCCGTGAGGATAAGTGGGGAAGGGCCGGTCGAGGATTATGCCGGCCATCTCCCAATGGCCGGCCGTGGTGTCTTTGCCGGGCGAGAGCAGGGTGGCTTTGCCGTAAGCGCCGCGGGGATGAGCGTCGGGCTCGACGCCCGCAAGGGGCCGGATGCTCGCGAGGCCAAGGCGTGCGAAGTTCGGAATTCGGAGACCGCGCCGCTCGGCGATGTGGCCGAGCGTGTCACGTCCGGCATCGCCCCAGGCGGCGGCGTCCGGCTGAGCTCCGATGCCGAGGCTGTCGAGCACTACGAGGACAACGCGGTCGAACGGTCGCATGACAGCGCCTCAGCCGCCCAGGTCGCCGTGTATGACGGGCTCGATCCAGGATTGGAAATCCTGCGGATACTCGAGGGGCAGGGCGCTTGCTTCGTCGAGCTTCTGCCAGAGGGCGCTTGGGAAGTCCCAACCGCCGGCACCGAGATTGTCATCGAGTTGGCGAAGGTTGCGCGCGCCGATGATCACGGCGGTCATTCCCGGCACGGCGAGCGCCCAGCCGAGCGCCGTTTGCGCCAGCGATTTTCCGAGCGCCCGCGCCGTCGATTCCAGAGCCGCCAGAATGCCGAAATTATGCGGGGTGAGGAAGCCTTCCGTCCAGCCGCGCGCCGCCGGGTCAGAGTCCGCCAGACGCGATACGGGCGGCGCGGGCTCGCCGGGCCGGTACTTGCCCGTAAGGAACCCGCCGGCCAGCGGGCTCCAGGCGATCACGCCGATTTTTTCAGAGCGGCACAGGGGCAGCAGTTCGCGGTCGGCCGCCCGCATCACCAGGCTGTATTGCGGTTGCAGGCACTCGAAGCGCTCGAGTCCGCGCGCCGCCGAAATCCCGAGGGCTTTGGCAAGCTGCCACCCGCCGAAGTTCGAGCAGCCGAGGTAACGCACTTTCCCCTGGCGCACCAGAGCGTCAAGGGCCGACAGCGTTTCTTCAATCGGCGTGCGCGTGTCAAAGCAATGGACCTGGTAAAGGTCGACGTAGTCGGTGGACAGCCGGCGGAGGCTTGCCTCCAGAGCCTGGAAGATGTGCTTGCGCGTAAGGCCCTTGTTATTCGGGCCGTCGCCGGTGGGGAAAAATGCCTTGGTCGCCAGCACCACGTCGTCACGGCGGCCGTGCAGCGCCTTGCCGAGGATCTCCTCGGAGCGTCCCCCGGCGTAACCGTCGGCGGTATCGATGAAGTTGCCGCCCTGATCGAGAAAGCGGGCGATCACGGCGAGCGATTCCGCCTCATCAGCGCCGGGAACCGTGCGCGGTCCGGCCTCGCTCCCGAAGGTCATGGCTCCGAGGCAAATCTCGGAGACCTTCAGTCCGGTTTCGCCCAGCAGTCGGTACCGCATCGTTGCCTCCCGGCCCTTCGGACCCGGCGACGCTCAGTGCTCGTCGCCCGCAGCGCCGCTCGATGAGGATGCCGGCTGCGCGGCCCGCGCTTTGATAATCTCGCTCAAGATGTCCGGCTTCCCCTCGATGCGGACCAGGTGCGGATAGCGCGGCCCGCCGTGGTAATCGATGCGCACGGTCCTGAAGTAGTCGTCGTTCTCCACCAGCAACTCGATCGGTTCACTTCCGGACTTGGTGGCGCGCGGAGCGGCCCCGAAAAGTTCGGGCGTGAACCTTCGCCCGTTGACCGCCACCACGGTCATGCCCGGGATGATGCCGGCCTTGAAGGCGGGGCTGTCCCAGATGCAGTCGCCGACGTGCCCATCGCCGCTGATGCTGAGTCCGACCGAATAGACGGCGTTCACGAAATTGCCGCCGCGCCCGCCGCCTCCCCGCCCGCCCGGCGCTTCCTGATCGTTGAAGTCCACCTTCCAACCCGCGGCTTCGATGCCGCCCACCGGCGCCTCCGGTGAATGGGAGTCGAGACGCTCACGAAGGAACTTCGCCCAGTCGTAGGGCGCCACCTGATTCAGCGTGCTCACGATCTCGTCGAATGCGTACGGCTTCACTTCCGGCCCATTGTTGGGCCCGCCGTGAAAGATGTGGCAGAAGTCATCGATCGATTTCTGATCGTTGGTGAGGTTGCGAATCATCACGTCCACCCAAAGCCAGACCAGGTCGCCCTCATCGTAATAGTCGCTTCCACGTTTCCAGTTGAACCAGCCACCTCCGAAACCGCCGCGGATGAGCGGCGCGAAGGTTGTGTCCTCGAGATCGCGCCACGTGCGGCCCGGACGGCCCGGGCCAAGTTGGGCGGCGATGCCGGCGATGGTGTTGCGATACTGATCCGGGGTCCACAAACCGCTGCGCGCCGTCAGGATGGGCCCGAGATAGTCGGTCAGGCCTTCGTAGACCCAAAGCAGATCGTCTTTCATCGGCTGCTCGTAGTCAGGCGTGGCGAGATCTGCCGGGCGGCGGAACTTCCCGTTCCAGGAGTGCACGAACTCGTGCGGCAGCAGGCTGGCCATCCCCACGCGTCCCGTGGTGAGGCCGTTCTCGCCCACCCGGCTGTCGTTTGATTCGTTGTGCTCGAGGCCGAAGTGCGCCACATGGTCGCTCAGGCTCAGGACAAAATGATAGTCGCGATAGTGGCGGGTGCCGAAGAGTTTCCCGGTCTCCGCCACCAGGTTTACGTAGTGCTGGCGCAGGTCGGGACTCATCTCGACGGAGGCCGCGCTGTCGCCGGCCATGTCAATCTCGTGATGGATGGGCTCGCCGGGCGGCGTCACGTCCAAATTGTTGAAGTACTCACCCATGATCACCGGCGAATCCACCAGGCGCTCCAGGTCTACAGGCTTGAATTCAATCCCGCTCTGGGACTCGTGATCGACGGGCAGCGGCGTTCCGTACTTCCAGCCATCCGGCAGGCGCAGTGTAGGCTTGAACATGATGTCCCGGGCCGGAGCGCCCGCAGGATAGAACGTTTCCTGATTCCATTCGATCACGGCCATCTTGTCGGTCGCTGAACCCCCGGCGGTGAAGGGCCCGCCGCCGCCCGTCGGCTCCAGGTACTGAAAATCGATTTGCAGGCTGCTCGCACCCCTGGGAATGTCGACGTGAAACGTATAGACGTCGAGCAGGTCGCGATGCCAGGGCACGGTCGCGCCGCCGGCCTTCATCTGAAGCCCGGTGACGGCGTCGATGGGACCGTCGGGTTCGTGCTCGCCGGGGATCCACTTGGGATAGTAAAGCGTGAACGGACCCGGCTGGGCGGGCACTTCCATGTGCACGCGGATGATCTTGAGAGCAATATCGGTCGCGTCGACCGTCAGAGTGATCGGCGGTCCGCCCCGGGCCGCGGCCATCATATTCGCGGCCGCGAAGGCCAGCGTTAGAATGACGGCACCGGGGCGCGGGAATATTCTCATGATCTTCCTCCGTTAATTCTGGGCTTATGCGTAATGCGGGCACGCCGCAGGCAAGCGGCCCCAATGTTGAAGAACAGCCTTGAAGAACGGCGTTGCACTTTGCCGGGAGCCGGTACCGGAAATCAGAGCGGACCGCGCGAGGCTGCCGGAAACGCCCCGAACCGCCTCGCGCTGCCCGTCAATGCCCGCCCTACTTCGCTGTGAAGTTCGCCGAGAGTTCGAGGTCACCCCACTTGACAGCGACCTCGCCGCCGTTGCCCTCTTTTTCCAACTCGATGGTCACTTGTTCGGCCGCGGAGCTTGCCTTGTCCTGCTTCAGCGGGACGGCGACCACGTCCTTGGCGGCGTTGTGATCGGTGCCCCACTGACCGTGTTGGGAATTGAAGACCAGCTTCCAGCTATTGTCGGACTCCTTGCGCGCCCAGAGGCTGTACTCGCCCTTAGGCACGGTGGTGCCGCTGAAATCGAGATCGCTGGTCGTGGTGAATGTGGTGGATTTGTCGGCGCCCAGCCGCCAGACTTCACCGGCAGGCAACTGCGACAGCAGGTCGTTCACGCTGCGTCCGTTCAAGGAGGTCCGGCCATACTCGACTGTTACTTTGCTGCTTCCCAACATGAGATTAGCGGTGCCGCGAGGATGGCCCTGCGCCATCGCGGGGGCTGCGAATGCGGCGCCGAGACCGACAGCGCACAAGAGGCTCAACAATGCTTTCATGGTTTTCTCCTTTTGATGTGACCTCAACGTCGCGGCCTCCGACGCCCGCTTGAGGGTAATCTCGTTGCGCCGGACGTGCACCGGGGCTGGACGAGATCACTGATTATACCCTTACCGCGCCATAGCCGGCCGCGATCAGGCCCGCCCCGCCGCTTCGGCGGCCTCGCGCGCCGTCCGGAGACCCTCAACCTCATCGCCTGTGGGCATGAATTCCATCGCCACATAGCGGTCGTAATGGAGTTCCGCCAGCTTCTTGTAGATGTTCGTGTAGTTGATTTCTCCGGTACCGGGTTCGTGCCGGCCCGGCACGTCGGCGATGTGCACGAGGTCCACGAGCGCTATGTTCTTCTGCAGCTTTTCGATCAGATTTCCCTCTGAGATCTGCTCGTGAAAGAAATCATACAGGAACCGGACGTGGGGATGGTCGACCTCGCGGATCACGTCGAACCCTTCGGTGACCGAGGTCAGGAAATACTTCGGGTTCTCCTCGGGATCGATGTTTTCGAGCAGCACTTTGTAGCCCTTGGGCTCCACGATATCCGCCGCCCGTTTCAGACCTTCGACAACACTCGCGTGCTGGGCTTCGTGATCGAGAGCCGGAACCTTGTCGCCGGTCAGCACGATCAGCGCCGGACACTCCAGCTTGTCCATGACCGGCAGCATGCCCTGGACTTCGGCCAAAAACGCGTCGCGCTGCGCCGGATCGGTGAGGCTGCGCTTCACGCCGGCTGTGGCGTCAAAGTGGATTCCGAGCTCGCGGCGTTTGCGCGCCACGTTCTGGTACTCCGCGTCCGACCACTTCTCGAATTCGCCCACCAGCTCGACATTCTGATAGCCGGCGCTCGCCGCCTTCTCGAGGCGCTGCTCGAAGGGCATTTTGTGAAAAACGGTCCACAGCATCAGCGATATTTTGAAGGACGCGCCGCTGGCCGCCGGCGCGGGCGCTGCGATTCCAGCCGCGTCCGCCTTCATGCCGCGCGCGGCGAGCGCTCCGCCGCCAAGCGCCGTGAGAGCCAGGTTTCTGCTAAAGCTGCGCCGGTTCATCAGATTTCTCCTTTTCTCGCCTGCGTGGCCAGGTAATCGCACGCATGGCAGGCGAGCGCGATCATGGTGAGCGTGGGATTCTGGTTCCCGACCGACACAAACGCGCTGCCGTCCATCACAAACAGGTTCCGCACGTCGTGCGACTGCGAATACTTGTTCAGCACTGACTTCTTCGGATCGTTGCCCATGCGCGCCACGCCGCACTCGTGGATGGCATGACCGAACGGGCTGATATTGGCGTCGAGCGAGATGTTCCTGGCCCCGGCGGCTTCCAGCATTTCTGCAGCGTCGGCGGCGGCGTGCAACCCCATCTTCTTCTCGTTCTCGCCATAGGCCGCGTTGAAATGCAGCGCCGGGACCCCCCAGGCGTCCACCACCGTCTTGCTCAGCTCGCAGTAGTTCTCAAAGCGCGGCAGACACTCGCAGAAAGCGCCGAGCCCCATCCAGTACTCGCCCTGGCGCACCCGCGACTTGAATCCGTTGCCGTAGCCCTCCACGTTCATGCTGAATCCCGGGCCGGCGCCGCCTTGATAGCCGTAGCCGCGAATGAAGTCCGGATGCCGCTCGCTGACGTTGCGGAAACGAATCAGGTACACGCCGTTCGGACGCTGCGGCGGTCCCGCCGTGGGGCGCTCATCGAAGCCGGGCAGCACGCCTGACGCCCCGAACCCGGTCGCGTGATCCATCAGGTAGTGTCCGAGGACGCCGCTCGAATTCGCAAGGCCGTTCGGGAATTGCCGATTCGCCGAGTTCAGCAGGATGCGGCACGACTCGAGCGATTGCGCGCACAGCACCACGCTCCTGGCCCGCAGTTCGCGCGTCTGACGCGTAAGACGGTGCACGTAGCGGACGCCAGAGGCGCGCGTCCCAACGCTATCCATGGTCACGTGACTGACCACGGCGTCGGTGAACAGAGTCAGCTTGCCGGTGGCCTGGGCCGCGGCGATGGCGGTCGTCGGGCTGTTGTAGTAGGAATGCGTCACGCAACCGCGCTCGCACGGACCGCAGTAGTGGCACGGCGGACGCCCGTTCAGCGGCGCCGTGAGATTGGCGGTGCGGCCGACGGTGAGCGTGCGGCCAAACTTCTCCCTGGCAACCTTGCGCAGCAGAACCTCGCCGCAGGTCATGGACATCGGCGGCTGAAACTGGCCGTCCGGAAGCTGAGGCACACCCTCGGCGGCGCCGCTCACGCCGATGAATCGCTCCGCTTTGTCGTACCAGGGCGCGAGTTCCGCGTAGTCGAGGGGCCAGTCGTCGCCGTAGCCGTCGTGGCTGGCGGCCTTGAAGTCCAGATCGCTCAAGCGGTAACTCTGCCGGCCCCAGACGAGCGACCTGCCGCCCAGGATGCGCGCGCGAAACCAGTTGAACGGCTTGCCGGGCTCGGTGGTGTACGGACTCTCGTAATCGTTGACGAACCAGTCGTAGTTGTACTCCATGCAGGCGTAGAAACGCGACTGGATGGGGCGCGTGCGCGTGATCTCGGGTGAGAAGCCGCGATACTTGATCTGGTAAGGGATCACGTGCTCGGTGAAGTCTTTCTCCGGAACCAGCATGCGCCCCGCTTCCACCAGAGCCACGCGCAGGCCGGCCTCCGTCAGCTCCTTGGCTACGAAGCCTCCCGTCGCGCCTGACCCCACCACGATGGCGTCAAAGACTTCAGTTGAACCCTGCAGCGAATCGCCGTGCATCATTAATTCTCCCAGGTTCAGAATCATACTCCCGCCGCCCACAGCATGCCACGATGTTCTTTAGCGCGTCGGCCCCCGGCGCTGGTTTTTGGTAACCGAACCTCGAGACCCAGTCATTTATGGGACCCAGTCATTTGTCGGACCCAGTCATTCTCGCGAAGGCGGGAATCCACTTCGAAATCTCATTCCCGACGAATTCCCAGATGGATTCCCGCCTTCGGTGGGAATGACTGGGCTCGAAAGGGATTCCAAATGGCAAGAGGTACCGACATCACTTATCGCCATCACTTATCGCCGATGTCCTTTGGTCGCGTGTTAGAATGACGCGTGAAATCGTATGGTGGCGTCGATCGCCACTTGGAGAACCCTATGGCGAATCAAGAGCAGACTAGTGGATTCGATCGTCGTGAGGTGTTGCGCCGCCTGATGGCGGGCGCGGCGGGGGCCGCGGCCGCCCTGCCGGCGACGGCGATCACCGCCGGCGTCCGCCCGGCAGCGCCAGCCGCCGGAGCCGTGCCGCAACAGGCGGCATCCTCCACGGCGATGTCTCTCGGCGCCGCCGAGCCGCCGGACCCAAGCCTCGCCGCACCGGATTGGAAGCCGCAATTCTTCGACGATCATCAGGACCGCACGGTGCTGGCCGTAGCAGACCTGCTGATCCCTGACACGGACACGCCCGGCGCCCGCGCCGCCCAGGTAGATCGCTTTATCGACCTGTTGCTCTCCACCAACGGTCCCGGCACCGATGAGGACACCAGCGGCACCGACTTCACCGATCTGCTGTTTCGCAAGGGATCGCTCGAAGGTCAGAAGCGGTATATCGCGGCCCTCAGTTGGCTCGACGGCTTCTGCCTGGCACAGTATTCGAAGCCATTCACGGGCCTCGACCGGCCAACCCAGGAAGCAGTGCTCGACCTTCTGACCCATTCGAACGACAATCCGGAGGCCGCCGCCGGACATGAGTCCTTCGCGCTGATCAAGAATTCCATAGTGACCGCCTACTACAGCTCCGAAATCGGCTCGCTCAAGGAGCTGAAGTACCAGACGAATCCGTATCAGAGCGGGGTTCCGGGCTGCGACCATCCCGAACACTCAGGACAGTAGGCAGTAGACAGTAGGCGGTAAGCAGTAGGCAGTCGGCAGTCGGCAGGAGGCGGTGGCAGCCGGTAGGCTGGCGAAGGTAGGCAGGCCCGGAGGGCCGAAAGACTTTAGCCCACGGCGTGAGCCGTGGGACCACGGTGCGATTGAAAGTAGACCCGGAGGGCCGACAGACTTTAGCCCACCGGCGTGAGCCGTGGGACCACTGACGCGCGAGGAGGGAACATGTGCGACGTGAGCAGGCGCGGATTCCTGGCCAGTGGCGCGGCTTTCTTGAGTCTCGCGGCGGAGGCGGAGTTGTTGGCCGGCCCGGCTCCCGCATTGACGCCCGAAGTCGGCAAGGTCGATCTGGTGGCCCCGGACGTCTATTTTCACGAAGGGCAGGTGTCCGACACAGCCGATGCCGTCTGCAACAACGGCTGGATCATGTTCGAAGATTATGTGCTGGTGATCGACGCCAATTTCCCGGCCGGAGCCCGGCAGGTGATCGGCAAGATCCGTGCCTTGACGGACAAGCCCATCCGCTTCGCCCTCGACACCCACCATCACGGCGACCACGCTTACGGCAACAAGGTTTACGTGGAGAATGGCGCCGTGCCCTTCGCCCACACCGGTGTGATCGAGGAGATGAAGCGCTACGAGACGGGCTACTACGACAGCAAGCCGGGCCGCTGGCAAGATCAGGCAAAGACCCGGGCCGATGTGAGGTCGAGCCAACTCAAGCCGCCCACGGTTCTGTACTCGGGCCAGATGATCTTTGACGACGGCAAACATCGCGTTGAGGTGATGAACCTGGGCGTGGCGCACACGCACGGAGATTCACTGGCGTGGCTGCCCAAAGAGAAGATCCTCTTTACGGGCGACGTCTGCGTCAACGGACCGTACAACTTCGTGGGCGATGGGGACGTGGGCAAATGGGTAGGCACCCTCGAAGCGGCCCGGAAACTCGGCGCCGAGATCGTCTGCACGGGGCACGGCCCGCGCTCGGCTGCCACCGTGCTCGATGATCAACAGGCTTTTTTCAAGGCCTTGCGCGAACAGGTTGGCGCCCTGATGGCGCAGAAACCGCCCGCGGAGGCAAAGGGCCAGGTCGAGGCCATCCGGGCGGCGCTGAAAGCCAATGCGCAGATTACCCGCTACGTCGGGGATCGCGGGACGCCCGATGGAGAAGGCTTCCCTTCCCAGGTCGAGAAGGTCTACATGGAGATGACCGGGAACAAGCTTGCGGAACTGGAGCACGAACGGCACCTCGCCCGCCAGGTCCACGCCCGCTCCCATGGCCTTGCGCAAGTCTAAACGCCGCAAATCATGTCGCGGGCCGCGCGGCTGCACGCGGCCGACGCGCATCGAGAGTCACTACTTGCCCGGCGCCGCCGGCGCGCGCTTGCAGTCCCAGGTCCCGCCCTCGGTGCCTTGCGTCCAGTCGCCTTTCATGGCGTCTTTGCCATCCAGGCCGCCCGTCACGGTGATGGTGCCTTCGTCATCATCGAAATGCAGTTCCAGCTTGCCGCTCTTGAAGGAACCGTTTTGCACGTCATGGCTTGCAGTCCCGCCGTCGGGGGATGGCGCTGTGAACTTCCCGGTCACCTGCTCCGCCGCCTGCGTCAGATTAAACGTGTATTCCATATCGCCCTCCCCCGTGCCGTGAGCCACGCACGACCACGTACCGCCAACCGGACCCTCCTTGGCGCCGGCAGATGCCAGGCCGGCCAGCCCCAAGACGACCGCGAGTGTTACCAGCAAAGCCTCGAACCGCACTCTCATCCTTCGACTCCTCGATTGGATTTTGACGCGTCCGGATAATCCGCCCTACGACAGAACTTTTGGCACACGGCGCGCTTCTGGTATTACGGAAAAACGGTGCCGAAAGTTCACTGAAGGTTTCCGATTCTTTCCGAAGGTGACTCTCGCACGGGCCGCTCGGACACAAACCTCAGGCAACTCACATTGACTTTCCGGGCTACGGCAACCTAAACTGTCCCCCGTTTCTCAAGGTAATTCACGCTAACGAAATCAAAGTTGAGGGGGTGCCATGAAAACGACGCGAGTAGGGGTGTGCGCCGGCGTAGTGTTGCTGTTGGGCGGGTTCGGTCTCCAGGCGCAGGAATCAGCACCGCAAGCCACCGCTGGGCAGAGCGCGAGTGCGGCCACAGCAACGGCGACAGCGGCAGGCACGGTGGTCCCGCGTCTGGTGCAGTTTAGCGGCGCCGTGACCGACTCAGCAGGAAAACCGGCGCTGGGCCCCGTCCTCGTGACGTTTTCTCTTTACGCTCTCCAGGAAGGCGGAGCCCCGCTGTGGTCTGAGACCCAGATGCTCCCTCTCGACGCGTTGGGCCACTACGCTGTATTCCTCGGCGCCGCCTCGCCCGAAGGCTTGCCCCTTGATCTGTTCGCCACCGGCTCGGCTCGCTGGCTGGGCGTCGCCCCGGCCCTTCCCGGCGTGGGCGAGCAACCGCGCGTGCTGCTGGTGGGCGTCCCTTACGCCTTGAAGGCGGCCGACGCGGATACGCTCGAGGGCAAGCCAGCGTCGGCGTTTGTGCAGACGGGTGAGGGCCTGGGCAGCCAGGCAAGCACGGCCTCAGGCTCCGGCCTGGCAAGCGCCGGCGCCAGGAGCGCGGCTGGTCCCAGCGCGAAGGACAGTCCTGCGGCGCCCGCCGCCATCACCGGGAATGGCAAGACGGATTTCATTCCTATTTGGACGAACAGCACCACGCTGTCGTCTTCGACGCTGTTTGAGAAGTCCGGCAAGGTGGGTATCGGGACCACGACTCCGGGAGCCACGCTTGAAGTGAACGGCACAACCAAGTTCGACCAGGGGGTGACATTCGCCAGCGGGCAGGTTTTCCCGGGGGCAGCTTCGCTCGGGCCGAATACCTTCTCAGGCACTCAAGACATTGCCAGCGGCAATGTCTCAATTGGCAGCGGCAACCTGGACCTGCCCGACACCACGGCCGCGACGGCGGGGGTGATTAATCTGGGCGGAAGTCCTTTTCTCCACCAGTGCTGCCATACGGGCTCCGGCTATACCAATACGTTCCTTGGTCGAGACGCGGGGAATTTTAGCGCCACGGGGGGCTACAACACGGCCAGCGGCTATGTGGCGCTCGACTTGAACACCGCCGGAAGCTTCAGCACGGCCACCGGCGACCATGCGCTCTACTCGAACTCCACCGGGAACAACAACACGGCCAGCGGGGCCAGTGCGCTGTACGCGAACCTTGGGGGGAGCGGGAACACCGCGGTAGGCTTCAGTGCCGGCACCGATTCGAACCGATTATTCCCCACTTCCGGCTCCAACAGTACCTTCGTCGGCGCCAATGCCAACGTCACGGCGGACAATCTGACCAATGCCACCGCGATTGGATATAACGCCCAGGTAGGCGAGAGCAACGCCCTCGTGCTGGGCAACGGGGCCATGGTGGGAATCGGCACGCCGACGCCGCAGTACGCACTCGATGTGCACGGTACCGGAAACTTCACGGGTGCGGTGACGGTGACGGGCCTCGCCGCGGGCAAATGCGTTCAGGCTGGGACCGGCGGCTTGCTGACCACGACGGCTTCGGCATGCGGTGGCAGCAGCGGTGGGACGATCACCGGAGTGACAGCCGTAGCCCCCATCTCGGGCGGTGGGACGAGCGGCACGGTGAGCGTAGGCCTGCAGACCTGCCCGAACGGGGAGATCCTGCAGTCGACCGGCTCAGGGTGGGTCTGCGCCTCGGTGGGCGGAGGAGGTACCATCACGGGGGTAACGGCTGGAACCGACCTTACGGGAGGGGGGAGCAGTGGCGTCGTGGTGCTGAACGTCGATACCACCAGGGTGCCCCAACTGGCGACGGCAAACACGTTTGCCGCTACACAGACGATCAGCAGCGGAAACCTGGCGCTGCCCGACACCAACGGCACCGGCACGGCGGGCGTGCTGATGATTAACGGCAATCCCTTCGTGCACGACTGCTGCCTGGCCGACAACGACAACGTGTTTCTGGGCCGGGCGGGGAACTTCACCACCACGGGGAGCTTCAACACGGCCAACGGCGTGGGTGTGCTCTACTCGAACACCACGGGGGGTGACAACACGGCCAGCGGCTACCAGGCCCTCTATTCGAACGCCAGCGGGAGCTACAACACGGCCATCGGCGATGGCGCGCTCCACTCCATCACCGCGGGGTACGGCAACACGGCCATCGGCTATCAGGCGCTCTTCTTCTCGACGACGGGTTCGGGTACTTTTTACCCATACGGGAACACGGCCAGTGGCTATCAGGCGCTCTACTCGAACACCTCGGGGGCCGGCAACACAGCCACCGGCATTAATGCGCTCTACTCGAACACCTCGGGGGGCGAGAACACGGCCAGCGGCAATTATGCGCTGACAGGAAACACCACCGGGTCCTATAACAACGCTCTGGGGTTCTTAGCGGGCGTAGGCTCCGGAAACCTGATGAACGCCACGGCCATCGGCGCGTGCGCGTCGGTCTCCGCCAGCAGTGCACTGGTGCTCGGGACGCCTGCCGGACAGAACACGGATTGCGGCACGTACCCCAATACGCAGGTGGGGATCGACGTTTCGAGCCCAAGCAACATCTTCACCATACTGCAGGGCGGCGGGCACGCGATCGCCGACGGCTGGGATACCTACAGCTCGGGCCGCTGGAAGTCGGATATCCAGCCCTTGCACGGTGCGCTCGGCAAGGTGCAACGCCTGCGCGGAGTCTCGTACACTTACAACGCGAACGGCAAACACGACATCGGCATGATCGCGGAGGAAGTGGGCCAAGTGGTGCCGGAAGTGGTCAGCTATGAAACGAACGGCAAAGACGCGAAGGGGATCGACTACGCCCGTCTGACCGCGGTGCTGGTGGAAGCGGTGAAGCAGCAGCAGGCAGAGATCAAGCACCAACAAGCGCAAATTAACCGGCTGAAATCAGAGGTTCGGGCGCTTGAGAAGAAGTAGCGCGGAGGACCAGGCAGCACGGCCCCGCCGCTTTGTTCCTTCTGGAACAGACAAGGATCAGCAGAGGAGTGACAGTTGATGCAAAGCAACTTCACTCCCGGCGCACTATTTAATATGGGAGTTAGGCCCGATTCTTCCTGGGATTAGACTCCCCTCCTAGGATCGGGCCTTGATTCTGCGATCAACAGGTCTCCCGTTTTAATCAACTGGTTATAACACATTGTTGATCCGTCCGTCAACATTTCTTGTTGGGTTTGCGAACGATAAAATTCCGGAATAAACATTCGCGATTTCCGAAGCCGTGCCCATCGACAGCCCGATCCGTGGGACAATCAGGTGTCAGCGGTTTAGGTGGCGGTTGCTCAGTGGCCGAATCCCTCGGGGATTTCAATGGCTGAATCCCCGTCGCAGAAGCAAGAGGATCACCGGCCATCAGGTGGGCCCTGGCAGCCGTGGCGAAACTTCACGTTCGCGCGTCGGAAAGGCGGGGCTTCTTAGAGTGTGTGTGAAGACTGCGGCTTTGGAGAAAACTGGGACTGTGTAGCCTTGAGACTAGCCCCATCGTTAACGTGCAAAAACGCGAAAAAAAAAGAATCTAAAATTTAACAAAACGAAGCCACTAAGCCCAATAGAATCAGCAAATCGATGCGAAAATAGGGGCAAAACGAAGCCAAACGAAGCGAAACTCTGTCGGCGCAAGTGCTTTAGAATCAGTACACCTGTTTGAGGATGTCATGAACGAAGCCACCGTCAGCAAAGCCGTCGTCCAGATTTCCCTCGACTTCACGAATCTCCCAGAAGCGCTCGATATGGCGCATCGCGCGGTGCGTGCCGGCGTCGATTGGCTGGAAGCGGGCACGCCGTTGATTCTGGCCGAGGGCTTGAACGCGGTGCGCGGACTGCGCCGCGAGTTCCCTCACCCGATCGTGGCCGATCTCAAGACCATGGACGGGGGATACCTCGAAGCCGAGATGATGGCTAAAGCCGGAGCCACTCACGTGGTGGTGATGGCGCGGGCGCATCCGGCAACCATCAAGGCCGTGGTGCAGGCGGGACGCGACTACGGCGTGAAGGTGATGGGCGATGACCTTGCCTGCGCCGACAAGCCGGCGGCCGCGCGCGAGATGCAGGATCTGGGCGTGGACTACATCGTCCACCACGTGGGCTACGACGAGCGGCGCGACCCGGAAGTTATCCGCCAGCATGGCGGGCGCGCTCCCACGCCGCTCGATGAGCTTGCGGCCGTGGTTCAGGCCGTCTCGATCCCCGTCCAGGCCGTGGGCGGCCTCACCATCGCCCAGACCAGCGAACTGCCGCGCTACGGGGTCCACCACCTGGTGCTCGGCGCGCCGCTCGCCGTGGACGCCGACGCCTTCAAGGCGCCCGCGCATGACGTGGAAGCGCTGCTCCGTGAAATCGTCGGGAGGCTGAGAGGCGAGGGTTGATCGACGGACGCCGGTGTCATCGATGAGAGCCGGTGTCATTTTGCAGGCTTCGGCACGCAGTCATTCTCGCGAAGGCGGGAATCCAGTCTTTGACGAGGCATCTCCAAAAGCACGCGGAATGGATTCCCGCCTGCGCGGGAATGACTGCGGTCCAAAGGAATGAGCGTAGGCAAACCACCATGACCGGTGGATGAGCCCTGTTGACCAGACCGGCAACTTGTGTTCCTGGTTGAATCCGATATACTCACGCCTTCACTTCCGAGAACGTCAAACCCAACGCACCCACGAGTGCTGAAGGAGGGCTTATGAACGGGACAAGTTCGAGGGTCAGCATCGGCAGCCTGATCGCGATTCCGGCTGTCATCACGCTGGTGATCACGATTCTGCGCCTGGTGGGCGAGCTGCAACACTGGCCCGCGCCGTGGATCAGCAACACCGCCGGCGGGGGCGGAGCCGTTATCGGCATCAGCTGGCTTCCCATCATCTTTGGACCGTATTTCGCCTGGAAACTGGCCAACGCCGGCGAAGGCGCGTCGAGCATGGGCAAGGCCATCGGCATGAGCGTAGTCGCTCTGGTTGTTTTCGCCGTCGGCGGGTTTGCTTTCGGAATGGGTCTTACCAAGCACATGGTGCCCCTGATTCTTACCGGATTCGTGCTTGAGCTCGTGTCCGCGTTCATCCCGCGGATCGGATGGCGCGCGCTCGGGAACGTCTTGCTGGCTTACGCGTTCGCGGCGCGCATCCCGGTTCTCATCGTGATGTACATCGCCATGAGCGCGAACGGCGGCCAGGGTTGGGGCACGCATTACGACGTGGCCGCTCCGGGCTTCACGGTCACCTCGTTTACCCAGAAGTTCGTCGACCTGGCCGTGCTTCCGCAGATGAGCATTTGGATCGGCTGGACGGCGGTGATCGGCGCGCTGCTGGGGTGCATCTTCGTAGCCGTCTTCGGCCGCCGGCGCGCCCCCGTGACCGCGTGATGCGAGGAGGCTTATGAACGGCACGGCTTCGGACTCTTCGCCGAACATCGCCGGGCTCGTGGCGCTTCCGGCGATTCTCACCTTGGTGGTGACCGTTCTTCGCCTGGTGGGCGAGCTTCAACACTGGGGCTCGCCCTGGGTGGTCAACTCGCACGGCGGAGGCGACGGCGCCATTATCGGCGTCACCTGGCTCCCTGTGCTGTTCGGCCCCTATTTCGCCTGGAAGCTCATCAAGTCCGGAGCGGGACCTGGGAGCGTGGGCGGCGCTGTGGGCGCGGCGATTGGATCGGTCGTGGTGTTTCTTGTCGGCTCGGTTACGGCAGGCTACACCGAGACTCATCCCGGCATCCTGACGCTGGTCGGCTTCGTGATCACGCTGCTGGCTGCCTTCATACCGGGAAAAGGCTGGCGCGCCCTGGGCGTCACGTTGCTGACTTATGCCTTCGCCGCGCGCATTCCGGTGGCGATCGTAATGCTGATCGCCATGAGCGCTCACGGCGGGCAGGGCCTGGGCACGCACTATGACGTGGTCGGCGACCAGTTCGCCGCCCTGGCCTCGCCGTGGTGGAAGAAGTTCGTCCTCTTCGGCTTCATTCCGCAAGTAACCCTCTGGGTCGGTTGGACCGCCGCCGTCGGCAGTCTTGTTGGCACGCTGGTCGCTGCAATCTTCGGCTTCGGTAAGCGGCCGGCTGAGGCATAATGGCAAGAGGCCTTAGCCGTTGAACCCATCGATTCGGAACGTCGCCATCATCGCCCACGTCGATCACGGCAAGACCACGCTGGTGGACGCCATGCTGCGGCAGAGCGGGATTTTCCGCGCCGGCGAGGTTATGGTGGAGCGCGTGATGGACTCGAACGAGCTCGAGCGCGAGCGCGGCATCACCATCCTCGCCAAAAACACCGCCATCACCTACCACGGCACGCGGATCAACATCGTGGATACGCCCGGCCACAGCGACTTCGGCGGCGAGGTGGAGCGCGCGCTGAAGCTGGTGGACGGCGTCCTGCTGCTGGTGGACGCGAGCGAGGGCCCGCTGCCGCAGACGCGTTACGTTCTGCGCAAGGCGCTCGAAGCGAAGCTCCCGCCCATCGTGGTGATCAACAAGATCGACCGCAGCGATGCCCGGCCGCAGGAAGTGGTGAACGAGGTCTACGATCTCTTCATCGATCTGGACGCCGCCGAGGACCAGCTCGATTTCCCCATCCTGTACACCATCGCCCGGGACGGAATCGCGCGGACCTCGCTCGATGATCCCTCCGCGAACCTGCAACCACTGTTTGAAGCCATCCTGAAGACCATTCCGGCGCCGGCGGGCGACGCCGACGCGGTGCTGCAATTGCTCGTGGCCAACCTCGATTACAGCGATTATCACGGCCGGCTCGCGCTCGGACGCATTTTCTCCGGAACCCTGCATCGCGGGGACGAGGTCGGGATCGCGAAGCTCGACGGCAGCCTGCAGCAGACCCGCATCACAAAGCTCTACGGGTTCAAGGGTCTCGACCGGACCGACCTCGAGATCGCCGCCGTGGGTGACATCGTCGCCATCGCGGGTGTAGAGGGGATCACCATCGGCGAAACCGTGACCAGCGCCGAGTCCCCCGCCCCGCTGCCGCACATTCCCATCGACGAGCCCACCATCTCCATGGTGTTCACGGTGAATACCTCGCCCTTTTCGGGCCGCGAGGGCCAGTACGTCACCTCGCGCCACCTGCGCGACCGGCTCGACAAGGAACTGCTCACCAACGTGTCAATCCGCGTGGAGGAGATGGAGAATACCGACGCGTTCAAAGTGATGGGACGCGGCGAACTGCAGCTCGCGATTCTCGTCGAGATGATGCGCCGCGAAGGATATGAACTGGCGGTCGGGAAGCCGGAAATCATCACCCGCGAGCGCAACGGCAAGGTCCAGGAACCGCAGGAGCAGTTGATCATCGATGTGCCGCAGGAGTTCGTGGGCGTTCTGATGCAGGAGATCGGCGTACGAAAAGGCGTGAACACCAGGATGGTGAGCCATGGCACGGGTCTCGGGTCGAGCGGGCGGGTGCGCCTGGATTTCCTGATTCCGTCCCGAGGGCTCATCGGCCTGCGCGGCGTGATCCTCAAGGCCACGCGCGGCACGGCGGTGATGAATACCCTCTTCGAAGGCTACACGGACTGGCAGGGCGATATTCCCTCGCGCCTCACGGGATCGCTCATTGCGGATCGCGCCGGCCGCACCACCGCCTACGCCCTCTGGAACCTGCAGGAGCGCGGCGAACTGTTCGTCGGGCCGGGCATCGAGGTGTACGAAGGCAGCGTGATCGGCCAGAATTCGCGCTGGGACGACATGGACGTGAACGCGGTCAAGGAGAAGAAGCTGACCAATATGCGCGCCTCGGTGGCCGACGAGGCCATCCGCCTGATTCCGTTCCGCCCGCTGACCCTCGAAGAAGCCATCGAGTTCATCGCCGAAGACGAGTACGTGGAGGTGACGCCGAAATCCATCCGGCTGCGCAAGAAGATCCTGACGTACAACCAGCGGCCGAAGAAACACAAGCACAAGCTGGATGAGTAAGGGCCGCCGCCTTCCTGAATCGACGCATCAGGCTATCCGAAATGGTACACGACTATCTTTTCGGATAGCCCCGTCACCAGACGTCGTCCTTGTAACGCTTTTGTTACAAACAACTTGTAAAAGTCCTGGGTGTGGACCTTGCGGTGCTCTAGTGCTGGCGTCCGTGTTTAGTCAACTGGCTCGGGCTATCACGGCTAGGCGCTAGCAGTACCCAGGTAGGCTTCAGCGGGGGCTGGGGAAGAACCGAGACGACTGCAACCAGAGGCGCTGCGGCGCCCGGTCAGAAGTCGGGGTTCCAGACAGTCCCCGTTTTCAGGCCGCGGCGTGTGGCTTTACCCCCAACGGCGCTCACCTCTCGGTGATCACGCCCCCCAAGCGCGTCGCGGCCCTTTTTTGTTTACATCGAACCCTTAAGCGGCCCCGCAGTCGGACTCGGCGCCGGTGGACTCGCGCGCGGAGCCGAATCCCCATCCAGCAATTTCGCACCCGGCCGGCCCAACTCCGCCGACACGCGGTTCAGGACGTCGCGGAGCGTCGCCTGGCGAAGCAGGCCGAGCGCCCGACGCCTGGTCCAAACGTCGCCCCACCGCCTCAAGGCACGCACGCTCGCCGGCCACAACTCCCAATGTCCGTTCAAGATGGCCGCCAGGAGTTTCAAGGCGAGGAATGCCCCGTGAGCAGACGCCTCCGCCCTCGTGTCCAGATGATACCAGTGCGACAGCAGCCGGTTGCGCTCGTAAATGGTTCGCACGTGCCGCCGCGCGAAAGCAGGCTTGATGGTGGATGAGAACTGGTGCCACACCGCGCTCCGCGGCTCGTAGTGCACCTCAAAGCCCTGCTTCCATGCGCGCAGGGACAGTTCGACGTCTTCCCAGCCGAAAGGCGCGAATGACTCGTCGAAGCCGCCCAGGCCCAGGAACTTCCGGCGGTCGAACATGGACGATCCGCCGGTCGCAAACAAGGTCAACCAGGGACGATTCAAGCTTCGATCGGGTTCCGGCACGAAGTAGCGCCGATGGATGCCGATGAATCCGCGACGGAATTCGCCCAGTTGCCCGGCGCCGGAAAGCGTTCCGGTGTCGTAATCGTAGACCTGGCTGGCCACGGCGAAGACCGCGGGCGAAGTCTTGCTCGGCACGTCGAAGTGGGCCGCGAGAGGCGGCAACGTCTCGCGGTCGAGCGCCACGTCGTTGTTCACCAGGTAGACCAGGGCATAGCGCGCCGCACGCACTCCGCGGTTGGCGGTCGGGGCAAATCCTGCGCGCTCGCGTCCTGGTTCCAGGCGCACGCGCGGGAAACGGGAGGCGAGCCAGGCACAAGAGCCGTCCGCGCTTGCGTCGTCGGCCACCACGATCTCCCAGGGTCGTTGGCAAGCCGACTCGTACGAGGCCGCGGCCACGAGGACGCTCGGCAGGAAGCGCTCGAGAAGAGCGCGTCCATTCCAGCTCGGAATCACGATGCTGAGGCCGGGCTCGGTAGGGCCTTCGGATGCGCTGGGACTAGGCATGGTCAGAGGGTGCGGGCAGGCGCTCCGCGCAGAGCTCGAGAGAAGATCCCCCGCCCCGGCGCGTGCTGATTCGTTCCCAGAGAGGGAAGCCCGGTTTCATAAGATAGTACCGGAGGCGACCTCCGCGCGGCCCGTGGCGCCGCGTCAGGCGATTCAGCATCGTGTGCTTGAACGCATGGTAATTCTGCGTCCCGGTCGAGTTGCCGAGCGCCTGCAGCTTGAAGCCGGACGCTTCCAGCATCCTGGTGAGCGTCGCCGGTGTGAAGTGAGAAAGGTGATAGGGCAGCGAGAGCTCGTACCAATCTGCGCCGAAATGGCGCGCGAGATAGCTCGCGAAGTTGGGCGAGCGCACCAGGAGCAAACCTCCGGGACGGAGCAGACGGAACGCCTGCTTGAGGGCCTGAGCGGGATCGGGTAAGTGCTCGAGCGCGTCCCAAAGAGTCACCACGTCGAACTGCTCACCGATGAGAACCGCGGCGCTCAACTCCTCGGTCACGATGCGATCGTGGCCGAGGCGGCGCCGCGCTTCGCGGTATGCCGCCGGCATCACTTCCAGCCCGTAACGGTCCCAGCGTGCGGGGTCGAGCGCCAGCAGGAACAACCCCAAACCGCAGCCGACATCGAGAATGCGGCCTCCCTGCCGGAATCTCTCGAGGAACGACGTGCGCGAAGCCTGGTCCCGCCGCACCCAGGCGGGATCATCGGCATTCACTCGTCCCCAATACTCGGGCCGGTAGTACTCCTCGAGCTCGGCCCTGCCCAATCGCGGCGAGGTCATCACCAGGCCGCAGTGCGGGCAGCGCAACAAGTTGAACGTGCGCGGAACGCGGCCTTCCTCGACGGTCGCGCGAAGAACGGTCTCGTCAGCCAACTCTCCGCAAAAAACGCATGGCTCTCCGTATGGCATGTCCGGGTGACGCAACAGCCGCAGCCCGCAACAATTCTAAGGCATGCCGACCGCTTCAGTCATTGCTTGTGGAAAAGGGGGTAGCGTGTTGGTTGCGAGTGGGCCACACCGTGCGCAGATCAGGTCGTGGGAGGCGGCGTGTCCAACTCTTCGTCTTCCAGGTGGTATTCCTTCAGCTTCCGGTAGATCGTCGTCTTGCCGATCCCGAGCATCTTTGCGGCGCGCACCCGGTCTCCGCAGGCAGCCTGAAGAGCTTCTTTGATCGCGTTGCGCTCGAGATCCTGCAACCGGGCGGTATCAACGGCGCCGGACCGCCGCTCGGTCCGATAGATCACCGTGGAGGGCAGGTTATCGACCTCGAGCCTCACACCGGCGCTCAGCGCCAGAGCCCTTTGGACGGCGCTTTCGAGTTGGCGTACGTTGCCCGGCCAATCGTACTGCATCAGCCGGTTCATAAACTCGGGTGAGAAGTCGGCGATCCCGTCGTCGCCGCCGTAACGGTTGAGGAAATGATGCACCAGCGCGAGAATGTCGCTCTTGCGCTCGCGCAGAGGAGGCATGTGAATGGCAAAAACGTTCAGGCGATAGTAGAGGTCCTCGCGGAAGGTTCGGTTGCGAATGGCCTCTTTCACGTCCACATTAGTGGCCGCGACCACGCGCGCCTCCACCGGGACGCTCGTGTTCGAGCCCACGGGACGAATCTCCCGTTCCTGGATCACGCGGAGCAGCCTGGACTGCTGTTCGATCGGAAGCTCCCCGATCTCATCGAAGAACACCGTGCCGCATCCGGCCTCAGCCAACAAGCCCACCCGGGATTGGCTGGCGGTGGTGAAGGATCCGCGCGCATGGCCAAAGAGCTCGCTCTCGATCAGGCTGGGCACAAGAGAGCTGCAGTCCACCACCACGAACGGTTCGTCGTGCCAAGCGCTGCACGCATGGATGGCGCGCGCCACCAGTTCCTTCCCGGTGCCGCTCTCGCCGAGCACCAGGACCGGCATGCGTTTCGCCGCCTTGAGGATGGCATCGCGAATCATCTGCATGGGCCTGGAATCGCCAACCAGAGCGCGTAAGGCGCGCTCCGCGTCGGGCGAGGGCGCAGGTTTCGCGTCGGAGACCGGATGCTTTTCCGACAAACGCGCCAGCAGCCGCCTGACTTCCACGGCGCCAAAGGGCCGGATCAGGTAATCCGATATGCCCAACCGGACCGCCTCAGTAGCCTTGGACATGGCGCCGGCGCTGGCAATCAACACCACTTCCAGGTTGGGGCGGTCCCGGCGGGCCCGCCGCACCACTTCCACGCCGTCGGGGCCTGGCGCATCCAGATCCGCGATGAAAACGTTGATCCCGCCATTTTCGAGCAGATCGAGCGCTTTCAAACCGGAGTCAGTCACGGCTGTCTTCCAGCCCAACTTTTCCAGGCTTCCGGCCAGCAGAGCGCGGGTCTGCGCATCGGGGTCGAGCACCAGCACGGAGGTTTCGACTGCCATGTTGCTACAAGTATATTGAACAAAGCTCCACGTGTCCATCGAGGGCACACATCCAAGGCGCGCAAACGGTTCCGCGAATCGAAGGCACTGCGTTTGGTGGCGCTCGCGAAAGCGGTCCCCTCCTGTTCTGTACGGAACAGCGCGCCGGTCGCGGAAAGTTCATGCTAGACGCGGGTCGTGGTATAGTTGATCGAACCGAAAAAGGCTTGAGGCCGCTTTCGACAGCTTGCCTCCGTTCACGCCCTGCCGTTCGTTCTGCTAAGGCGCCGCCCAACCCGGTTTTTTCTCGCTTCGACGCTTTACAATTGTGCCAGGAGCCTGGCACGGGTCTAATAGCCTACTCGCAATTTAGTTGACTTTATTGAGGGTCCCACAACGAGATGAACGCCCTGCTGATTTACCCGGAATGGCCAGATACTTACTGGAGCTTCAAGCACGCTCTGCCCTTCGAGGGCAAGCGCTCCGCTTATCCCCCGCTCGGCCTCCTCACCATTGCTCCCCTGCTGCCGAAGCACTGGAACAAGCGCTTGGTGGACACGAACATCCGGCCCCTGACCGACGCCGATTTGAAATGGGCCGACGTGGCCCTCATCAGTGGCATGCTCGTGCACAAAGGTGAGGTGTTGAAGATCCTCGACCGATGCCGCGCGCGGGGCCTGACGACGGTGGTGGGCGGGCCGATCTCCAGCAGTGTGCAGGAGCTGCCGATGCACGCCGACCACGTCGTGATCGGCGAAGCCGAAGGCCTGATCGCTACTCTCGCGGCCGATCTGGAGCGTGGATCGGGCGAGCCCGTTTACAAGTCCGCAGAAATGCCGTCCTTGGGCACGACCCCGGTGCCGGACCTCTCTCTGATCAATCCCCGATACTACAGCTCCATGGCCATCCAGTATTCGCGCGGATGCCCATTCAATTGCGAGTTTTGCGACATCATTGAAATCTACGGCCGCAGGCCGCGCACCAAGTCGCCGGAGCAAGTGCTGGCAGAGCTCGATCAGCTCCATGACATGAAGTGGCGCGGGTCGGTGTTCATCGTGGACGACAACTTCATCGGAAACAAGCCCAAGGTGAAGGAGCTGCTGCCCCACATCGTGGACTGGAACGCGCGCAGGGGTTCGCCCTTCACGTTTTTCACGGAGGCGTCGCTGAATCTCTCCGACGATCTCGATCTGCTGCAATTGATGAAGGACGCACGCTTTAACCGCGTGTTTTTGGGCATCGAGACTCCCGTGGAAGCGAGCTTGAAGGAGGCGCAGAAGCTCCAGAATACTCGCCGCAGCCTGATGGACAGCGTGCGCCGCATCCAGAATTACGGCATGGAAGTGATGGCGGGCTTCATCGTGGGATTCGACAGCGACCCCGAGGACATCTTCGACCGGCAGGTGGCGTTCATTCAGGAGAGCGGCATACCAATGGCCATGGTGGGTTTGCTGCTGGCCCTTCCCGGCACACAGCTCTACCGCCGTTTACAGAAGGAAGGCCGGCTGGTGGACGAAGGCGGCGGCAATAATATGGACCTGTCGCTGAATTTCGTCCCCAAAATGAACGCGCAGCGCTTGGTGGAAGGCTACCGATCCATTTTGGAACGGATCTATCATCCCGATGCCTACTACGATCGCGTCCGGCAGTTCCTCGAGCACTTTGAGCCGGTCGTCCACACCAAGCGCCGCCTGTCCGACTACAAGGCGTTCTTCCGTTCGATCCTGAGACAGGGCATCTTCGGCGATTCGCGCCGCAGCTACTGGAAATTCTTCCTCGAGGCCGCCACCCGCTACCGCAGCTCGTTTGACACGGCCATCACCCTGGCGATCATGGGGTATCACTTCCAAACCCTGACACGCCTGGTCCTGGAACCCGAGTAACGGTAACGGCACTACCACTGCCCCGCCCTTCCTGATCGCGTGTGCCGTGTTAGACTGAGGCATGGAGTTCTAGTTTCCAATCCTCAGTAAGCACGAGCAGGAAGCACACGCATGCCTGATTCTAAAGCGCCTACGCGCATCGAAAAAGATTCCCTCGGCGAAATCGCCGTGCCGGCGGACGCCTATTATGGCGCCCAGACCGCGCGCGCCGTGGCCAATTACCCCATCAGCGGCCTCCGCGCGCATCCCGCGCTGATCCGCGCCTACGGTCTGCTGAAGCTGGCTTGCGCCGAAGCCAATGTCGAGCTGGAGATGATCCCGGCCAGGATCGGCGAGGCGATCGCAGAGGCCGCGCGCGAAGTGGCCGACGGCAAGCTGAACGACCAGTTCCCGGTGGACGTGTACCAGGCCGGCGCCGGCGTCAGTTTCCACATGAACACCAACGAGGTGATCGCCAACCGCGCCTCTGAAATCCTGGGCGGGAAAAAGGGCGACTACTCCCTCGTCCACCCGAACGACCACGTGAACTTCGGCCAGTCGACGAATGATACTTTTCCCACCGCGATGCGCCTCGCAACCGTCCTGCTGCTGGAGGAATTTTACCCGGCCATGGAGGAGCTTAGGAACGCGTTGGCGGACAAGGGCGAAGAGTTTGACGATATTGTCAAGAGCGGCCGCACACACCTGCAGGACGCGGTCCCGATTCGCCTCGGACAGGAGTTTACGGCCTACGCGGTAGCTCTTGACGACGCTCTCGCAGCCGTATTCTTGAACTCCGTTACTCTCACCTACCTCGGACTTGGCGGCAGCGCCGTGGGCACGGGCCTGAACGCCCACCCCAGATTCCCGAAAGCCGTGGCGAAGAAGCTCTCCAAGCTCATCGGAAGACCCGTCGAGGTCAAGGATGACCTGCGCGCGGCCATGCAGTCCCAATTGCCGATGGCTTCCGTCTCCGGGGCTTTGCGCAACCTGGCGCTCGAACTGATCCGCATCGCCAACGACCTTCGTCTGCTCTCGAGCGGACCTTACACCGGTCTCGGCGAAATCGGGCTGCCGGCGCTGCAGCCAGGGTCCAGCATCATGCCCGGCAAGGTAAACCCGGTCATGGGCGAGTTGCTTAACATGGTGGCGTTTCAAGTGGTGGGATGCGACACGGTGGTGGCGCTCGCGGTTCAGGCCGGTCAGCTCGAATTGAACGTCATGATGCCGGCCATGGCTTGGAACGTCCTGCACGCGATCGAAATCCTCAAGAACACCTGCCGCGTGGTGGCCGAAAAGTGCGTGCTCGGAATCACCGCCAATCGCGAAACCTGCGAACGCTATGCCTATCGGACGCCATCCATCGCCACCGCCCTCAATCCCGTGATCGGATACGCGCGCGCGGCGGAAATCGTGAAAAAGTCGCTCAAGACGGGCAAATCGATCCCCGAAATCTGCCTGGAAGAGAAGGTGCTCAGCAAGGCAGAACTCGACCACATCCTGGACCCCCGCCGGATGACGGAGCCCGGCCTTCCGCCCAAGCGTAAGAAGGGATGAAATAGAGGATCAAAGCACAGGAGAACCCCAAGGACCTCAATGTGCTATGCAACTCCTGCCCAGTCTTGGCAATGCGATTCCGATTGAGTAACTTCGAGACTACGCGCTTGATCAAACGCATCCAAGTGGGGCACAAGGCGAGAGTCTTTGAGGCTGCGCTCGGTTTTCGTCAGGAGCACTACGACGTCCTTGCCCGGCTTATCAGGGTTACGCTGGGCTGCGCGCCGGCCTTGCGCGGTGTGCAAGACGAGCATGGTACGAAGTGGACGACGTAGCACGAGATACTTGGACCAAGCGGCCAGACTGCAGTAGTAACGGTCGCATGGATTTGTTGAAAGGAGCGGCCCACCGAACCTGTGCTAGTATCGTGCTATATAGAGGGTCAGGGTAGAAGGAAATTCACCGAAGCACAGAATGCACCCTGAATGTGATCTTATGGACGCAACGTTTCGCCCCAAGCTGCTGGACCTCGTGGAGTTTCCCGCCACTTTAATCGGCGACGAGGCCGCGGGGACCGCGCAGGGCACCGTCGTCGAGGACTTCGGGACGGCTCTGCTTGTGGAAGTCTACGATGATCAGGGGATTCCTACAGATTTCGCGACCATTCCCGTGGAGGCTGCAAAGACGCTTTGGCCGGCTCCAGACCAAGGAACTGAAGCGCCGGATCCTGTTGGCGCTGAGGGTCACTTTGAAAAGGGACTCCTGCTCCTTCAAAACGGCTTGTTCCGGGATGCTAAACAGGAGTTCAGAGCCGCCTTTGAGCTGGAGCCACGATTCGCAGGCACTCTCATGAACATAGCCAGCGAGCCGGCGAAAGCGGGCAACTATGACGTTGCAATCGGCCTTTATCAGCTCGTCTTGGAGTTGCAGCCAGAGAATCAGTTGACCCAGCACAATCTGGCGGCGGCCCTGATCGACCGCGGCATCGCCTTCTCTCTCGACGTGGGGCGCTCGACCGCGCCATTGAAGACTTCGAAGCTTCTCTTTGGTCTGTCCCGGCTCGTACGGAGATCGTGGAAAAGGCGCAGCACAACTTTGCCGCCGCGTACACCGAGCTAGGGGTGCGGCTTGGCCAGATTAAGCGTTACCGGGAGTCCTACGTAAGCCTGCTTAAGGCGCTTGAGCTAAGCCCTTCGGACGTCACTCGGAGGAATCTTGCGATCGCGCATGTGTCTCTTCAGGCCTCTTCCAGCCCCGACATGGAAATCCCCTTAGCTAACAGCTTCCGACGTGCCCTGCAAATGGGATTGACCTTCTCTGAGTGCCTCAACGTTTACGGTGCAACCCTAATGGGTCTGGGCGATTTAACCAACGCCAAGCGAGCCTTGGAAGCTGCCCGTGCCGATCCTCAAGACGAGATTGCCCAAGAAAATTTGGCTTCAGTCCAGTCTCGCGGGAATTCAACCGATGCACCGCCGCTGAACCTTGGAATCGCCCCGATTGAGCTCGTCGCGGCAGCAGCCTAGCTGTTAAATTAGCGGGGGTGAGGACGCTCCGAGTCCAAACTGCGCCGCTTCATTCGACAACCTGGCCGGCGGACGTCCAATCGAGGAATGCGCCATGAGCAAAGTGCGAGTTGCCGGGTTTTCGGTTTCCCTCGACGGATTTGGCGCCGGGCCGCGGCAGGATCTGAACAATCCCCTTGGAGTTCGCGGCTTCGAGCTGCACGGCTGGTTCATGGACACGGAAGTGTTCCGGAAGATGCACGGCCAGAGCGGCGGGATCCGGGGTATCGATAACGACTTCGCCGCGCGCTCTTTCGAGAATGTCGGCGCCTGGATCCTGGGCCGTAATATGTTCGGGCCGGTGCGGGGTCCCTGGAAGGACGACTCCTGGAAGGGATGGTGGGGCCCGAGTCCGCCGTACCATACGCCGGTTTTCGTGCTAACCCGTCACCCGCGGCCTTCCCTCGAAATGGAAGGCGGCACGACGTTTCACTTCGTCACGGACGGGCCGGAGTCTGCCTTGAGGCAGGCGAAAGAGGCGGCGCGAGGCAAAGACGTGCGAATCGGCGGCGGCGTTTCGGTGATCCGCCACTATCTGAGCGCGCGCCAGGTCGACGAGGTCCACCTGGCGCTGTCGCCGGTCCTGCTCGGCGAAGGCGAGCATTTGTTTTCTGGAATCCATCTGCCGCAATTGGGCTACACGGTCATCAGAACAGCCTGTGGAGAGAAAGCGACGCATATCCTCATCGAGAGGATAGAGCCGCAAGAAATGAAGGCAGGGTGATTCCGCCGATTGCGCGCCGCGGGCTGCGCGTTGAGGACGGCGATGCTCTTTAGCTTGGCTGAAGCATCGCCCGCCTCGCCCAGGGCTCGGGCTACCGCGACTTCTTGCTGCCTTGCTCTTCGAGCTCCTTCCGTTGCTCTGGACTTGGAGCAATCGGCGGTCTCGGCTGCTCGGGCATGGTATCGGGGGGCATCGGGCCGGTGCTCGGATGCCGGGGCGGAGTCCTGGGTAGCTTTCTCTCTTCAGGCATGGTCGTTCTCCTTAACGCGCAATCCCGCCCACGAGGTTTGACTACGCCGGTATCGGAATCGGTGGCATCGACCCAGCGGGCCGGTTTGGAGTGTTACGATCGGAACGTGAGGTTTCGATGCTGGTCCTGGGCATTGAATCGAGCTGTGACGAGACTGCGGCCGCGGTGGTGGCGGATGGCGAGCGCATCCTGTCCAATGTGGTGGCGTCCCAGATCCTGACGCACGAGCGCTTCGGCGGCGTGGTGCCGGAACTGGCCTCGCGCGAGCATCTGCGCCGCATCGGGCCGGTGGTGGGCGAGGCTTGCGCGCGCGCCGGTGTTACACCCGCGACGGTGGACGCCCTGGCGGTCACCGAGGGACCTGGCCTGATCGGCTCGCTGCTGGTCGGCTTGGTATACGCCAAGGCCCTGGCCGCGGGGCTCGGTAAACCCCTGGTGGGCGTGAACCATCTGGAAGGCCACATTCACGCCGTCCTGCTCGAGAACAAGCTCGCGCGAGCCGCGGATCCTCAAACTGAGGCCGCGGAATTCCCGAACGTCACGCTGGTGGTTTCAGGCGGCCACACCGTACTGTACCGGGTCGAGGCCGATGACCCCTCCGGCGACGCCGGACCTCGTTTCCGTTACAGCCGCCTTGGACAGACCCGGGACGACGCTGCCGGCGAAGCGTTTGACAAGGTCGCCAAGCTCCTGGCGCTCGGCTACCCCGGCGGGCCGGTCATCGACCGCCTGGCCGCGCGTGGCGATGCGGACGCCGTGGACTTCGGACGTGTTCGCATGAAGGGCAACCCGCTCGATTTCAGTTTCAGCGGCCTCAAGACGGCGGTTCTTTACCGTGTGCGCGGCAGCCCGCTCGAGCGCGAAGCCGAGGAGCGCCGCCGCTGGCAGAATGACCAGCGCCGCGAAGCACGCCACCCCGGTGCCGACGAACTCGGCGAACACTGCTCGCGCGCCACGCTCGACCTTATCGCGTCTTTTCAGACCGCCGTGGTCAACGACTTGGTGGAGCGGACGCTTGCCGCCGCCGAGGCCGAGGCCGTATCGTCCGTCTTTGTATCGGGCGGGGTGGCCTGCAATTCCTTTCTGCGCCGCCGGGCCGCCGAAGCCGCGCGCGCGCAGGGCTTCGGCTGCTTCTTCCCCTCCCTGGCGCTCGCGACCGACAACGCCGCTATGATCGCTGCTGCGGGCTATTTCAAGCTCGCCGCGGGCGAGCGCGCGGACGTGACGCTCACGGCCCACGCCTCGTTTCCACTCGGCGTGAAGCCCGACGGCACCGGAATCAACGCCCCCGATCGAACCGCCTGATGCCCAAACGCTCCCCCTTCAACAAGCGTCCGCTTCGCGTCGGCGTCGATACGGGCGGTACCTTCACGGATTGCGTAACGGTCGAAGGCGGCGAGGTCCGCATCACCAAGTTATTCTCTACGCCGGACGATCCCGCCCGCGGCATCGTCGAAGGCGTGAGGGCACTGCTCCAACCGGCAGGTCCGCCCACGAACCCCGAACCCCGAGTCCCGAGTCCCGGCCTTGAGATCGTTCACGGCACCACCGTCGGCACCAACGCGCTGCTGGAACGCAAGGGGGCGCGCGTGGCGCTTGTGACCACCGCGGGTTTCGAGGACCTGATCGAGCTCGGGCGGCAGAATCGACCCCGCCTCTACGACCTCAACGTGGAACGCCAGGCGCCGCTCGTTCCGCGCCGGCTGCGCTTCGGCGTCGCGGAGCGCACCGGTGCCGATGCGCGTGTGCTGCGGGCGCCGTCCGAAGCTGAACTCGAAACCTTGACGGCGCGCCTTCGAAAGGCGCGAGCGGAGTCTCTCGCGCTCTGTTTCCTCTTCTCCTACGCCAACCCATCGAACGAGCGTGCGGTGGCCCGAGCCCTGGCTTCGTTGAAACTTCCGCTGTCGGTGTCGCACGAGATCCTGCCCGAGTTCCGCGAGTACGAGCGGCTTTCCACGGTGGTGGTGAACGCCTACCTCGCCCCGCATCTGGGCGCATACCTCGCCCGGCTCACGGCCGCCTTCAAGGCAGGCCTGGTGGCTTCAAGCTCACCTCGCCCGCGGAAAGCAGCCAGGGTGGACCGGACCCCGGCGGTTCGCCTCTCGATCATGCAGTCGAACGGCGGCATTACCACCGCCGAGCGCGCCGCGCAGGAACCCGTCCGCACCATCCTCTCCGGACCCGCGGGCGGCGTGGTGGCGAGCGCCCAGCTTGCCGCGGCGCTTGGCCTCGCGCGGGTGATCAGTTTCGACATGGGCGGCACCTCGACGGACGTGAGCCTGATCGACGGCGCGCTGCGGACCACGCGCGAGACTGCGCTCGCCGGATTGCCGGTGGCCGTGCCCGTGCTCGACGTGCATTCGGTCGGGGCCGGCGGCGGATCGCTCGCGCGCATGGACGCGGGCGGCGCCCTGCGCGTGGGTCCCGAGAGCGCTGGCGCCGTGCCCGGTCCCGTCTGCTACGGCCGCGGCGGCGACCGGCCTACCGTGACTGACGCCCACCTGATTCTCGGCCGGCTGGACGCCGGGCGCTTCCTGGGAGGCGCCTTCCGGCTCAACCTCGATGCCGCGCGGGACGCCTTCGCTCGATTCCTGAGCGAGCAGGCGCAGCGCGTCCCGCGTCGTTTACTGCCCCGGACTGCGCTCGAACTCGCGCGCGGCATTGTGGCCGTGGCGAACGCCACCATGGAGCGGGCGCTGCGCGTGATCTCAGTGGAGCGAGGTCACGACCCGCGAGACTTCTCGCTCGTCTGCTATGGCGGCGCCGGCGGTCTGCACGCCGCCGATCTCGCGCGAGCCCTCGACTTGAAGCAGGTGATCGTGCCGCCTAATCCCGGCGCATTTTCGGCTCTGGGCGTCCTCGGCTCTGACGTGGTCAAGGAGGTCTCACAATCCGTGCTCGTGCCGGTGCCCGCCGCCGAGGCGACTGGGAGCGAGTTCCTGCGCAGGATCGAGGCGCGATTCTCCGGGCTTGAGCGTGCGGCGCGCGACGAATTGCGCGGCGAAGGCTTCGCGGGACCGATCGAGGCCGCGCGCTCCCTCGACTTACGCTATCTCGGCCAGTCTTATGAGCTCACCGTGCCTTTCACGGCGGGCTTTCGCGACGCCTTCCGGAAGGAGCACGAACGCGCCTACGGTCACGCCCGTCTGGAACGCCCGCTCGAGATTGTAAGCCTGCGCGTGCGCCTGACCATCCGCACCGCGAGGCCGGCCGGCCCGGCCGGCAAGGCACGCCGACCCGCTGCTCGAAAGCACGCGCCGCCGATGGCGCTCTCGATCAGGCCGGCCGGATTCGAGAAAGGCCTCGTACCCACGCGTTTCTACGATCGCGAGCAGCTTCAGCCCGGAACCCGATTCCAGGGTCCGGCCGTGGTGCTCGAGTACAGCTCGACCACCGTGGTGCCGCCCGACTACGCTTGCCGCGTGGACGACGGTGGGAACCTGATTCTGTCGCGAGGGAAGGACTAGTCAGGATTGCCGATTGGAGGGATGCCCAGGCGCAGCGCAGACTGTTTTAGGGAGAGTCGCGCCGGGTCACAGTCTTGTGAAGCCGTCCGCGCTCCACGCTTCGGTGCCCGCGCCGTTGTGGACGAAGAACAGGCCGGTCGGGTCGTACTTCTTCTTAATAGCAGCGAGGCGCGGATAATTGCTTCCCCAGTATGCATGCTGCCATCCGTCTTCAAAGAAATTGCTCTCACTCACATACGCTCCGCCATCGGGCGCGATCGCGCGCAGCTCATTCATGCACTGATGGATCTTCTCGGCGGCTTTTTGGCCCGCAGCGACGTTCGGCTCATGCCCGGGGACTCCCGGATATGCCGGACCCTGGCCGTCCGCGGTGATCGCCAGCGCAAATGCCGTCAGTACCGCCGGATTCATCGCGGTGTCGCGCGCCGCCGCCACGGCGTCAGTGGGCGCTCCCGCAAGCCCCTTGTTGAACTGCAGCTCCACTTGCCCGTGGCGGGAGCTTGCAAAGAGCGCATCGGCGAGACGCTGCTGCGAATCGTCCGCGAGCAACGATGCGGGCAGCCATAGAGACTCAAAGGCCCAAATGACCCACCCCACTTGCCCGCCGTCTCCCGTCCACCATACGTTATGGGGGTCCGCGCCGGGACGAGGGTCCGAGCGAAAAACCTCCTGGTGATGTTCCTTCCGCCACTCCACGTCCCACCAGCCTCGCGCCGGTATGCTCCCGATGACGAGCGGCTCTCGGATCGTATAAGCGTCCGGCGAACCCCTCACCCAGTCGAGAAACGGCTTCCAGACGTTCTGTGCTTGCTCGCCGGTCATGTCGTGGACAACCATGCTGATCACCAGCGAATTGTCGGGCTTGACGTGAGCCTGCTCGCCCCAATGATCGTTGAAGAGTTGTTCGCGGTAGAAGCCCACAAACTGGCGGATCAGGCGGCGATAGGCGTCGTCTGATGCCGCCTTGACGATAAAATTCGCGCCTCCACAGAACTCGGGGAGTTCTCGCAGCCGCAGAGTCACCCTGCTCACAACCCCGAAGGTGCCGCCTCCGCCGCCCTTGAGCGCCCAGAACAGGTCCGGATTCGTGCATGTATTCGCGATGCGTATCTTTCCATCGGCAGTCACGATTTCCGCTTCGAGCAAGCCGGCCGCTGCAAGGCCATAATGCTTTGAGAAGCTTCCGAAACCGCCGCTCTGGATGAGCCCCGCCACACCCACGGTGGTGCAGCCGCCCCCTTGAACGTACTGGCCTCCCTTGGTTGTAACGGCGTCATACGCTTGCATCCAGATCGCCCCGGCGCCGAGCGTCACGGCCGGCTGCGGCGGGTGAACGCCGCCGCATCCCCGCGGGACGAATTCCGTGTGCATCGTGATGTCATTCATGCGCCGGGTCCAGATCAGCAGCGAATCGGGCGCATTCGAGGTGCCCTGGTAGCTGTGGCCGCCGCCTTTGACGGCCAGGCGCAGGCTGTTGTCGCGGGCAAAGTTGACCGCGGCCGCGATATCCGAGGCATTTCTGGCCGCAACCGCGTAAACGCTCGGTTCGGTAGCCCACGCGCCCGTCCAGCCTAGAGTCTCGGTTACGCCCGGCTGGTCGCCGATATAGTAGGGATTTCGCAGATTCGGAACGAGCTTGTACCACTCGGCTGCTCCGGCCGGACCCTGGCACCGGGCGAGCGGAAAGTCCACGGGAATCAGATTCCCGCCGACGGCGTCATTGAGCCCGTTCCATGCCGCCTTTGATGGCCAATCCGCGTCGGACGGGCGTCGACGGCGAAAGGCCGCGCCTGCAAGCAGCTCACGCGGGCACAGGGGCAGCAGCGCCGCTGATCCCGATCTTTTCAAGAATGCTCTGCGGTCCATATCGCCACAATCTGGGCCCTTTCAGCCGGCTTCACGATTCTCTTATCGGATGTCGCCCGCGCCATCAGCGAGTTCCCCTATGCAGCTTACAGTCGCACTGCCACCACTAGCAAGCGCCCGACGCGGTCATTCGCGCCCGACGGCTCACGCCGTGGGTTAAATTCTTGCGCCCTCCGGGGCTGCCGGGAATCCTGACTGCACGCGCGGTCCCACGGCTCACGCCGTGGGCTAAATTCTTGCGCCCCTCTGGGGCTGCAATGCGCTGCGAAGGAATCTTGTCCCAATAGCGCCGATTCAAGACCCGGGCGCACGGGATCCGGCAGGCCCGGAGGGCCGACAGATTTTAGCCCATGGCGTGAGCCGTGGGAGGTCGAGGCCGATAAAATCATGGGGGACCCGGAGGGGCGAAAGGAGCGCCCACACTCCATGCCAAGCTAGGCTACAGTAAGACACCCACACCGTTTGACAATCTCGAGCGCGTGTGTCATGATCGCCGCCTCGTTGCCGCTTTGCGGTCAGGACTCACCACGGGCGCATGCAGAAAGAAAAGTTCTATGGCCTCCGTGATCTCTGTGGTGAAAGCTCTTGCTCTTCGCCGGGACCGGGAACTGCGCACTCAACATGACCCCACCCCGAGTGGACCCCGCTGAACTCGAAATCTTCAAGAACCTGTTCCACTCTGTGGCGGAGGAGATGGGCGCGGCGCTGCGGCGCTCGGCTTTTTCCCCGAACATCAAGGAGCGGCGCGATTACTCCTGCGCCGTCTTCGACGGGCGAGGCCGCGTGATAGCCATGGGCGACCACATGCCGGTGCACCTCGGCTCCATGCCGATGTCCGTGGCGGCAGCGGTCGGCGCGCTCCGGCTCGGGCCGGGCGACGTCGCCATGCTCAATGATCCCTACGCCGGCGGCACTCACCTGCCCGACATTACGCTGGTGATGCCGGTCTTTACCCGAGGCTTCGGGACCCAAGGCTTCGCGACCAAAGGATCTGCGGCCCGAAGCTCCGCGACCGCGAAAGGCGGGCGTCCGTTGTTCTACGTGGCCAACCGCGCCCACCACGCGGACGTGGGCGGCGCCCGGCCGGCCTCGATGGGCTTGAGCGAGGAGATTTATCAGGAGGGGCTGCGCATTCCGCCGGTGCTGCTCGCGCGCGGCGGCAAGATCGAGCGCGATGTCATGGCTCTGCTGCTCGCGAACGTCCGCACTCCCGCGGAGCGCGAAGGCGATCTCGCGGCGCAACTCGCGGCCTGCCGCCTCGGCGAGCGCCGGCTGCTCGATCTTGCGGCGAAATACGGCGCCCGGAAGGTCGCTTTTTACCTTGACGCGCTTCAGGTGTACGCCGAACGCCTGATGCGCGCGGCGCTCGCCCGCATCCCCGACGGCCGCTATGCGGCGGAAGATTTCATGGACGATGACGGCTTCAGCCCGGAGCCTGTGCCGCTGCGCGTGTCGATTCGAATCCGGCGCGACGAGGCGAGGGTCGATTTCGCGGGCTCCGCGCCGGCCTGCCGCGGAAGCATCAACGCGGTGCTGGCCATTACCGCCTCCGCCGTCTTCTACGTTTTCCGCTGCCTTCTCGGCGAGGACGTGCCCGCCTGCGCTGGGCTGATGGCCCCGATCGAACTCGTGGCGCCTGAAGGCAGCGTGGTGAACGCTCGAGCCCCCGCCGCCGTGGCCGCCGGTAACGTGGAGACGTCGCAGCGCCTCGTGGACGTGGTGCTGAGAGCCCTGGCCCGGGCGCTGCCCGCCCGGATCCCAGCCGCGAGTTCCGGCACCATGAACAATCTCTCCTTTGGCGGCGTCGACTTGCGAACGGGTCAGCCTTTCGCCTATTACGAAACGATCGCGGGCGGGATGGGCGCGCGTCCGAACGCCGACGGCTTGGACGCCGTGCATACCCACATGACGAACTCGCTCAATACGCCGGTGGAAGCACTGGAGAGCGCCTATCCCGTGCGCCTGCGACGGTACGCGGTGCGTCGCGGCTCGGGCGGGCGGGGACGATTTCGCGGCGGCGACGGGGTGATCCGCGAAATCGAGTTCCTTAGCGCCGCTCGCGGTAGTATCCTGTCGGACCGGCGTATCACGAGGCCCTATGGCCTGGCCGGCGGCGATCCGGGGCGGCCGGGGCGCAACCTGATGCTGCCGGGACCGGCCGGACCGGAACCGCGACGGCGATCGAGAATCGCTTCCAAGGCCTCGTTTGAAGTCGCGGCAGGCGACGCGCTCCGCATCGAGACCCCGGGCGGAGGCGGCTGGGGCAAGGCGGAAGAAAAGCCGAAGGCGAAGAGCGGCAAGCGCAAAAATTGAGGTCAGACTCCCGGGAGGGTTCAATGGACGCACTCGATCGTCGTGATTTCATGAAGTCGGTGGCGGGCGCCGCGGCGTTATCTGCCGCCGACTTCGCCACCGCCGCGGCGGCCCCCGACGCCGGCCCGGTATTTCTCGCCACCTGGCCGCACGGCAAGCCGGCGGTGGACCGCGCCGCCGAGGTGTTCCAGTCGGGCGGCGTCTTGCTCGACGCCGTCGAAAAAGGCATCAACGTTCCCGAGGACGATCCGAAGGTTACAAGCGTAGGCTATGGCGGTCTGCCGAACGAGGACGGTGAAGTCGAATTGGACGCCGCCCTTATGGACGGCACCCGCCACCGCGCGGGCGCGGTCTGCGCCCTGCACAGCATCAAGAACCCGATCTCGGTGGCGCGCCAGGTGATCGAGAGAACGCGCCACACCACCCTCGCCGGCGAGGGCGCTTACCAGTTCGCCCTCAAGGCCGGCTTTCAGCCCATGCAACTTCTGACGCCGGACAGCCTGCAGAAGTGGCTGGACTGGCGCAACAACCCGAAGCACGAACAATTCTGGGTCAATCCGGCCAATCACGACACCATTGGATTCGTGGCCACCGACGGCAAGGGTCACGTGGTCTCGGGTTGCTCCACCTCGGGCCTGGCCTGGAAGATTCACGGGCGCGTGGGTGATTCCCCCCTGATCGGCTGCGGCGTCTACGCCGATGACAACCTGGGGGCGGCCTCCGCCACCGGCGACGGCGACCTGATGACGAACTATTGCACCAGCGTTTCCATCGTTCACAACATGGGGCGCGGCGCGTCGCCGCAGGACGCCTGTGTGGACCTGATCCAACACATGGGCAAGACCGATCCCAAGAACCGCGAGCAATTTGTGTGCGTGATTGCCATCAACAACCGGGGTGCGATCGGCGCCGCGGCCACGACCAAGGAGTGGAAATTTCAATACGCGCTCTGGCAAAACGGCGAAAGCAAGATGGTGGATGCGCCGGTGGTGTTCTAGCGATTTGAGCTTGTCGCCGACTTCGCAACGAGATTTCTCGCTTGGCTCGGAATGACACGAACGCCGGTCAGAGGTATTCCGGGTTCTTCTTCCAGCCGCGCACCATCGACATGAAATTGTTCCAGCCGTGCAGCGCCACCATCACCAGATGTCCGGGAATGAAGGCCACGAAGCCGCACATGGCCGCGAAATGCCACACCCGGGCAAGGTGAAATCCGCCCATCAGCCAGGCCAAGCCCGAGAACTGCACGGGCCGCAGGATCACGATGCCGGTCAGCACCGAGATGGCGCCGAAGAGCACGACGCTGGTATAGGCGAGCTTCTGCAGCGCGTTGTAAGCTTCGGTCTGCCGCGGCGCCGGACCGAAGAAAAAGTAATGGCGCGCCATGGGCCACACGCCGGGAATGTCGCGGGGCCGGAAGAGCATCATCGTGTATTCGCCGCTCGCGATGAGGTAGACCACGTAGACCAGGCCCGTGGCGGCAAACACCCACATAAATGTGTAGTGCCACTGGAGCGCGCCGCCCAACCATCCGCCGAGGGTGATGGCTTCGGGAATGTTCAGCAGTTTGTGCTCCGGAAGGCGCGGGCCGAAGCTGGGAAAAGCTTTGAAAATGCGCCAGCCGCTCGTGATCATGACGGTGAGCGCGATGGCATTCAGCCAGTGGCAGAATCGGACCACCGTCGAGTGTTCGTAGGCGGCCACAAAGGCGTCCGCGACCGGCGCTCCGGCGGTCGCCGCTCCGCTGACGGCAACGGGAGCGTGCGGGTCGACGGCCGGGGCCGGCGTTGCTGCGGCGGGGACGCCAGCGCTCACCGCTGGCAGTACGTCTTCCCCATCCTCGGTTGATGCAGGCGCAGACGGCAAAGCGGCCGGCGGCGCCTCGACCGGCGCAGCGTCGCCGGCCGACGCGGCAGGATCGCGCGCAGGCACAGCCTCGGCGCGTCCCCGGTCCGCATGGACCTCGCCGTCTTTTTCGCCTTCACTCATCTCTTTGAATTCCCCTGGTTGAATTCCCCTGGGGGCAGGACCGCGACGAACGTCAGATCCCGGCGTACCAGCTATAGCCCTGGTCACCCCAATAGCTGCGCTGCGAAAGCACGTTCGTGACCTTCAGCGACGTGAGGTACTTCGCGGACTTGTACCCGATCTTGGTAGGCAGCGCGAAGCGCAACGGCGCCCCGTGGCCCGCCTGCAGCGGCTTGCCGTACATCTCGTAGCACAGCAGCGATTGCGGATGCATCGCCGTCTCCATGTCGAGCGTTTCGTAGTAGTCGTCCGCGCACTCAACGTACACGAAGCGCGCGCCGGTGTCGGCGCCGATGAGGTTCAGGAAGTCGCTCACACGCGCACCGGCGAAGTTGCCCACCACGTCCCAGCCTTCGATGCAGATGTGCCGCGTATTTTGGGTGATCTTGGGGAGGCGGCGCAGGTCGTCGAGGGAATAGTTGCCGGGCTTTCGCACCAGACCGGAGACTTCGAGCGACCAGTCAGGGTCGATCTCCGGCGTGTTGGTGTCGTAGCTGTTGTATGCAAACCGGTTGATGGGCGTGAGCTCCGAGTCGGGGTAAGTGGGTGCGAGGTGGCCCCTGCGGAAGACCTTGCCTGCTGCCCAGTCGGTGAACGCCACGCCGCGATCGAGCAGGTAGTCGCGCGCCGGCGGTATCACCAGGGCCCCGGCCGCAACGAGCGGCGCGAGCTTCAGAATCTCGCGACGCGAAACGCGCTTGAACTCCTTGTCGTCGAATCGCCGGTGCAAGGGCTCCCTTTCTTATGCCTTCTACCTTGTTGGATGCGCCACCTGCTCGCAGCGCAGCGCCGAAAGCGCCATGCTACCACACGCGCGCAAGTGAGGATACGCGGGCGCGCCGCAAACCCCGACGCCCGCCTCGAATCAGGCAGCGCTCGCCTGGGGGATCGATCGCGGCAGCAGCAGCCAGATGAGGACCGCGGCCATCAGAATCGCAAGCAGAATCCCGTTCCAGCGATAAAACGAAACTGGATCGCGCAGCAGGTCGAGCAAAGGATCAAGGAGAGGCCGCGTGAAGACCACCGCGATGTAGGCCGCAACGTTGTCGCGGAAGAACAGGGCAATGAGCGCGAAGGAGACCAGCAATTCCACGACGCCGACCGCCCAGGGGATCAGAAACTGGCCAAGCGAGTGTGCGTTCGACGGCCCCCGGGCGATCACCAGCAGGACGATTCCGGCCCAGAGCCACCAGGCGCGCTGGCGCCAGCCAATCATGATCAGCCGGATGGCGAGGGCAAGGCCCACGAGCGAAAACACAGCGTAAAGGTAGACGCTTGGCAGAAATGACGCGAGCGCCGGGGAGGTGGCGGCGAAGGAGCCGTCCACGATATCCGTGACCGGCGTCGCATAAGCGTGAAAGTGATTGAAAACCAGCGTACCCAGATTATGGACACCGGTTCCCACGCCGGCCGCCACCACGAGGCCCACCACGGCGTCGCGCGCCCAGACGCGCCGGGCCTGCGCTTTGAAGATCCTCCAGACGTCCGGATAGATGCCCACCACGAAGGCGGCGGCCACCCACGCCAGCAGTCCGATCGCGAGCGGCACCACCACATACCCGATCACGATAAAGAGGTTGAAAATGCCGAGCGACATCGAGGTGGGATAGTTCTGCCGCACCGCCACCAGCGTGTTCAGCTCGGAAACGAGCAGGACGATTCCAACGGCCACCGCCAACCGGCGGGTTTTGCGCCAGGCCAATCCGTCGTTCCGGACTTGCTGCACGAACAGCCAGATGAATCCGGCGGCGATTCCGCCTCCGAGCAGGATCGGCACGAGCAGCAGCACCACGTTTACGAGCTTGCGCTCGCTTTGTTGGCGATCCCAGGCCTCTGGCAACTTGAAATAGCGACGGAAGCCCGTCACCTGGTCACCGGCGATGCCCACTTCCAGGCGGTATTGCTCATCCGCGACGTTGAACGGCTGGCCCGCCTTGGCCTGCCAGGTGAGAACGTAGTCCTCGCGCGCCTTGCGCTTGGTGGCCTCGGAATTCTGGAGGTCGTAATCATCGAGGTTGAAGCCCTGGGCCGTGACAAACTGCCGTCCGATCTCGAGCGCCTGCGGGGGCGAGAGCGACGCGCCGGGCGCATCCTCGTCCAAATCGTGCATGAAGCCAAACACTTCGCCGCCCTCGACGTCCACGAAGACCGCGTACTCCTCCTTCTCGAGCGGCTTGAAATAACGCACCCGCCAGAGCGCGAGCTTCGTAGCCTGCCGGTACAGGCCATCGACCTCCCGCACCGTGCGGAACTGCAGCAAGTACTTCTCCGCGTCCGCGTCGACATTGTCGCTGAGCCAGGCGACCCGTTGATAGTCCTGCGCGTTGACGTGGCGAGCGACGAGGTAGCGGTCCGCCTGCGCGATCGCCTGCGCCCGCGTGATTTGTACCTTGACGCCTTTGCCGAAATGGTGACTGGGAATCAGGGCCAGCGCCACGCCGAGCGCGGCCAGCACGCCTCCGAGCGCCAGGCGTCCGGAACTCAGTGGATGGTAGGCGAGGGCCGTCTCAGCTTCCGGGGCCGGTTCTTCGCGCGGAGCCCGCGTCACCCCTTGAGCGGCGTTGGTAAGATCAGATTCATCCGCGAATGTTCCCGTGCGCCAGTAGGCGACGAGCGCCACTACAAGGGGCACGAGCATGATTCCTGCCGTGAGCCCGCCCGAGACCATCAGGTAATGGTTCGGCGAGCGCAGCAACAGGAAGGCGGTGTAGAGCGCGTCCACGGAATAGTGCCAGATCAGGGTGGCGATCACGCCGAAGCGCAGCATCACGAAGCCGATGATGATTCCGCCCACGCCCACTTCAACGCCGCGAATGAAAAATGGCTGGTTGGGATAGGCCGCGTGCAGGAAGCCCCAATTGAACGCGGCCAGCACGATCGCGAGCGGCCAGTTGCGCAGGTACTTGTGGAGAAAAGGAATCGCGAAGGCGCGAAACTGCATCTCTTCGAGCACCGCGGGCAGAAAACCCCCGAACAGCACCGCCGCCCAGGGAATGCTGGTGTTGAGATCGTCGGTAAAAGGCACATCGCTCGGCGCCCAGGCGCCCAGGTGATTCGCCACCAGGTAAAACACCGACTGGTAAGCGAAGAAGAAAAAGGTGAGCCCGAGACCAACCACGTTGGCGATGAAAAATGGCTTGCTGCGCACGCCGCGCCAGGTGATCGCCCGGCTGAGGGAGAGCAGGCGCGGAAAGCCCTCGCGGTACATGGGCTCCGACGCCGCCACCAGCAGAAAAATGGCCACGCCCACTCCCAGCGCCATAAAAATGTCAGACACCATGCTGCGGGTGACGAAACTGGAATACGGATCGGTGGTCGGATAGCCGAACTTCGAAAGCGAGAACTCATTCAGTTGTTCCAGCAGGAAAAGGACCGCCGCCACCGAGCCCGCAATCGCCGCCAGGCGCAGCGGCACATCGCGATCGCGCAGCCGGAAGATCAGCAGCGCCAGCATGGCGACGCTGAGCAGGAACCAGAACACCTCATCCACGCTTTGCGCGGCGTCATTGCGCGAACGCAGACGCTCGTAGTCCCGCTGCCACTGGTCGGGAACCTTGACGTACTCCGTGTAGCCGGATACCTGATCGCCGCTGACGCCCACTTCCACGCGCAAGCTGCCGTCGCCGAGGTTGACGTTCTTCTGTTTCCACGTGAAGTCGTGGTCCGTGCGCGCCGGACGCTTGTTCGTGGACGCTTCCACAAACTCCAGGTCGCCGAGATCACGCTTCATCACGGTAACGAGAAAGTCCTCGGCGAGCTTCCGCGCCGCCGCCTGGTCGAGATTGGCGCCCGGGGCGGCCTCCGGCAATTCGTGGTCGAACGACACCACGTCGCCCATGGGCGTGACGTCAGCCCGGAATTCCTCCTTCTGCTCCGGCCGGAACCAGCGATGCTCCCAGCGCCACAGATGCACCGGACCGCGCGCCAGCGTGTTCATGCCGTCGATTCCCTGCGTGCGCTCGAGGTACAGCTTGGCGTTGTCGTCGTAGCTGAAGCGCGCGGCGTGATCGTAGCCGTTCAGATTGATGCCGCGAGCCTGCAGAAACCCGGTGGCGATGGGTTGGGAGTCGCTGCGGCCCACCCGGAAAGTCAGCGATGCCTCGGGAAAGACGCGGGGGAAATACCGGATGGCGACGGCCAGCGACGCCGCTGCGGCGAGCACCACCACCACGATGGTGCGGAAGTCCGAGCGTCCGAGTCGAATGGGCATCTATGCTTCTCAGTCGTGAGCTGCCAGGTATCGTCTAAGATCTACGATCTACGAACACTCAAGCGCGAATTGACAACCGGACACTTGACCGTTATCGTTCATGGTTCGTCTATCTTTTTCCCCATCAGCCAGGCCGCCTGACCTTTTCCATAGTAGTCTTCGATGCGCCGCAGCCGGATGTAGCCGCGCCGGAGATAGAAAGCCTGGGCCGTCAGGTTGTCTTCTGCGGTCTCGAGCAGTACGGCCTCGCCGCCTTGCCTTCGCACCCAGTCTTCAGCTGTCTCCATCAGCATGCTGCCGACCGCGCGCCGGCGCCACGCCGGAGCCACGTCAAGGGTGATGATATGGCCCTGCCTGCGCGGGTCGCAACTGGCCACCACGAAACCCGCGATCCCGGCGCCGGTTCCCGCCACCCAGGCCTTCGAATCCGCGCGGCGCAGGTAGCCGGCGATCTCGGACCGTGAATAGGCCACGCCGGGCGGGAAACAGACCTGGTCGAGATGGTAGAGGGCGTCAAGGTCAGAAGGCCGGTAAGCGCGCACGCTCGGCGCCGATTCGGCTGCGGACGGGCGAACGGGCTCAGGACGGGATTCTTCCGGGGACAATTCGGACGCCGCCAATTTAAGCGGCCTCCAGCAGTCCCGTCTCGCGAAACCATGCCTCGGTGCGGCGCAGTCCCTCTTCCAGATTCACCCGCGTGCGGTGGCCGAGGGTCTGTTCGATGTGCGCCTGGCTGAACACGGCCGATCCACTCATGAAATTGATGGCTCGAAGGGCGATGGTGCTCTTGTGATTGAACCGGCACATCAGATTGCGCGCTGCCAGGCCCACCTTCGCCACCGGAAGCGGAATCGAGCGCACCCCCTTTCGGCGCGCCATCTTTTCGTAAGCGCCGAAGAAGTCGTGCCAGGTGGCGGCGCCGTCGCTCACAATGAAAGCGTCGCCAAGCGCCCGATCGTCCGCGGTCGCGAGCAGGATCGCATCCACCAGGTTGTCGATGTAGACGTAGTTGAAGGTGCCGCGCCCGCCGGCAATGATCAGCATCTTTCCCTTGCGGATGCTCTTGAGCGGCCGGATGCTCCAGTAGGGCGAGCCCGGCCCGTAGACGCAGGAAGGCCGCACGATGGTGAAGGGCAGGCTACGCGCGCGGCAGAACGACCACACCGCTTCCTCGGCGCCGAACTTCGAGTCCGAATACGCCTCGCCCGCCGGCCCGCGCGCGCTCGCGTCGGTGATCACGCCGGCTCCGGGCAGCCCGAAGACGGCCACGCTCGAAAGGTGGACGAAACGCTTCACGGCGCACTTGCCGCACGCCACCAGCACGTTCTCCGTGCCGGCCACGTTCGGACCCTCGAAGGCGGTGCGCGTGTCGGCCGGCGTCACCTGGGCCGCGCAGTGAATCACCACGGCGCAGCCCTGCGCCGCGCGTTCCAGCAGGTCCTCGTCGCCGAGATCGCCCATCACCACTTCGGCGCCGAGCGCCTCGAGGTCCGCGGCCTTCTCGGGTTGCCGCGCCATCGCCCGAACCGTTCGCCCTTCCGACAGAAGCCGGCGGGCAACCGCTCCGCCAATGAATCCCGTAGCCCCGGTCACCAGGATCCGCTGTCCTTGAAGGTCCATTTCGCTGAATCCTCGAGCTTCTCCCCGGCAGACTAACCATACCCGACATTCAAGGCGGCATCAACCGGGTGGACGCTCGACGGCTATCGGCCGCCGGTTGCGTGTGTCCGTTGTCAGTTGTCCGTCGGTTGTCAGTTCCTCAGTTTCTTAGTTCGTCAGTCCTTCAGTTCGTCAGTCCTTCAGTTCGTCAGTCCTTCAGACCTTCCAGAGGTATTTGAGCAAACCCTCTTGCCTTCGAAAATAAACTTTCTCACTTTTCTGAATTTGGCCCACCGTCCAATTCGCCTGTGCCACGCTGAATCGATTTTCGATTTTGAATTTACTTGGATTTTGGATTTCTTGGGATTTTGGAATTTTGAATTCTAGATAATTCTAGATTTCAAATCATTTCAAAACTCAAATAGCAAATGGCGAAAGTCAAGACGGAGATCACGAACGACGAACAACGGATCGCGAATAACGAACCATGAACAACGAACCACGAACGACGGGCCAAAACCCAATCTGTAATCGATCGACTGTCCAGCGCCTTCCGTCAACCGCCTTCCGTCAACCGCCTACCGTCCTCCAGCTCGCACCATCCTGTTCCAGCGCCGCAGATGCCGTCCGTACTCACACAACGCGCCAAAGTGGAAGCGCGCGCGGCCCAGCACGAAACGCCACTGCTCCGCGCAGGATTTCCACGCGGCCACGGGAGAGACGGCAGGATCTCCGGCCCCGACGACCTGCGCCGGGCGATGCCAGGGAAAAAGCCGGGCGCGACGGATGCGCCGCCAGGTATGAGCGTCCTCGACGAACGCGGCGTGCACAAACAGGCTCAGCTTGCTGCCCGGAAACGGAGCGAGAGCCCAATCGAGACCGTAATGCTGCACCCAGAGCGATACCGCAGGCGGCGCGGCCCAGCGGCTGACCTCGCGGGGCAACGGAGCGTCAAAGAGAGAGCCCGCCATGGCAAGAACCAGCCCGGTGACTTCGGGCGCGTAACCGAGAGGCTGAACGCGAGCGCGGAAGCGCTCCCAGAAGTCGCTGTCCGCATGGCGGCGATCGAGGAATCGGGCGATTTCGAGAAAGCACGAGAGCCGGCACCAGTGATCCAGCAGGTGATGGAAGGCATGCAGGACCTGAAACAGAAGCGCATCCGTGCCGTCGAGGGCCGGAAAGCTCAATCCCTCCCAGGCCGCCGGTTGTCTGCGTTCGAGCACGTCAGGCGGCGTCTCCACGCGCACGCCGTCCGCGTCGTACTCCCAGAGCTTGGTGTGCAGTTCCACCCCGCGCGCAAGCGACGCGCTGTAGAAGCCGCCGTCCGCGGCCGGCGGACCAAGAGGCCGGGGCGCCATCAGCGACACGCCTTCAGGCTCGTGTCCCGGGCTCTGCACTTTGCGGCAATAGCCGAGATTTTCGAGAGCCGCCTCGGCGGAAGCGGCGGTTCGGGGGCTCACGAGGTAGTCGTAATCATACTGGCTGCGCAGCGCGGCGTCCGGACAATAGTCGGGCACGAGCGCGAAACCCTTCAACACCGCGTACTCCGCGCCGGTGGCGTCGAGATGCCAATTGAGCGCGCGGAACTCGCCCTTCATCGCCGCGAGGCGCAGGCGGTTCGATTCCAGGTTCTGTGCGAGGCGAGTCCGGATCGCAGCCGGGAGAATCCCGCCGGGCCCGCCGGCCCCGGCGCGCTCGACCGCATCAAGCAGGTAAAGGCCGAGAGCGCTGTCATCGAGCCAGGCGAGCGTCCGCTGCCAATCGGCGGCGTTGAACCCCTGGACAGCGCGCAGGCGGTCGCGGGGCACACCCGTGACGCCGAGAACCCGTACGATGCCTTGTGCCAGGGCGCGATTCATGAGCTTTCCGCGAGCGCGGCGGCGGTGGCGGAGATGAGGCGCGCGAGCCCCTCACGGAATTGCGCCCCGTCGCTCACCAGGGACTCAGCCAGGAATCCGACCGCCAGCCGCGCATCGGCGTCCACCGCAAAAAAACTGCGAGCGACGTTTTCTCCCATGACCTCCGCGATGGTATCGAGTTGCAGACCGTCGGCCTTGAAACTCGAGACCGCCGTCGTAACGTGCGGCGACGGGCTAATGTCTGCGCCGCCCCGAGGCGCGGGCTCGGCGACCAGCCGCCACAGGAATTGCGGCGCGCGCGCGATGCGCGCGACGCGAAGCACGCCCGCCACCTGCCGCAGGATCGCCGGGCTGTCGGTCTCGAGGCGCACTACGGCCGGCCCGGCACCGGACCCGGCCTCGAAACCGCCCTCGAAGCCTGCCTCGAAGTCTCCCCGCCAGGGCGTGGGCGTGAAGCGCCGCAGGATGTCGGGACCCGTGCGGTGGAAGCGCGGCTGGCTTTCGTGGTTCGCGATGGGTCCGGGCCCGGCCGGGCGCGACGAGGACAAGATCCCAGCCAGAATCGCGGCGGCTCCCTCCGGGCTCTCCCCGTGTTCGAGCGCCCAACACTCGCGGCCCGCGAGGTCAAGCACCGTGGCGGATTGCCGGGCGCTCACGCCGGCAAGCTCCACCGGAAGCTCTTCGAGCTCGTGCTCCAGGCGGGCCGCGGCTTCCCCGGGAGCCACGCGGGTGAGGCGGTGTCCCGGTCCGCTCCGGCGCTCGATGAAGACCAGCCATCTAGGCTCGCACTCGAGGGCCCGCCGGACACCGAACACGGTCTCGGGGTCGGCCTCGTACGCCACCTCGCCGTTGAGCGACAGGTGGGGCCGGAGCGCGCCCAACTCCGGGAAGAAGCGCGCCGCATCGGGCAGCAGCTTGAGGGGTGTCGCGATGTGCCAGGCGCGCAGGCGGCCACAAGGATGCGAGAAATAGGTCCAATCATCGGAAACAAAGCCGAAGCCGCGCCGGGCCAAAGCGAGCGACAGGGTCGATTTGCCGGCGCCCGAACCGCCGGCCAGAAGCAGCGCGGCGCCGTCCTTCTCCACCGACGCGCAGTGGAGCGCCGTCAAGCCGAGAGCCTCGCTCATCAGGCCGACGGCGTTCGGCAGAATGACGCGCTGCCAGTAGGCGGCGTCCGCGGCGAGAGCCGGAGAGAACCGGCCGAGCGCGCGCCGGCGGCGAAGGTCGAGAAGCATCGCGCTCCCGCCCCCGAATCCCACGTAAACCAGATGATTGAGACCGCGGAAACACGCCTGGGGCGAGGGCGGCCCGCTTTCGGCGTCGCCTTGCACCGCGAAGCGCAGGGTGAAATCAGGGGCCGGCGGCGCGGGGATCGTCTGCCGGAAGGTCGCACGGGCGGCGGCGAGAACGTCCGGGGAATTGGTCGCGAGCGCGCAGGCCAGGCCCATCACGCGATACCACTCGCAAAGGGGAGTGTGAGGCTGATCGATCGGAAGCACCAAGGCGTAGCTTACAATATCAGTGCGCGTTAAGGTAGGAGCGCCGCGTGAACACCATGGAAACCGGATCCATTCAGGGCTACTGGGACGAGACTTCGGCGTCGTACGACGAGATTTTCACCAACACCGTGATCGGGCGCGCCGAGCGCGACGCCGTCTGGCGCGAGGTCGACGAGGTGTTCGAGGGCGGCCAGCGCGTCCTGGAGCTGAATTGCGGCACGGGCGTCGACGCCCTGTACCTGGCCGGGCGCGGCGTCCGCGTGCTGGCCTGCGACCTGTCGCCGGGCATGATCGCCATGGCCGGGCGGCGCCTCGAAGCGAGCCCCGTCCGGGGCCTCGTCGAGTTTCGCGTGTTGCCGACCGAAGAGATCGGCGCGCTCGCCGCCGAGGGTCCGTTTGACGGAGCGTTCTCTGACTTCGCCGGGCTGAACTGCGTGCCAGACCTCGCGGGCGTGGCGCGCGACCTCGGACGCCTTATGCGGCCCGGCGCGCGAGCGCTCTTCTGCATGCTGGGACGTTATGCGCCCTGGAACATGGCGCGGTACCTCGCGCACGGCGAGCTGCGCAAAGCCACGGAGCGCCTCCGAAGCGCCGGCATGGTGCGCCACTTTGCCGACGGCAGCGCGCAGCGGGTGCATTGCCCCTCGCCCGGTGCCATCGCAAGAACATTCGCGTCCGAGTTTCGGCTGCGAAAGCTCACGGGCGTCGGCATCAGCCTGCCGCCCACTTTCATGGAGCCGTGGGCCGCGCGGCTGCCACGGCTTTTTGAAAGCCTGGCGCGGGCCGATCGTGGGCTCGGGCGTGTGCCGCTGCTGCGCGCGCTGGCCGGCCACGTCCTGTTGCAGTTCGAGCGCGTATGACTCCCCGTATGGCGCAGGTCGCGCGCCGAAGGTCTCGAGAATGGTAACGGTGCGGCAACTCGTCAAGGGGGCGCTGTTCGGGGCCGCAGACTTCTCGCGGTTTCGTCCCATCGCGCTCGAGGAGCCTCAATCCGAAGTCGGCGTGTGGCTGCACGGGCTCGGCCCGGCGCGCGATGTGACGGCAAGCAACCTGGTAGCCTCGGCGTCGCCCGTGACCATCGGCATCGGAATGGAAGCGCCGCTCGACGTCGCCGCGCTCCGTCGCAGCCCGGTTTCGTTGAAGTTCCGCGAACGGGGCCGGGGAAGGCGCGTGCTCGGCGAGATCGGCCTTTCGCTCGCCCAGGTGATTCCCGCCGGAGGCCGGCAACTCTGCCTCTTTACGGCCCGTGATTGCGCCAACTTCTGCCTCTGCCGTCCGTGGTTGTGGTCGCGTTACGCTTACTACGCCTGGAGGCGGCGCAGCGCCGGGAATCCGCCGGGGACGCGGACAACCCTGGCCGAGGAACGCAGCCTGTTTGTATTCTATATTTGCCCCCGCCCGGTGCATCTTGCGAGCGTGAGCGATGGGACGGCCTTCAACATGATTCCTCTCGATCTCATGGGGCAGGTCGCCGGCGCGCACCTCGGGCTCACTCTTCAGAGCACGAGCAGCGTGGTACCGCTCGTCGGGCGCTCGAGGCGCATCGCGCTCAGCAGCGTGCCGGCTGAGCACACATCAGTAGCCTATGATATGGGCCGTAATCACCGCGAGCCTTCCATCGAAGCGGCCGGGCTTCCCTTCCCGCTCGCGGCCTCGAAGGCTTTCGGCCTGCCGGTTCCGGACTTCGCCCTGCGCGTGCGCGAGTTCGAAGTCGAGGCGGCCCGGACCATCGGAGGCTACACCCTGTTCCTCGCCCGTCTCGTCGAGGATGAGCGCCGGGGCGAGGGCCCGCAGTTCTTCCTGGTGCACGGGTTCTGCAAGCGGCCGGCGGCGGGGAGCCCCGCTTGACGGATATGGCAGGGAGGGCGCCAGAGGGGACTGGACTGCACGTTGCCTACCTGAATTACTGGTACGAGCCCGGCATGAAGTCGCTCGAGGATCTGCTCGGCGCCTATTCGACCCTGGCGCATGGGACCGCGGCCCTGGCTGCGGAAGGCGCACGGGTCACGGTGGTGCAGCGCTTTGCCCGGGACGAGGAGGTCGAGCGCGGGGGCGTGCGCTTCGTGTTGGTGCGGGACCGCTGCGCTCCCCACCTCGGCAAGTTGCAGGTGCCGCGCGCGTTTCAGCGCGCGGCCCGCAAGGTCTGCGCGGCATCGGGAGGAAAGACCGTCATTCATTTCAACAGCCTCCAGTTTCCCTTGCAGTTGCGCGCTTTGAAAGCCGTGGTGCCGCGGGAGTCCGTTATCGTGGTGCAGCATCACGCCGAGAAGCCGTCGCGGGGCCTGCGCGGCCGAGCGCAGGCCTGGGGCCTGCGCTCTGCCGACGCCTTCTTTTTTGCGGCCTCGGAGCTTTCCGACGCCTGGATCGAGCAGGGGTTGATCTCTTGCCGCCAGCCCGTCTACGAGGTCATGGAAGGATCGACGGCATTTCGCCGGCAGGATCGCGGCCCCGCGCGCGCGCGGACCGGCATGACCGGAGACCCAGTCGTGCTTTGGGTCGGGCGCCTGATTGCCTTGAAGGATCCGTTGAGCGTTCTATGGGGATTCGATCTCGTATTGCGGCAGGAATCGCGGGCGCGGCTCTACATGGCCTACGGCGACGATACTTTGCTCCCGGCGATCCGCGAGTGCCTTGCCCAGAGTCCGAGGCTCGCGGCGTCCGTGACGCTGCTCGGCAACCTCCCGCACGCCGATCTCGAAGCGGTGTACAACAGCGCCGATTACTTTATCCTCGGCAGCCACTACGAGGGGAGCGGCTACGCCCTAGCCGAGGCGCTCGCCTGCGGACTGGGCCCGGTGGTTACAGACATCGCCTCGTTCCGCGCGCTCACCGACCGGGGGCGCATCGGGGCTCTCTGGCGTCCCGGCGAGAGCGCGACATTCGCTGAAGCGTTCCTGCGCGTCCGGCGCGAGCCTTGGCAAGCGCTGTCCGACCGCGCCGTCCGTTTCTTTGAAGAGCAATTGAGCTGGGAGGCCATCGCGCGCAAAGCCGTCCGCGCCTACCGGGAAATCGCCGCGAGAAGGCTTGTGCCATGAAGATCGCGCTGATCGTGCCGGGCGTGGGCGGCGTTTGCCGAGGCGGGCATGCGCGCAGCATTCCCGTGCTGCAAACCTTCATCGAGCACCTGGCGCGACGCCACGAGGTTCTGGTGATTGCGCTCGACCAGCCGGAACAGGCGCGGTATACCCTGCTCGGCGCCAGCGTCGTAAGCTTGGGAACCATTGCCGGCCGCGGCCGCGCGGGTCAATGGGTGAATGGCTTCCGGCGATTCATGTCGGTGCTGCGCCACGAGCCGGCGCCCTTTGACATTTTGCATGCCTTCTGGGCCGGCCGCCATGCGGCCTGGGCGGTGGCCGCGGGACGACTGCTGCGCGCTCGCGTCGTGGTGAGCATCGGCGGCGGCGAACTCGTCTGGCTCCCGGACATCGGCTACGGCGGCGCGGCAACGCGGTTCGGGCGCTTCAAGACGAGACTCGTCCTCAAGGCTGCGGATGCGGTCACGGCAGGCAGCCATCGCAGCCTCGAGCCGCTCGCCCTCATCAGCCCCGGCGCTGTCTGGCTGCCCCTCGGAGTTGATCGGGCACATTTCTGGGGGACGCCCGGGCGACCGGATGGGCCGCCGTGGCGGCTGCTGCAAGTCGCGAGCCTCAATCCAGTAAAGGACCAAGTCACGCTGTTGGGGGCTCTGCGAAGCTTGCTCAACCGCGGGATGAACGTCGAACTCGACTGCGTGGGGGAAGACACTCTCGCGGGCACGGTCCAGCGGGACGCGGCTGCGCTCGGCGTCGCCCAGCGCATTCGATTCCATGGATACCTGCCGCCGGAGGCGATCAGGAATTTCTATCATACGGCGCACGTTTTCGTGCAATCGTCGCGCTTCGAAAGCATGGGAGCGGCGGTGCTCGAGGCAGCGGCGTCCGGGGTTCCAACCGTAGGCACCTCCGTGGGCCTGGTCGCGGAGATGGCGCCCACATCTGCTCTCGCCGTGCCTGTCAGGAATCCAGAGGCGCTCGCCGAAGGCGTTGGCGAGTTGCTTCGTGACCGCGAGCGCCGCGAACGTCTGGGACGCGCCGCGCAGGAATTCGCTCGCACCTACGACGCCGATTGGACTGCGTCGCAACTGGAGAATCTCTACACCAGGCTCGGCCGGCGGTCGAATACGGCTGAGTATGGAGAGACGCACGGTGGATAGCATCAGAATTTCTGGATCAAAGCTCTTTGCCGAGCGCGTGGCTCCACAACTCGCTGAACCGGGCCCGGCGTCCTTTCGCCCCGCTCGACGCCGGAAGTATCCACCAGGCGAGACCGGCACAGTAGACCAGGCCCGCCACGCCGGCCTCGAGCAGCAGTCCGCCATAGCCCGGCACAGGAAGCCACAAGCGCAACACCCACAGCACACAGGCCATGGGAATCGTCAGGGCAAGCGGGACCTGATAAGCCTGAAGCAGAAAAGTGCGCAGCGGGACATGCAACATCCGGCAAACGTGGCGCGGCAGGAACAGCAGGCTGGTGCAAGCCAGGGGAATGGCGGTGCCCCAAGCAACTCCCAGGATGCCCCATGGCTTCACGAGCGCGATACTCAACAGCAAGTTGGCAAGACCGTCGAGCATCGTCATGAGAGCGAAGGTACGCTGGCGGCCAAGGCCGAGCAGAATACGAATGGATCCGGATTGGGCGAGTAACAGAGTCCGGGGCAGGATCAGCAAGACCAGAATCGGGTAGCTCACCAGATACTTTGCGCCCATCCAGAGTTCGATTGCGGGCTTACCGAGAAGGATCAGGACGGCGCAGAGCGGAAAGATCACCAAGGCGCACGCGCGGTTTCCGGCCAGGAAAACCCGGCGCACTTTTTCCTGGTCCCCGCTCGCGTCGTGGTGGCTGGCCATGGGGGTGAAGATCTGCGACATGCTTACCACGATGCTGGAGGCATAATCGACGAGCTTCGATCCGATGGCGAAATAGGTGACGGCCGCGGCCGAGAGAAAAGCTCCGACTACCACAGCGTCCGTCTGAAAGCGCAGCGTCTCGGCGATAAAAATCATGAACGCCGTCGCACTGTAACCTGCGAGTTGGCCCACCACCGATCGATCCAGATACTGCGCACCGAGTCGCAGCGGCGTGGTGCGGAACGCTAGCGCTGCACAGGCGAAGTGCCGCAGGAGATTCACGCCCACGGTGACGGCGGCGACAGCTACCAGGCCACCTCCCAGGCCGAGTACGAGCACGCTCAGGCCGCCGCGGACGAGCGCCGCGACAATCTGCACAACATTCAGCGGCCAGAAATTCTGATAGCCTTCGAGGACGCATCCGAAAATGCTCAGGGGAAACGCCAGCGCGACGTCCGCGCCAATAAGCACAAACAGCAGGCGCGCCGCGCCCAGGTCACCGGGCGGAATCTTGAAGAATATGCCCAGGTATTCCGAGCCCGCCAGCGTGATCAACAGCACCCCGGCCCCCAGGATGCTGCACGCTGCCAGGCTCGTGTTTACAAATCGCCGCAACTGATCCAGGTCCCCGAGGGCCGCGTAGCGGGCGACGTAGCGCCCGATCGAGGCCCGCACACCGAAGTCGAGCAGGCCGAAATACGATGTTACGGAAAAGACCAGGACCCATATGCCGAAGGCCGCGTCGCCCAGCCGGTGGACGATGAACGGCGAAACCACCACCCCGACCGCGAGCTGGACCGCGAGCTTCAGCCAGCTCGAGGCCACGTTGGTCGCGGCCCTGAATCCTGATGTCATGGGTATCAGCCAGCAGCCACAGATCAGATCAGCCGGAAGTGGCAAAGCAGAACGGCCGGCACCGCGCAGGCCGCGTCAAACATGCTCTCCTTGCCGGCGCGCGAGAAAATCGGGCGCTCGGGTTCGCCGATGTAGAGAGTACGCATCTCCACAAGACTGAATCCGGCGGACTCAAATGACTCCCGGACCTCTTCCTCGGTGTGGAGCCAGGTCTCAACTTCAATGGACCCGTCATGGCAGCGAAAGCCGCAGCGCCATCCAAGAGCCTGCGCCCGCGGGTGCATGTCCGTGACGAAGACATCGGCGCCCGGCCGCGCCACACGGGAGAACTCGCGCGCGAGCGGCTCGATGCCGGCAAGGTGTCCGATGGTAAGCGAGCACATAACCAGGTCGGCGGTCTGCGAACGAACCGGAAGGGCAAGGCAGTCACCGCGAATCAGCCACGGAGCAGTGTGCACAGCGGGCTCGAAGCCCGAACCGCAGTCCGCCAGGCAGCGGGCCGCCTGCCCGAGCATCGCGGAACTGAAATCAACGCCCGTCGTTGTGCCGGCCCCGGCGGACGCGAACCGCCGCAGCCAGCGTCCCGTGCCGCAGCCTGCGTCGAGCATATCCTTGCTCCGCAGACTAGGCAGCAGCGGGGTGAGGTACCGCTCTTCCAAAGCCAGCAACGGATTGGGATCGTCATCGTAGGTCGCAGCCCAGAGTCTGTACCCCTCCTGAACTGAAACTTGCCGCGCCCGGGCAGGCTGCTCTCGAACCGCCGGCTGCTGTTCCTGCGCGATCGGCGCCGGCCCGCCCTCGTGTTCCGGGCTGAAGGCGCGCGTAGCCTGTAGCAAAGCCGGGTCGCTCACAGACTCTCTTCCTTGGGATTGCGCAGGCGGAAGTATTGCCGCATCCACTTGAGCTCCAGCGGGAATGCGTACACGCGCAGGCGGTAGCGCCAATCGCTCAGGACCTTGAGCAATCTGCGTCCCCAGGCCGGCATGCGGATGTCCTGTATTGTGGGCCAGCGCGACGTGACCACTACATCGAAATCGTCGATCAGCCGCTTGGTGCGCGCGCGCAGCCAGGGTACGGAAGGGTCTCTCTGGGTGGTAAACCGCTGCCAACGATCGGTGGCCCACTCTTCCGGCGTGTCCGGGAACTGCACCTGATCCTCCACCCCGCCGTACATGCGCGTGCGCTGCGGCACCGGCGTGTACGTGTTGATGATGATCTCGGATTCAGGATTCAAGCGTTTGAGCTTGCGAATGAAGCGCAGACACTCGACGGTGTCACGCTCGGGATCCTGCGGGTTGCCGATCACAAAAGAAAACTCGGGAATAATGCCGAAGCGGCGGATGCGCGCGGCGAGTTCAAGCGTCTGCTCGATCTTGAGCTGCTTCTTCATTTCCTTCAAAACCCAATCGGAGCCCGATTCGGCGCCGAGGTAGACCATGGTGCAGCCGGCGCGCTTGATTGCCTCGAGAGTCGCGTCCGAGTAGCGCAGCAGAATGTCGATGCGCCCCTCGCACCACCAGCGCATCTTGAGCGGCGTGATGCGCTCGGCGAAGTCGCGCGCGTAGTCCTCGCGCAGGAAGAAATTGTTGTCGTAAAACTGCACCGCGTCTGCGCCGTACGTCTTGGCCAGGTGCTCGAGCACGGCGGCGGTGCGCTCCGGCGGTTCCACCTTCTCGCGGCTGCCCGAGAAAGTCACCACACCGCAGAAGTTGCACGCGTAGGGACAGCCGATGCTCGCGTGATGCACAGCGGTGCGCCGGCCGAGGTACGTGGGAAGAAGGTATTCCTCAACCGGGACGCGGTGGTAGGGAAACCACGGAAATGCTCCGAGGCTCTTCATGGGGCGTTCGGGATTATGAACGTGCCTGCCGTCGCGATCTTTGTAAGAGAGCCCGAGGATGCCTTCGAAACCACGCCGTCCGCGGAGGGCATCCAGCAGCTCGCAGAAAGTATCTTCCCCCTGCCCGCGCACCGCGTAATCCACGTAGGGCGCATTGAGGGCCGCCTGCGTGTAGTTGCTGGCAAAGTATCCGCCCCAAACCGTTGGCACCCGCGGAAAAGCCTTGCGCAGCGCCGGCAGAGTCTCCACTGCGCTTCGAGTCTGGGGACCCGGCATGACGGTCACGGCGAGCAGTTCGACCGGATTCTCCCGCAGGAGCGCGGCGATCGTCTCCTGCGGACGGGGATCAAGGTTGCCATCCACGATGGCGTACTCTTCGCGCCCTTCCAGCATGGCGGCGATCGACAGGATCGAGAGCGGAAACCGCCGATTCGGAGGCCGCGTGACTTTCGGGTTATAGAGAACGATCATAGGCTCCAACTGTCGTCCAAAAGACGTAGAATTTGGCCGGCTCGCGGCGGCCGAGCAGCCGGGCCTTGAGCGGCCGCAGCGCCCAGCCCAGTCCATACCACGGCCTGGCGACTTGCCACTTGACGCCGCAGGCCTTCTCCAGCCTCGCCAGGCTGTCAGGGGTCAAATATTCGCAACTCGGAATGCTATCGGAACGGAATCCGTAAGACGCCTGAAATCGGGCGTGCCGCTCCTCTACCATGGCGCGGCCGGAGGCGTCGCGCCGGTATAGAGGCGAGTCGAGAATGAACACCGAACCCGGCCGGCGCAAGCATCGCAACACTTCCCGCAGCGTTCGCTCGTAATCCTCGGAGTAATGAAACGAAGCCCCGAAAATCGCAGCATCAAACTGCCCGGATTCGAAGGGCAGCCGGTCCAGTTCCGCCTGAAATGCCGGAAAGGGCTGGGGCAGACGCGAGGCGTAGTGCCGCACGGCGCCGAGCCCATCGAGGTCATTATCGAGCAAGTCGACGGCAACCGGATGATGGCCCCGGAGCGCCAGCCGGTAGCTCATCCAGCCGTTGCCCCCGCCCAGGTCCAGGATGCGCATGCCCTGCGGATACCGCCGTTCGGCCGGCGCCAGAATCTTGCGGGTGAAGAAGTGAAACGTGCGAGCGCGAATCTTCCATTGCCAGGCGTTGCGGCCTGTCAGGTCGCGATCGGGCAATTCGAGATAAAAGGCGGGATCCGGCGAGCCCCGGCCTTCGAGGTCCCGCACGTGCTGATACTCGCGGGCGAATCGTTCAAATCGCTGCACCCGGTCCGGCGACAATCCGCGCCAGATTCCGCCCTTCCGGGAGAGGACAAATCCGCACCGGGCGCAGGACAGCCCCGACAAGTCGGGATCGACGTTCCCCAGAGTCTCGAAGCACGCCGGGCAGCGGGCAATCGGTCCCGCGCGTCGAGGGCCTTCACGCGGCATGGCACGAGCCGCTGCCGGCTCGCGACTCGCCCCGGCTTGCAAAGTCGCCTCCATCAGGTCCTCACCCTCTCGAAGGTCAGCAGGTAGTGATCCGCGAGGGCGCGCAGCAGAGGCAAGCGGCCCAGCCATAAGTCCGCTTTGCCCATCCCCCGGATCACTCGCGGGAATCTGCGCGCCTGGCGTTCCAGGTACGACGGAGGGACGGTCACGCCGACCCCTTTCCATCGGAGAAGGCGAAAGTGAGGATCGAACGCCCGGCGCAAGGCGCTCACGGCCGGGTACCAGCAAGGCACCCGCTGCTTTCCGAGGCGCACGTACACCGGACCCGGAGCCAGCCGGCGGAACCCCTCACGGGCTCTGCCGCGAAGGGCAAAGACGGCGATCTCCCAGGCGACACAACGCCCCATCAGACAAATCACGGCGCGCGCGCCCGGCCTGAGCAGCCGCGCGAGATCCTGTGCCACCGGTTGCAGGTCCGCGATGCAGTTCAATCCGCCGAAGTTTGACATGGCTCCGTCAAAAGGCGCCTCGTCGCGCAAGCACGCCAATTCTTCGGTGGCCATCCGCCGTAAACGCACCGGCGCCGGCAACGGCAACGACGCCAGGCGGCGACGCGCGACTGCCAGCATACCCGCCGAAATGTCGCAGGCCAAGACCTCAACCCCGCCGGCGGCCAGATACGCAGCGTCCACTCCCGTGCCGCAGTTGAGATCCAGAATGCGTTGCCCGCGATGAAACGACCCGTCGAGCTCCCGCCACACGGACGCGCGTTGAGCGCGCCCGATAACAGAATCGGTGAAGACTTCGTCGTAAGTCTCCGCAATCGTGTCGAAAGGCGCAAGCGGAGGCGCCGCCGGAAGGGGTACCGCGCTCACGCTTCCACCTCTCGGGAGGATTCGCGCATTCCGGCGCGAGCGCGCGCGATCATGACCTCTAGCTCCGTGCGGCGCGCGTGATCCGGAGCGTCAGCGGGGTGGTTCAGCAGACGGTGGAGCTCGACTTCGGAACGAAGCACCTCATTGACACGTTGGTAGAACGTGCGCGAGTGGCGGCCGCGAACCAGATAGTCCCGCGTGGACCCCTCGGCCCAGGATGAAGTATTCACCAGGCGTGACGCGACCTCGTCGAAATAGGGCGTCCCTTTGATGGGATAAACCACCGTGGTCAGGAACAGGTCGGGATCCGTCCGCTTGACGTGCTCGATCGTGGCCTCGATATCGCCGTCCTCCTCGCCCTCATAACCCCACATGAGGAACATTCCGGCCTCGATTCCTGCCGCCTTCGCGAGCCCCACTGCCTTGCGGACCTGCTCAACGGTAACGCCCCGCTCCATGGCGTCGAGCACCCTCTGCGAGCCGCTCTCGGAGCCGATCCACAGGCGGAAGCACCCGAGGCCGGCAAGCGTCTCGATCACGCGTTCGTTGAGGCGGTTGGCCCGCGAAATGCACTCGAAGGGAAATTTCAAGCCGCGCCGCTTGATTTCGCCCGCGTATTCGTCGAGCCAGCCATAATCGACCGTGAACACGTCGTCAGCGTACCAGACCGCGTCCGGATGATACCGGTTGCAAAGCCACTCCAACTCGTCGGCGACGGCGGCGGGACTTCTGCGGCGGTGCGTCTTGCCGAAAACCTCCACGTGGCTGCACCACCGGCAGCGATAGGGGCAACCCCGGGCGGCCAGAAGTGAAAGAGACGTACTGCCGTGGCGCTCGCGCCAAGCGCTCATATATCGGCCGATGTCGATGGCATCACGCGCGGGCCTGGGTTCGTCGTCAAGACAAGGGAGGAGCGGCCGCGACGGAGTCCGGTGGATGCGCCCGTCCTCACCGCGAAAGGCGATGCCTTGGACCCCGGCCAGCGCCTGCGAACGACCCACGCGGCCCGCACGGACGGCCTCGAGCGTGGGCAGAAGATTTTCGACCGTGACCTCGCCTTCCCCGATCACGATTACGTCCGCACCGGCGGCGAGGTATTCCTCGATATAGGCTGCGGGCTCCGGTCCACCGGCCAAGGTCTGCCAGCCGGCTTCCTTGGCCGCCTTGATAATCTGAACCACGTTGGGCCGTGTTCCCAAGTTTGAATAGACACCGAGAACACCCGGCTTGGTTGTGCGGAGCAGGGTGAAAAGGTCTGCTCGCGAGCCGAAGGTGGAATCAAAGACCTCGACGCCAAAACCCTTCGCGCGAAGGTAAGAAGTGAGGTAGAGAAGCCCCAATGGAGGATAGGGCTTCATGATCTGAAGCTCTTTCGGGTCCTCGTCGAGGAAGTAGCCGTGGGTCAGCAGAAGATCCATGCTTCTCCAGATTCTCAGTGCGCCGCTCAGATCGCCGGGGCCGGCTCAGCGTTGCGGCAGACCCTTTCCATCTCTGAAACCCTGCCCCAGAGGGCGGAAATAGTCTCCCGACCGTCGCCGCGGAGGGCGCCGGCAGCGTCACTATCGGCGGGTCCGTCCGAATCCGCGGGCCGGCCCTGCGGCCGGCTCCAAGATTCCACCTCGGCGTGCAGAGCATCTCTCACCGCCCGGTAGAACTCACTGGTGTAGGCTCCGCTGAACATCACCGAAAGGTCGTCACTATCCGACCAATTCCGCTTCTCACCCAGCTCCTCACGGACCCGCTCGTAGAACTTCGTGCCCGGAAGCGGGTACGACACGGAAACCCCGATATCGTCCGGACGAGTGCTGCGCACCAGCTCGATGGTTTCCCGAATCTCGTTCCAGGTCTCACCCGGATATCCGAACTGAATGAAGAAACAGGCCCGGACGCCGTTTTGCCGCAGATTCTCCCGCGCGGTAGGAATCTGGTCCAGGCGCGTGCCTTTCTCCATGGCGTCCAGGATCCTTTGCGACCCCGATTCCACGCCCATCCAGACCTCGGAACATCCGGCGCGCCGCAAGGCGCCGGCGGTTTCAGGCGTGATCAGGTTGATCCGCGACTGAATCTTGAAGGGAATGGCGAGCCGCCGGCGCTCGACGGCGTCGGCAAGCTCACCCACCCAGCGATGGCGAAGGCCAAAAACGTCGTCCGCAAACCAGAAATGTTCGGCGCCCACCGATTCTTGAAGGTCTTGCATCTCATCGGCCACGCTCTCGGCCGAGCGCACGTGGAACGAATCGCCGTAGATCGGCCGCGCGCACCAGTTGCACCGGTAAGGACACCCGCGACTGGCCACCAGATTGACCGAGAAAAGCTCATGACTCGATTTCCAGGCTTGCCGGTAAGCTTGCCAGTCGATCAGGTCACGCGCCGGCGGCGGAAGCGCATCAAGGTCCCGCAGCAGCGGCCGCGACGGCGTTCGAAACAACTGGCCCGTGGCATGTCTCCGGAAGGTAACGCCCGGGATGTGCTCAGGCTCTCTTTCGGACCCTCGTAGCAGCGACTGGACCAGCTCCAGCAGCGTCCACTCCGCCTCCCCCAGCAGGACGTAGTCCGCGCCGCGGCCCAGGTATTCTTCGATGTGGTCGGAAGCGTCGGAACCATTCACCACGATGGTGGCGCCGGCCGCGCGCGCGGCTTCCAGCATGTCGTAGGCGGCCCGCCGCATGCGCGTAAGACACATCTTCGACAGAAAGTTGAAGTTGTCTTCGTAGATCGCCACCACCCGGGGCCGATGGCGCTCCAGGGCCTCCGCGAAGCCGCGCTCGGGATCCTGCAGCATGGTATCGAAAAGCGCCACGGAGAAGCCCTGCTGCCGCAACAGCGCCGCGGCATAAAGGGTGCCGAGCGGTGGATACGGCTGCATCTTTCGGACCTGCTTGTGGTCGTAGTAGAGGTGATACGAGTGAGTCAGCAGAACGTCGACCACGCTTCTTGTCTCCCACCGGACCCAATCGCGCTCAGCACCTTCACGCGTGCCGCCCGCGTTGACCTCCGCCTCAAGGCGGCGTTGAAACATCATACGCCCAATGCCGGCGGAGGGTCGGCCCGGTTTAAATTCAGAACAATTGCCGTGACAGATCGAAGCCGACAAACAGGCCGGAGGGCTTGTCCGCCGACGGCTCGCCGAGAAACTCCGCCCGCGTTCCGGCACGGTCGGCCACCGTAGTGCCGGGACTGGTCGTGAACCCGAATGTGAACGAATGCCGCCAGATCTTCTTCTGGATGCCGAACGCGTACGCCGGCCGGTGAATCCCGAGCGGACGGCCGTCTGCCAGCGTGGGAATTACCTCGGCCACGATTGCGGCCGTGGGCCGGATGTCGAACGCGCCCCCTATACCGAGCGAGAATGTATTGTAACCCGGCCGATCCGGGATGGCACTTGAGACGAACGAAAACGGGTTGATGAGGTTGCGATCGTTCAACGACAAGGTTGGAACCGCATAAAACTGGACGCGGCTGCCCACGCTCCGTGAGAATATGCCTTCCAGATTCTCGACGTAGTTCCGCGAAAAATTGTTCTCGCCCTGCATCGAGACGCGCACGGCAAGGTTGATCGGCTGCCCGTCGTGCTCGTCGAGCAGGTTGTAGGCGACCATCAATTGGATGGGCCGGGCGATGAAGCTCGGCGACCGGTAAGCGCTCACCGAAAGCCGGTCCGTGATGCCATAGCGGAAGCCGAACGAAGAGATCGAATAGTCATCCAGGCCGAAGAGCGAACCGCCCACCGCAGGGCCCGAGAAAGCGGGTGTATAGACGAAGCGATGGGTGAAATCGACCAACAGGCTGTGACGCGGCAGGCGGCGGCCGGTGGGCAAGCTGAACAGCAGGTCGTCACCGGGCTCGTAAACCTTGGGCTT
>Ga0210398_10000117_pt1 | contig 98729 bp, 95 predicted proteins | sample IncBWC4OmetaG_FD_161047 | JGI IMG/M metagenome (GOLD analysis project Ga0210398, IMG submission 161047) | Forest soil microbial communities from Barre Woods Harvard Forest LTER site, Petersham, Massachusetts, United States - Inc-BW-C-4-O | ecosystem: Environmental > Terrestrial > Soil >... | reverse complement strand
GGGCGAAGCGGATAAGTTGGTTGAAGCCGCCGCCCGGGCGGCCGGCGCACCGATTGACATCCTCATCAACAATGCCGGCGTCCACCTGAAGAAGCCGGCGGTGGAAACGACCCCGGAGGAATTTTTCACCGTGCTGAACACGCACGTGCTCGGAGCGCATGCCCTCACGCGGGCCGTGTTGCCGGGCATGATTCAGCGGCGGCGCGGCAATATTTTGTTCATCGCTTCAATGGCGGCATTATTCGGCTTTCCCAAAGTGGTCGCTTACGCCGCCGCCAAGAGCGCATATGTCGGCATGGTGCGGACCCTGGCCACCGAGGTTTCGATGCACGACGTCCGCGTCAACGCCATTGCCCCCGGTTGGATTGATTCGGCCATGATGCGCAAGGCGCTCGACGGCGATCCAGCCCGGCGCGACAAAATTCTCGGCCGCACCCCGATGAACCGCTTCGGCGAAGCGGACGATATCGGCTGGGCGGCGGTTTACCTGTGCTCGCCGGCGGCGAAATTTATCACCGGCGTCGTGCTGCCGGTGGACGGCGGGGTGAGCATCGGTTTTTGAAAAATTATGAAGCTCGGCTTTGGTCTCTATCGGCATCAGCTTGACGAAGCACATTACCGATTTGCGCGGCAGTGTGGTGCGACGCACCTGGTGATTCACTGGGTGGATTACTTCCGCTCCTCGCGCAGCAACCAGCCCGGCGACCAGCCCATCGGCGGCGACGCGGGCTGGGGACTGGCGGGCGATCCCGACAAGTTGTGGAGCTTTGAGGAGCTGGCGGCCGTGAAAGCCGCGGCCGCCAAATTTGATTTGCAGATCGAGGCGATTGAAAATTTTGACCCGGCGCACTGGCACGATGTGCTGCTGGACGGGCCGAAAAAAGCGCAGCAGCTCGAAAACCTGAAGACCATCGTGCGCACGGTGGGCAAAGTCGGCATCCCCATCATCGGCTATAATTTTTCGCTCGCCGGCGTCGCCGGACGCGCCAAAGGCCCGTGGGGCCGCGGTGGCGCGGAGATTGTGGCAATGGACGGCGCCTACGAAAAACCGATTCCCAACGGCATGATTTGGAACATGGTCTATGACCGCAACGCCACGCCGGGAAATCTCGCGCCGATCACGCCGCAGGAATTATGGCGGCGGCACGGCGACTTCCTCGACGCGCTCGTGCCGGTGGCCGAGGAAGCCGGGGTGCAACTCGCCGCGCATCCCGACGATCCCCCCACGCCGACTTTACGCGGCCAGCCACGGCTGGTGAATCAACCGCGCCTTTACCAACAGCTGATTGACCGCCGGCCCAGCCGCAGCAACGCCCTGGAATTTTGCCTCGGCACGTTGGCCGAGATGACCGACGGTGGTTTTTACGAGGCCGTCGAAAGTTACAGCCGGCAGAAGAAAATCGCCTACGTCCATTTCCGCAACGTGCGCGGCAAAGCGCCGCATTACCAGGAAACCTTCGTGGACGAAGGCGACATTGATATGATGCGTGTGCTGCGGATTTTCAAACAGAACGGCTTCGACGGCGTGCTGATTCCAGATCACGCACCCCAGATGACCTGCGCCGCATCGTGGCACGCCGGCATGGCCTACGCTTGCGGCTGGATGAAGGCGGCGTTGCAGTCATTAGAGCAGCATTCGTGACCACAGCGACCGCGTTCCGCGGTTTCTGAGGTTTCCCTGCAATGCGGCGCGTCCGATCAAACCCGGCCTTTTGCCGTGCTCGATATTGCGCTCGGCGTGAGACTCACCTATTCAGTCTCGATATTGAAGCCCGTCTTGCAAAACCGGCCTCGGATAAAAGGTGAAGTAACATGACCGATCCCATCCAAAAGCAGCCCGAAGATCTCATCCGGCTTATCGTCGACACCATTCCCACCATGACCTGGAGTCTCCGGCCCGACGGCACCGTTGATTTCATCAATCAGCGCTGGCTGGACTATGCCGGCCTTTCCTTCGAGCAGTTTATCAAGGACCCGACCGGCACCATGCATCCCGAGGATATTCCCCGGGTCTTGGAAAAGTGGCTCCCGCTCATGACGGCGGGGGAATCCTACGAGGATGAAATGCGTTTGCGCCGGGCCGATGGGGAATATCGCTGGTTCCTGGTTCGCACGGTGCCGCTGCGCGACAAGCATGGAGCCATCGTCAAATGGTTTGGATCCAGTTTCGACATTGAAGATCGAAAGCAGGCCGTGGAAGCATTGCGGCGCAGTGAGCAGCAACTCCACGAGCTGGTCGGCCGGTTGAACACCGTGAGGGAGGATGAAGCGAAACGCATCGCGCGCGAACTCCACGACGATCTCGGCCAGAAACTTACCGCCCTCAATATGGAGCTCGCGGACTTGGAGATGAACCTGCCCGAGGCGACACCCAACCAGCGGGCCCAGATCAACCGCATGCATTCCGTCGTCGATCACACGATTGAGGTCGTGCAGGCCATCTCCAGTGAGCTTCGCCTCGGCCAGCTCGATGTCCTCGGGCTCACGGCGGCGATCGAATGGCAGTTAAAGGAATTTTCCCGCCGTTCCACGATTCCGTGCGCGGTCACGCGCCTGGATGAGATCGCGAATCTATCCGACGCCCAGAACACGGCCGTCTTTCGCATCTTGCAGGAAGCCCTGACCAATATCCTGCGCCACGCCGGGGCCACCGCGGTGAAGGTCAGCCTGCAAGCCGAACCAAGCCGGCTTACCCTGAAAGTTCACGACAATGGCCGTGGCATCACGGCCGTGGAATTGAACGATCGCAAAGCCATCGGCCTGCTGGGCATGTATGAACGCGCCCAGAGCGTCGGCGGCGCCGTCACAATCACAGGCGGGGCGGGCCTGGGCACAACCGTGGTCGTCACGATTCCCATGGAGCCGGCCGGCAGGATTTCCTCATGAGCCTGCGAAATATCAAGGTATTGATCTGCGACGATCACGAATTGATTCGTGAGGGCCTGAAGCGCATCCTGCTCGATACCGGAAAGGCGACTCGCGTCGGCGATGTGTCCTCCGCGGAGGATGCCGTTGCGGCGGTGCGGCGGGAACCGTGGGACATCATGATTCTCGACATCAATCTCGGCCGGCGGAGCGGGCTGGATGTGTTGAAGGAGATCAAAGCGGAATTCCCCCGCCTGCCCGTGCTGATCTTGAGCATGTATCCCGAAGAACAGTTTGCGCTGCGCGTGATTCGCGCCGGCGCCGACGGCTACCTGAACAAAAATCTGGCCTCGAAAGTCCTGATCGAGGCGATCTGCCAGGTACTGGCGGGAGGGCATTATATCAGTCCGAAAGTGGCGGAGCAGTTAGTGAGCGCGGTGAAGCAGCCGGTGGGCCAGCCGTTGCATGCCACATTGTCCGACCGCGAAGACCAGGTGCTACGGCTGATTGCCGCCGGTCGCACGGTGGGGGAGATCGCGGGACAGCTAAATCTAAGCGTCAAAACCGTGAGCACCTACCGGAGTATTGTTTTGCGAAAACTCGGCATAAAAAACAATGCCCAACTCATGCGCTATGCGCAGGAACACGAGTTGATCGGTTGGTAAACGCCTAGGACAAACGCGGAGGCCCGAATTAGCTGTGCGCTGATTCACGCGAGGCGGCGCTTCGTGCTATGTTGATCATGGTTAATTCAATGCCCATTTACGGCACGGAACGATAACTCTCAATCGGTGCAGTTCGGGAACCTTCATTCTTACCGGATTGGGCTGAACGCAGGCGTTTGTCGGTGAAAAATAACATGGCTCGAATCTTACTCATCGAAGACGACCCCACGGTCCGCGCCGTGCTGCGCATGTCATTGTCCGGAATTGGCCATACCGTGATCGAAGCTCGCAACGGCAAGGAAGGCTTGGATCTGTTCAAGCGAATCGGAGCCGACCTGGTGATCACAGATATCATCATGCCCGAAAAAGAGGGGCTGGAGGTTCTAAGGGAATTGAAAAAGAACCAATCTTCGCCGGTTAAAGTTATCGCCATCTCAGGTGGTGGCATGTCACAGAGCGCGGGGGACGCTCTTCACATGGCCAAGCTCCTGGGCGCGGCGAAGACACTCGCCAAACCCTTCTCGAACGAAGTGCTGATCGCCGCCGTCAACGAAATGCTGCTGGGCGGTGGAACGAAGCCCCCACTGTCCACGGCGTAGCCAATGCGCCTGGCTTGATCGGTTTAGTTCTCCAACCCAGGAAGCTCAACAGTCCGCAATCTCCGCACCTGACAGGCATCGGCAACCGTTAACCGGGCGGCGCGACCTTCGCGTACGGCCAACTTCCCGGCCCGTTAATCAAAGGTGAAGAAGCGGCCGCACCCGATAACCGCGCTGACACGACATGGAGAATATCCCATGAACAAAATGCATGCTTCACCTATTCCCAAGCATGTTCTTTTGCCATTCGGCTCCGACCGCTTTTCTCACCACTTTATTTATAGCCACAATTAATATTATATTCCGGTTATCGGGCGGCCCATCGCCTAAGGAATAACACCCATTATAAAGATAGGTACTTTACCTTAGCCCAGGCTTTCGCCATCAATGGTTATATATAAAATGAAAAACATCCCTCGAGGTTTAAAGAGCTGAATCCCGCAGCTAAAAGCTCATTCAACCGAATGGTCGCGCAACAGATCGAGCCGCGAATCGGAAATATATATTGCATATTATATGCACGCAGTTCGGCGGACTGGAAGCGCGTTTTATTCATCGTGGCGGCTGCCATTATTGAGGACACCGTGGTCGCAGTGATGAAGCAGCGGGCTTCCCAAGGATAAGATCGATTGTCACTCATAGTCTGTAGTATTTATTCAAATATTCTGATACATTTCGATGAGTGGCAAAGAATAAGCACCCCCCTCATTCAAAAGCTGATTCGAGCCTCCAGGCGAAGCTCGGTTTAGTCGTTCGCCGGTGGCGACAGCAAATGGGCTTCACCCAGGAAGAACTCGCCTGGCGAGCCAACCTCCATCGCACCTATATCACCGACATCGAGCGCGGCGCGCGCAACGTCACGCTGAATAGTATAGAGAGCCTGGCCAAGGCGCTGCAGGTCACGGCGGGGAACCTATTATCCCATGCGGTCACGGCAGCTGGAGCATTTATACGCCCTGACACAAAAACCGCCCGCATTCCCGTGCGGGAGATATTACTGGTTGAAGACAACGCGACGGATGCAGCCATGACAGAGCACGCATTCACGCAGGCCAAGGTGACGAATCCGCTGAAAATCGTCGGCACCGCGGAAGATGGATTGGACTACCTGTTCGGCAAGGGCCGGAAGGCAAAGCGAAAACGAGCGCAGCCGCAGTTGATCCTGCTCGATCTCAACCTGCCCCGGATGTCGGGGCTGGAATTCCTCCGCCACATTAAAAGCGACGAACGCACGCGTGACATTCCGGTTGTCGTTCTGACGGTTTCGCAGAGTGACCAAATGATTATCGAGTGCGGCCAGTTGGGTGCGGCAAACTATATCGTCAAGCCATTCGGCATCGAAGGCCTGGTCAGGGTGACGCCAAATCTGAACCTGCATTTGACCGTCGGGGCCTCGACCAACCCGAGAACTTCAAGCCGTTCGGCGAGCCCGGGCGCGACCTCGGGCTCCATGGATTGCGCTACAACCAGCCGACGAAATTGAGCGGATAAACTTTTACCATGCCACGGCCGATCAAAATTCTGATCGTCGAAGACAGCTCCGCCGATGCCGAACTCCTGGTGGAGAACCTATGCCAAGCCGGATTCGAGCCCGACTGGAAACAGGTGGAGACCGAGGCGGCATTTCTCGAGCACCTGCAGGGCGGGATTGACCTGGTATTTTCGGACTCCTCGATGCCGAAATTCAGCGGACGGCGGGCGCTGGAGGTGCTGAAACAGCGCAGAGTGGAGGTGCCGTTTATCATCGTGTCTGGAACCATCGGCGAAGAGGCCGCCGTGGCGGCGATGAAGCTGGGCGCAACGGATTTCCTGCTCAAAGGCCAATTGGTTCGCTTGGAGTCAGTCGTCAGCCGCGCCTTGGAATCCAGCCGCCTGCAGGCGGAGAATCGCAAACTCGAGGAGCAGTTCCGCCAGGCTCAAAAAATGGAGGCGATCGGGACGCTGGCCGGCGGCATTGCGCATGACTTCAACAACATCCTCTCCGCAATTCTCGGCTACACCCAGCTTTCCCAAATGATGCTGAAGGAAAATCCCGAAGTGCGCGGGTACCTCGGCGCGGTCTTGCAGGCGACAAACCGCGCCACCGATCTCGTGCGGCAGATTCTCACCTTCAGCCGCCAGCATCCGCTGGAACGCCGCCCGATCCAATTGCCCCCAGTCATGGCCGAAACCCTCAAACTGTTGCGCGCGACGATCCCTTCGACCATCGAATTTGATATCTCGCTCGCGACGGATGCTCCCACGGTGCTCGCCGATGCGACCCAAATCCATCAAGTCCTGATGAACCTCGGGACCAACGCCTGGTACGCGATGAAGGACCGCCCCGGCCGGCTGCAAGTGAAATTGGAAAAATGCCTGGTCGATGAAACCTATGCCGCCACGCAATCGGAGCTAAAGCCGGGCGTTTACGCCCGCGTGTCGGTCAGTGACACCGGCTGCGGCATGGATCAGGCGACACTCCAGCGGATATTCGAGCCGTTTTTTACGACCAAGCCGCAAGGTGAAGGCACCGGCTTGGGCCTGTCCGTGGTCCACGGCATCATGAAAAATCACGATGGCGCGGCCACCGTCTACAGCCAGCCCGGCGAGGGCACCCTCTTCCATCTTTATTTTCCTGCGCACGCCGGCGAGGCCACCGCGGCCACGGTCGAAGCGGGCTCGGTGCCACACGGCCATGGTGAGCGGGTGCTGTTCATTGATGACGAAGAATGGCTCGGCCGGCTCGGCCAGAAAACGCTGGCCGCCCTCGGCTACGAGGTCGAAACCACGACGCTGCCCGCCGCCGCGCTCGCCATGGTGCGAGCCGATCCGCTGGGCTTTGCCGTCGTGGTCACAGACCAGACCATGCCCGGCATGACCGGCTTTGTTCTCGCGAGCCAGCTCCTACAAATCCGCCCCGAGTTGCCCATCATTTTGATGACCGGCTACAGCGCGTCGCTCACCGCGGCGCAAGTCGAAGCGGCGGGCATTCGCTCGCTCTTGTTCAAACCCGCCACGCTCCACTCGCTGGGAACCGCCGTGCACGCAGCCCTTTCCCCGAAAACTTTGCGCTGATCATGGCTCGAATCCTTCTCATCGAAGACGACCCCACCATCCGCGCCGTGCTGCGCCTGACCCTGGCCCATTTTGGCCACACCGTGATCGAAGCCCGCAACGGCAAGGAGGGCTTGGGTCTGTTCAGGCAAGCCGGAGCCGACCTGGTGATCACGGACATCATCATGCCGGATAAAGATGGGCTCGAGGTTCTAAAGGAGCTTCGGAAGCAACCAATTTCGCCGGTGAAAATCATCGCGATCTCGGGTGGAGGCGTAACCCAGGAAGCCGCGGACTCCCTTCGCATGGCCAAGCTCCTGGGTGCGGCGAAGACACTCACCAAACCCTTCTCGAATGAAGTGCTGATCGCGGCGATCAACGAACTGCTGCCGGTGGCCGCGCGCAAGGGCGCAGTTGGTCAGTCGCCCACTGCGCCCAATTCACCCTAAGGTGACACGGCCAAAACCTGGGCAACAAAACACTTTCGCCAACGATGAGGAATCAGCTCCATCGGCCAACGCGGCCATCATCGAAGATCCTTCGATATCACGCGAGGGATCGGCCAAAAATCCGAACCATCTGCGTGCTGGCCCTGGCATGCATCGTCGGCGTTGCCGGGCTGGATGCATTGACGATGAGCGACCTGCTGGGCGACCCCAACATGACCCCCAAGCGGTTCGCCAATCTCTTTGAGGATTTCACGTTCGATGATCACCCGTTCGTGGAAGTGCAACCTCCGGACGAATTCCTCGCCACGAAAAGTGGCGATTGCATCGACTATGCCGTCCTGGCCGACTATGTCCTGAAACAGAAGGGCTACGGGACCCGGCTGATTCGCATCGAAATGGTCGGAAAGAACTTTAACCACGCGGTCTGCTATGTCACCCAAAGCCGGGCCTACTTGGATTACAACAACCGGGTGTATTTTTTCAACCTACAGCGCTCCGGCCCGAGCATCCGGGAAATGGCCACAAAAGTCGCCGATTCGTTCAATGCCAACTGGACCTTTGCCCAAGAGTTCACTTTTGACTACGATACGATGGCCAAACATGTGTTCATCACCATCGTAAAAACGGATCCGCCGGAAGAGGATCCCGATTTGGCGGCCCGCCCGCCCCAGCCCTAGCCTTTTTTTCCGTGAAGGACAAAGTCATCCATCGCCTGCTGTTTTTTTTCCTGGGCATTGCCATGGTCCTGCTGGCCGTTGCCTTCCAGGCGGTGCGAAACATCAACCGGTCGGTCGCCACCAGCGACTGGGTGAACCATACCCACTCGGTCATTCTCGAGGCCGAGGCGCTCCGCACGGAGCTTTACGTCGGCGACGCCATGATGCGCACCTACGCGCAGTCCGGCGATGCCCGCGATCTGGCCGCCTGCCGTGAAGCGCTGGCCAACGCGCTGGATCATCTGGATATCGATAAAGCGCTGACTCGCCACGAGCCGGCCCAGCACGATCAAATCATCCAGATCGAATCTCTGGTGAGCCCGCGCGTTGAGTTTGCCCAAGCGCTTTTGAAGGCCCGCCAGTCGGGTGATACGGAAAAGGTCCGCACCCTGCTCAACACCGACGCCGGTAGCACGGCCAGCCATGACATCCAACGAGGAATCGACACGTTGAAGGACGAAGAACTGACCCTGCTCACGGAGCGCGACACGGCGTCGTATTTGCAGGCGCAAACCACGCGGTGGACCGTTTGGACTGGCGTCGTGCTGGATGGTCTCCTGCTCGGTGGCGTCGCGTGGCTCATCCGCGACGACCTTTCGGCCCGCCGCCGGGTGGCGGCCGCGTTGCAGGAGGCCAACGATCAACTCGAGACCCGGGTTCGCGAACGAACCGCCGAGCTGGTAGCGGCGAATGCCCAACTTTCGAGCGAGAACCTGGAGCGGCAGTGGGCCAATCAGGCCCTGGAACACCAACTCCGCTACAATCACCTGATCGTCGATTCCATCACCGACCTCGTGCTGATTCTGACCAAGGCCCTGAACATTTCGCGGGTGAATCCAGCGGTGATCCACTTGACCGGATTGGACCCGACGGCGCTGATCAACCAGCCGCTGACCCGTATCCTGCGTTTGGTCACACCACCGGACGACCCGGGCGGACCGATGCGCGATCCCCTGGCCCAGGCCTTGCGGGACGGACGCGATCTGCGGGGGCAAGCCGGAGTCGTGGAAGACAAGCGCGGCCGCCAAATCCCCGTGCACGTTTCGATGTTTCCGCTGCGAGATCGGGACAAAATCGTCGGAGGCGTCGTGACGCTCCAGCTAGTTACGCCCGGGATAGGAACCAAGGCCTGATGCCAGCAAACTCGGTCAACCAGATCGCGGCAAAAAAAACTACCATGAACAAACATATTTTGATCATCGATGATGAAGCGTCCATTCGCGACATCCTGGGCCAGCTCCTCACCATCAGCGGCTACCGGATAACCGCCGTTGCTTCCGCCGCGGCCGCGATCGAATCCGTCAGACAGGACCCGCCGGATTTGATCATCTCGGATCTTCAGCTGGAAGATGCGGACGGGCTGGAAATGATCGCGCGGTTAAAGGTGATCCTCCCGAACGTGCCCGTGATCCTGCTGACGGGTGTGCTCTTTGACCAGGAAGTGGTGAGCGACGTTCTCAAGACCAAGGTCGCCTGCTATCTGGCCAAAACCTCTTCGTTGACGCAAATCCTGGAATCCGTGCGTCGTTTGCTTGGCTGACCATTACCAACCAGCAGTCTGTGGCACATCCGCCACCAAGGCGACCCCGCAGCCCGCTTCCACCGCGACAATAAGACTGGTCACGTACTTCAAAGATTCGCCCTGACATACCCCGGAAGTATTTCTTGCAGACGTGGGTAAACAGCTATGCTGGTAGCCCATGAATTCTGCCGTTGACGCTCCGTCGGCATCTTCCGGCCACCATTCTCCCGATTTCCAGGGCAATAAGCCGCTTCGCCCTGAAGCCGAGCCCCTGAATCGCTGGGCGCCGGCGTTGCTACTCCTCGGCGCCGCGGCCTTGTACCTGATCCATTTGGGCCAGGCCGGCCTGTTCGATCCTTGCGAGGGCATGTATGCGGAAATTCCGCGGGAAATGATCGCGCTGAAGGACTGGATCACGCCCCATTTCAATTTCGTCCGCTATTTTGAGAAGCCTCCTCTGATTTACTGGCTGAATGCGGTCGCGTTTAAACTTTTTGGCTTCTCCGAATTCTCCGCCCGCCTGCCCACCGCCGCGGCGGCGATTGCGGGCATCGGTTTTGTCTACGCCATCGGCCGGGATCTTTGGGGCCGCCGCGCGGGGCTGGCCGCCGGGGCGATCCTGGGCACGAGCTTCGGCTGGTTTATTTTCGGACGGCTCAATCTGCCCGATATGCTGTTCACCGCGCTGATGACCGCCACGTTCTGGGGCATCAGCCGGGTTCTTCTGAGCAAAGAACCGCGCCCGGCCACCGCGCTCTGGGGCTACGTGGCCATGGCCGCCGCGGTGATGGCCAAGGGCCTGATCGGAGTCGTTTTCCCGGCGCTGACCATCGGCGCTTTCCTGTTGTTTTCCTGGGACTGGCAGCTCGTGCGCCGGCTGAAACTGATCCAAGGCAGCCTTCTATTCCTTGCCATCACCGTTCCGTGGCACGTTCTCATGGAGTGGAAGAATCCCGGGTTTCTCTGGTTCTTCTTTGTCAACGAGCACCTCTCGCGCTTCGTCGGAAGCCGCCAGGCGGATTATTCCTCTGTTCCTTTGGCAACTTACCTGGCGCTGACGGCGGTGTGGTTTTGTCCGTGGATAATTTTTCTGCCCGCCGCTCTCCGGCGATGCTGCTCGCGCGCGACCGACGACGGCCGAATGGATCGCGGCGTTCTCTTCCTATTGTGCTGGGCCGGCGCGGTCATTGGGTTTTTCGCCCTGAGCCCTGCGCGGCTGGAATACTACGCGCTGCCCGCCCTGCCCGCCCTCGCCTTGTGCGTCGGCCGGCTGTGGGACCTTGAGATCGCCACCCCGCGAAAACACCTTCGCGCCGGCAGTCTCCTGCCCGCGTGGATCGCGCTGATCGTTTTTTCCGTGTGCCTGATTCCCGCGGCGAATCTTTTTCCGCACCTCGAGCACATGCAGTTCTATAATATGTTTCAGGGCTCAGGTTCGCCGGCCGGATCGGTTAATGATCCGGCGATGGTCGCCGCCAAAATCAACGTCGTGCCCGCGTTCGCGGATCTCGTCCCGCTGTTCAAGCTCGTGGTCGCCCTCATCGTCATTGGCACGGGCCTTTCCGCCCTGGCCTGGTTCCGTCACCGCCCGGGACTTGCCCTGGTTTGCCTGGTCGGTGCATTGGGCGTGGGATTTGTCACCGTCGAGAAAGGATTTGTGCTCTTCTCGCCCTATCGCTCGGTCGACCAGCTCGGCTCGTTGCTGCGCAGCGAACTTCATCCGGGAGACCAGATCATCGTCGACAGCAATTTCGAGTACCACGCCGGCATCGACTTTTATACAGGCCAGCGCGTGCGCGTCTATCGCGGCGCCAGGGGCGATTTGCTGTTCGGCTGCTCTCATTATCCCGAAGCCGCGGGAACCTTCGTCTCGGAAGAAGAATTCGCGCGGTTATGGCGCGGCCCGGGACGGGTCTTCCTGCTCTCCGATGCCCCGGACATGCTGCCTCAACTGCGCGCACTCGTTCCGAACACCATCGTCTTGGGGCGGACGGGCAGCAATTGGTTGTTCGCGAACCGCACCGAGACAAAGCCACCGACACAAGCCAAGCTGCTCCTCCAACGAAAGCTGGATGCAATAGTTGAGAAAGGTGGAGCGCGGCGTCCCGACGCGCTCAAGCGGCAGACTCAAAATAAACGCGTCGGGGACGCCGCGTTCCACCTTTTTGCTTTGGGCAATACGCCCATGTCTATTTAGATGCCCCCATTCACCAGTCCAAATTTGAAATGAGTCCCAACCAAGAGACGACACCCACCGCTGACCCTGAATTTGTCCGGCCAAGCGTGGACGTGGCGGAGGTGCAATCCGCCATCGCCAAAGCACAGGACTATCTTTTCTCCCAGCAGCATCCCGAAGAAGGTTACTGGTGCGGCGAGCTCGAGGCCGACTCGATGCTCGAGGCCGACTATATCTACCTGCACGTGCTGCTCGAGAGCGGCGACCCGGCGCGCCTGAAGCGCGCGCTCACGGAAATTTTGCGCTGCCAGAAGGAAGATGGCAGCTGGAGCCTCTATCCCGGCGGCCCGGGCAATATCTCGCTCGCGGTCAAATGCTACTTTGCCTGCAAGCTGATGGGCATGAGCGCGGACGAACCGCGGCTGGCCAGGTGCCGCCAGTGGATCCTGGAGAACGGCGGCGTGGTGGCGTGCAACACCTTCACCAAAATTTATCTCTGCTCGCTGGGCCAGTACGACTACGACGCGGTGCCGGCCATTCCGCCCGAGATCGTCCTTTTTCCCAATTGGTTTTATTTTAATATCTACGAGATTTCGTCGTGGTCGCGTTCGATCCTGGTGCCGCTGGCGATCATCTACGCGAAGAAGCCGTTCCGAAAAATCCGGCCAGAGCAAGGGATTGATGAGTTGTTCGTGGGTGGGCGCGCCAACGCCAACCTGCGCCTGCGCTTTAACCGCAAGGCCATTTTCTCCTGGCGCAATTTCTTCCTCGTGGTGGACCGGCTCATGCATTGGGCCGAGGCCACGCGCATCCGCCCGCTGCGCAAGCTGGCGTTGCGCCGCGCGGAAAAATGGACACTCGATCGGCTGGAAATGTCGGACGGACTGGGTGCGATCTATCCGGCCATGTTGAACGCCATCGTGGCGCTGCGCTGCCTGGGCTACGCAGAGGACCACCCGCAGGTGATCCGGGCCCGCAAAGAATTTGAAAACCTGGGCATCGAGCAACCGGCCACCGCGGAGGCGCCCGATCCCACTTTTCGCATGCAGCCGGCCGTCTCGCCCGTGTGGGACACGGCGCAGGCGATTTGTGCGTTGGTCGAGTCGGGCATCCCACGCAACGACCCGCGCCTGATCAAGGCCGCGGACTGGCTGTTGGCCAAGGAAGTCCGCCACCTCGGCGACTGGGCGGTAAAGGTGCCCAACACCGAACCGACCGGCTGGTATTTCGAATTTCGCAACGAATTTTATCCCGACACGGACGACTCCGCCCAGGTGCTGCTCGCCCTGAACCTGGTCGAACATCCCCGCTACGATGCCAAGTGCGCGGCAACGAAACGCGCGATCAAATGGGAGTTCGCCATGCAATGCCGCAATGGCGGCTGGGGCAGCTTCGACAAGGACTGCACCAAGATGATTTTTGAGAACATCCCCTTCGCGGATCACAACGCCATGCTCGATCCGCCGACGGTGGACATCACCGGGCGCATGCTGGAGATGCTGGCGGCCTACGGTTATACCCGTGGCGACCCGCGCGTGGAGAAAGCCATAAATTTTATTTTTTCCGAGCAGGAGCCGGACGGAAGCTGGTTTGGCCGCTGGGGAGTGAACTACGTCTATGGCACTTTCCTGGTGCTGCGCGGGTTTGCGGCCATTGGTATCGATCCGCGTGATCCCCGCATCCAGAAAGCCGCAACGTGGATTCGCAGCGTGCAGCATTCCGACGGCGGCTGGGGCGAGACCTGCGGCACCTACGACGAGCCCGGCACGCGCGGGCTGGGACCGAGCACCCCGTCGCAAACGGCTTGGGGGCTGCTGGCCCTGCTGGCCGCCGGCGACCACACGTCCGAAGCCGTCGCCAATGGCATCCGCTGGCTGCTCACCCGGCAAAGGCCTGATGGCAGCTGGGATGAGTCGACTTGCGCCGGGCCAAATTCCCAGTCCCATTATACGGCCGCAGGTTTTCCCAGAGTTTTTTATCTGGCCTATCACTTATATCGACAATACTTCCCGCTACTGGCTCTTACCGGCTATCGGCGGGCCAGGGAACACGCCTCCTAAAACTACACCAACATGGCCGTACCAATTTCCCAGATGTGGACCGTTGCCACCTATGTCCTGAAAAACAGGCTAAAGGGCAACAAACGTTATCCGCTGGTGCTGATGCTGGAGCCGCTGTTCCGCTGCAACCTGGCCTGCGCCGGCTGCGGCAAGGTCCAATATCCGGCCCACATTCTCAAGAAGCAGCTCACCCCCGAGGAATGTTTTGCCGCGGTGGAAGAGTGCGGCGCCCCGATGGTTTCACTGCCCGGCGGCGAGCCGTTGCTGCATCCGCAGATCGTCGAGATCGTCAACGGCCTCGTCGCGCGCAAGAAGTACGTTTACCTGTGCACCAACGCACTGAAGCTCAAGGAGCGCCTGCACGAGTTCACGCCATCAAAGTATCTCACCTTCTCGGTGCACCTCGACGGACAGCGCGAACACCACGACTTCTCGGTCTGCAAAGAAGGCGGCTACGACATCGCCATCGAAGGAATCAAGGAAGCGGTCAAAGGCGGCTTCCGCGTCACGACCAACGCCACCTTCTTCGACGGCACCGACGCCAACTCCGTCCGCGGCTTCTTCGACGAAGTGATGGATATGGGCGTCGAGGGCATCGTGCTTTCGCCCGGTTACAGCTACGACAAGGCCCCGGACCAAAGCCATTTCATGGGCCGCGCCCGCGTGCGCCGGCTGTTCCGCACCATCCTGTCGAATCGCAAGCCCACGTGGAAATTCAACATGTCGCCGCTGTTTCTCGAGTTCCTGATGGGCGACCGGAAGTACGAGTGCACGCCGTGGGGCTCGCCGGCCTTCAACATCTTTGGCTGGCAACGGCCCTGCTATCTGCTGCAGGACGGCTATACCTCGAGCTACAAGGAGTTGCTCGAAACCACCAAGTGGGAAGAATACGGCGCGGCCAGCGGCAACCCCAAGTGCGCCAACTGCATGGTCAGTTGCGGCTATGAGCCGACCGCGGTCATGGATGGCTTCGGTTCGCTGAAAGGTTTTTGGGGCATGGTGCGCGGAAATTTCAGGAAATATCCCGACCAAGCTGCGCTGAAGGCGCTGGACGAGCCCGCGGCGCATGAGCCGGCGGTGGCAACGATCGGAAAATCCGCCTGCGGCGTTGGAGGAAGTTGCGAATCATGACCGCCAGCGTACAAAAATACACCCTGGAACAGGTCGAGGCGCTGGAACTGGCTCCAGGCACCGAGCATCAAAACCTGGAAGGCTGGGTTCCCCCGCTGGCCAGCGACGATGACCTGCGCCAAGCCCTCGAAAAGGCCTTCGACTATCGCGGCGACGTGACCCTCACGCTCAAGAGCGGCGAGCGCATCGAGGCCTACATTTTCAACCGCCAGACCGGCGCCACCCTCGCGGACTCGCAGGTGCAGTACTTCACGCCGAGCGCGCCGGAGAAACGCAAGGTGAGTTACGCCGAGATCGCCCGCATCGAATTCACCGGCAAGGACCGCGCCGCCGGCAAGCAGTGGGAGGATTGGGTGAAAAAATACAATGAGCGCAAAGCCGCCGGCGAAAAAAACATCGCCTTGAACCCGGAGGCGCTCGATTAGGGGTTTGATTTCAAACAGGCATGGCCCGCCGTGAAGAATGTCTTTCACGCCACCGTAGGAGCCTGCTCGCAGGCGACATTGTTTGCCCGGTTGGTTTTATCGTTGGGTAATTGCCCTTGCCGAATCCGGTCGCCTGCAAGCAGGCTCCTACATTTTATGGCAGACCGCGTGCCCATGATGCCCGTTTGAAAACACAACCAAAAGTTTTTCTGACAGGTGCGACGGGATTTGTTGGCCATCATGTGGCCAAAGCGCTGGCCGCGCAGGGCGCCGATCTGCGCCTGCTGACTCGCAAGACGAGCAATCTGGCCAACCTCGAAGGCATCGCCGGCGAAACTTGCGTGGGCGATCTCGCCCAGCCGGAATCGCTGCGGTCGGCGCTGGCCGGCTGCGATGCCGTGATGCACGTGGCCGCCGATTACCGGCTCTGGATTCGCGATCCGGCGGCCATGTACCGCATCAACGTGGACGGCACACGCGAACTTCTCCGGCTGGCCCGCGAGGCCGGCGTGCCGCGGTTCGTTTATACCTCCAGCGTGGCCACCATGCATTTTTTCACCGATGGCAGCATCAGCGACGAGGACACGCCGGTGTCCCTGCACGACATGGTGGGCCACTACAAGCGGTCCAAGTTCCTGGCCGAGGAGCAGGCCATCGCCGCAGCAGAAATCGGCCAGCAGGTCATCATTCTCAACCCCACCACCCCGATCGGGCCCAACGACGCCAAGCCCACGCCCACCGGCCGCATCTTCGTGGATTTCCTCAACAAAAAATTTCCCGCGTACATGGACACGGGGCTCAACCTGGTGGACGTCGCCGAGGTCGCCCGCACCCACGTCGCCGCGCTCACCCAGGGCACACCCGGCCGGCGCTACATCCTCGGCGGCGAAAACCTGACGCTGAAGCAGATCCTCGATCGGATGTCGGCCATCACCGGCCTTCCCTCGCCCACGGTCAAAATCCCGTTCGCCGTGGCCGCCACCTACGCCTTCTTCGAGGAGTGGATCACGGGCCGCATCCTCGGACGCGAGCCGCGCGCCACGCTGGAAGAAGTCCGCATGGGCCGAAAAAAAATGTTCGCCTCCAGCGCCCGCGCGCAACAGGAACTGGGCTTTGGCATCGTTCCTGTCCAATCAGCCATGCAAGCCGCCATCGAGTGGTTCCGCGCCCACGGCTACGCGCGTGGGCGCGCCTGACGACGCGCGATTTAAGATTCCAAATTTCAGATTTCAGATCGATCACAAGCCATTCGTCATTCTTCATTCGCCATTCGGATTTTCAAATGAAACGCATCGCCATCATTGCCGCCATGCCCGGCGAATTGAAACCGCTGGTACGCGGTTGGCCGCACAAATCCCGCCACGGCGTCGATCTCTGGCGCCAGCGCCACGGCGAAAACGAGTGGATCGCCGCCTGCGCCGGGATCGGAATGGATGCGGCCAAACGCGCACTGGAGGAAATTGAGCAAGATGGAGCGGTCGATATGGTTGTTTCCATCGGCTGGGCGGGAGCGTTGCGCGAGGAGTTCGCGCCCGGCCGGGCCTACCTCGTCTCCGCGATCATCGAGGCACGCTCCGGGGATCGTTTCAGCGTCGCCGGCCAGTCCGCGGAGTGCTGGCTGGTGACCAGCGACCGGGTGGCGGATTCGGCGGACAAGCGGCAGCTTGCCGCCACCTATGGCGCCGGCCTCGTGGATATGGAAGCGGCCGGAGTCGCACGCCAGGCCGCGGTGCGCGGCATTCCTTTTTATTGCATCAAGGGCGTCAGCGACGGTTTTTCCGACCAGCTGCCCGACTTCAACGGCTTCATCTCGCCGGGCGGACAATTTCAATCAGCCCAGTTCATTTTTTTTGCGCTGCTTCAGCCCTGGCACTGGTCTGCGCTGATGCGGATGGGTGAAAACAGCAAAAAAGCCGCCCAAGGCATCAAGGAAGCGCTGCTCGATATTCTGGAGCACGCCTGAACCGTCAACGCCTCCGCGCCGTTTTTAATCCCTGTCCATAATACGTCACAAAGGAAATTGAGCTTCCTCGCCTGGCTACCAATGAACTCATCCGTATTTTCGTTTGCTTTTGTTTGGCACGGTAGCGCCGGTAGGGCGGATTATCCCTAATCCGCCGGGTTTTATTTTAGCTGCGTCCAACCGGCGCGTTAAGGATAACGCGCCCTACCCAACAACAGTTCATTGGCTTGCCAAGTATCTTGGAATGAAAAAGCACTGTAATTATTCATTGGATACATTTACCAAATTAATTCCCCGCGCTTGGAGCCGAGGCCTCAATATCACCCCAACGTGACTGCGTTCGCCGCCGTTTTTTGTCCAAATCAGGCCGATTTTCAAAAAATTTACCGTGGTTTTTGCCACCCAAACCGATGCGCCGTTTCTGAGGGGATTTTCCTGCGTCCGCGCTCCGGCCAGATGCCCTTTTCCCTTGACCCTCCTCCGCGACTAAATCGGAGTAATCTGATCAGGATCGCCATTGTGCCCTGAGTGAAGCCATGACCATGGTAACCTTGCAACCTGACAACGAAGTGCTGATCGAGCGTGGCTGGGCCGCGCTGCCGGCGTCGTATCGCATGCCCGAGGTTGCACCGACCCTGGATGAAGCCAAAGCGTACTGCCGGCGGCTGGCGGAATCGCATTACGAAAACTTTCACGTCGCCTCTTTGTTCCTGCCCAAGGTGCTGCGCCCGCACTTTCACGCGATCTACGCCTACTGCCGCATCTCCGATGACCTCGGCGACGAGGTCGGCGACACGGCGCAGGCCCTCGCCCTGCTCGGCCTGTGGGGCCGCGAACTGGACGCCTGCTACGAGGGCCATGCGCGCCATCCGGTTTTTGTCGCGCTGGGCGAAACGATTCGCGCCTGCGCCATTCCCAAGGAGCCGTTTGCCGATCTGCTGACGGCCTTTCGCCAGGACCAGACCGTCAAGCGCTACGCCTCGATGTCGGACGTGCTGGGCTATTGCCGTTACTCCGCCAATCCCGTGGGCCGCCTGGTGCTCTACGCCTGCGGCGAGGCCTCCGAGGAAAAATTCCGCCTGTCCGATGCCACCTGCACCGCGCTGCAACTGGCCAACTTCTGGCAGGACGTGCGCACCGATTTCACCAAGGGCCGCGTCTACCTGCCGCAGGACGACATGCAGCGCTTCGGCGTGACCGATGAGACCATCGCCGGCGGCGTGGTCACGCCCGGGTTTCGCGCGCTGCTGCGCCACGAAATCGAATTTACGCGCGGCCTTTTCCAGGAAGGGCTCCCGTTGATCGGCCTGGTGGACCGCGAACTGGCGCTGGACCTGGACCTCTTCAGCCGCGGCGGCCTAGAAATTTTGCGCGCGATCGAACGGGAGGATTGCGACGTGCTGGCCGCGCGGCCGGCCATTTCGAAGCGCACGAAGGTCGCGCTCGCGCTGCGGGCCGCGAGCGGCAAGGCGCTGCCTTTTATGCGCCTCCGCGGGCAGCCCAAACGGAAAAAGCCCGCCGCCAACGGGCCGGCGCTGGACCAAGCCTACGCGGCGTGCCGGGCGATCGCCAAAAACAAGGCGAAGAATTTCTACTACGCGTTTGTCGCCCTGCCCGCACCGCGGCGCAACGCCATCTGCGCCATCTATGCCTTCATGCGCCAGGCGGACGACGTGGCCGATGACGAGAGCATCCCGCGCGAAGAACGCCGCCGCCTTTTGAAAGAATGGTCCGCGGCCTGGCAGGCGGTTTGCCGGGGCGCGGACACTGCCGATCCGGTTTTCCTCGCGGTGCGCGATGCCACGGAACGGTTTTCCATTCCCCTCACCCTGCTGGACGAACTGATCGCCGGCGTCGCGATGGACCTGAACCTGGCGGCGAGCGATGCGCCGGTCACCTATGATACCTTCGCCGATCTCTACGACTATTGCTACGGGGTGGCCTCGGTGGTGGGCCTGGTCTGCATCCGCATTTTCGGCTACAAAGACAGCCGCGCGGAAAAACTGGCCGAGGAAACGGGCGTGGCCTTCCAACTCACCAACATTCTGCGCGACGTGGCCGAGGACGCCGGGCGCAATCGCGTTTATCTGGCGCAAGAAGACCTCAAGACCCACGGTGTTTCCTTGGACTCCCTGCTGCACCACGCGCCCGGCACGCCGCCCACGGCCAGCGAGCGAGCGCTGTTTGCCGACATCGCCCAGCGCGCGGAAGGCTACTACCAATCGGCGCTCGAGCTGCTGCCACTGATCAACCGGGAAAGCCGGCCGGCCTTGTGGGTGCTGGTTTCAATCTATCATGGTTTGCTCAAGCGCATTCGGTGCGCGGACTACGATGTCTTTTCCCGTCGCATCAGCGTGCCGCGGGTGCAAAAGCTCGGAATCCTGGCCATCGGCCAGGCCCGCATGGCGAAGGCGCGTTTGTTGCCGATCGAATGAACGGAACCGTCACAGTGGTGGGCGGCGGCGTGGCCGGCATGAGCGCGGCCTGCGCCCTGGCCGAGGCCGGCCTATTGGTGCAACTGGTCGAGCGGCGGCCTTACCTGGGCGGGCGCGCCTCGTCGTTCCTGCATCCGGGCGTGGGTGAAGTCATCGACAATTGCCAGCACGTGCTCTTCGGCTGTTGCACCAACCTCACCGGTTTCTACCAGCGCATCGGTGTCGCGGACCGCATTCACTGGACCAGCGAGATGACCATGATCGAGCCCGGCGGACGGCGCTCAACGCTTGGTCCGTCATGGCTGCCCGCGCCGCTGCACAGCCTGCCGCGTTTCCTGGCCGCCAAGGCGTTCACCCTGCGCGACAAGCTGGCCTTGGGGCGCGCCTTTTGCGGCCTCATGCGCCCCATCCCCGACGATTCCACGGAAAGCCTGGGCGCATGGCTGGCCCGCCACGGGCAGACCAAAGGCGCGATCGACCGCTTCTGGCGCCTGGTGATCGCGAGCGCGCTGAACGCGGACATCGATGCCATCGCCCTGCCCTATGCGGCCAAGGTGATCCGCGAATTATTCATGAACTCGGCGGAGGCAGGCAGCATGGGCATGAGCACCGTGCCGCTCGGCGAGCTTTATGCGAGTGCGGCTGAATTCCTGCAAAAGCGCGGCTCCAGCGTCTTGTTCAACGCCAGCGTGGAATCGGCGGCGTGGGATCAGGCGGCCTCGCAATGGACGCTCGCCACGCGCGCCGGTGCGGTGCGCTCGGACTTTCTCGTGCTGGCGCTGCCCTTTGAAGGCATGGCCAAGCTGCGGCCGCACCTCCCGCCGAACGAAGGCGCCGATCGGCTGGCCGCCCAACTCGCGCGCCACGAGCACGGGCCCATCTGCAGCGTGCATCTCTGGTTCGACCGCGAGATCACCACGCTCGAGCACGCCGTGTTGCTGGATCGCGGCATCCACTGGATGTACAACAAGAGCCGGCTCCAGCCCTGGCGCAAAGGCAACGGTAGCTACGTGGAGCTGGTAATCAGCGCCTCGCCTGCCTTCGCCGCACTCTCCAGCGAGCAGGCCATCGCGCAGGCCGTTGGCGAGCTGGCCGAATTCTTTCCCGACGCCCGCCCGGCGAAACTCGAAAAGGCCGCTTTCATCAAGGAAATGCACGCCACCTTCGGCGTGCCTCCGGGCGTCGACACCGCGCGGCCCACGTCCGTCTCGCCCTGGCCGAACTGCTTCCTCGCCGGTGACTGGACCGCCACCGGCTGGCCCTCGACGATGGAAAGCGCTGCACGCTCGGGGCATCTGGCCGCCGAAGCCATCTGCCGGCACTTCCGCGAGCCTCGCGCCATCCTCGATCCCGACCTGAAACCTCGGGGACTGATGCGACTGGCCAGGCCCGGCGAGCCGGTTTTAGCCTAGCTTCTTAGCCAATTATTTTTATTTTCTCAAAAAAATGCCGAATTCATTTTCTTCCGCCCTGAGGCGCTTCGATGCAGTAGCAGGATCGATCGCATCGACCCAGGTTCCGTCAGCCGACTCCGCCGAGGACACAAGCAAGCGGGCGCGCCTGCCCCGCCTCCTGGATGCGATCGACCAGCCAGCCGCGGTCAAGGCTCTCGCCCCGGAGCAACTTCCCCAGCTGGCGCAGGAAATCCGCGACGAGATCATTGCCGTCACCGCGGCGAACGGCGGCCACGTCGGACCCAACCTCGGGGTCGTCGAACTCACGATCGCCCTGCACCGGGCATTCGACTCGAGCACCGACCGCTTTGTCTTCGATGTCTCGCACCAAGGCTATGTCCACAAGCTGCTCACGGGCCGCGGCGGCGCCGCCTTCCGCAAGCTGCGCCAGGCCGGCGGAACGAGCGGTTTTCTCTCCCGGGCCGAAAGCGTCCACGACGCGTTTGGCGCCGGCCATGCGGGCACGGCCCTCAGCGCGGCGCTCGGCATGGCGACGGCGCGGGATTTGTCCGGCTCGGACGAGCATGTGGTCGCGATCTGCGGCGACGCCGCGTTCACCTGCGGCATCACGATGGAGGCGATGAACAACGTGACCTCCTCCACCAAGCGGCTGATCGTGATCCTCAACGACAACGAGTGGTCCATTGCCCGCAACGTCGGGGCGGTGTCCCATTGCCTGAACCGCCTGAGCACGAGCCCCACCTACAACAAGATCCACCACGACCTGGGGAAGTTTATCACCGGGCTGCCGCACGGCGAAGACATGCGCCAGCTCTGGGTCAAATGGAAGCGCGAGACCAAGGACTTTTTTGTTTCCTCGAACCTCTTCGAGAAATTCGGGCTGCGTTATCTCGGGCCCATCGACGGGCACAACCTCGATGAGCTGGCCAAGAACCTCGAATTCGCAAAGCACGCCGACTGCCCGATCCTGCTCCACGTCCTGACCAACAAAGGCAAGGGCCTGGCGGCCGCCTGCAACGCGCCCGAAAAATTTCACGGCCTCGGCGCCTTCGATCCTGCCACCGGCGAGAGCCGCAAGTCCGCGCCGGGCACCCCACCGGCCTACCAGGACGTCTTCGGCCAGGCGCTGGTGCGCTTCGCCCGCGCCAACGCAAAAATCGTCGGCATCACCGGTGCCATGCCGGCGGGCACGGGGCTGTCCGCCCTGGCGGCCGAGCTGCCGCGCCAGTTCTTCGATGTCGGGATCGCGGAAGAACACGCCGTCCTGTTCGCCGCCGGACTCGCCACCCGCGGCATCCGGCCGGTTTGCGCCATTTATTCGACCTTCCTGCAGCGCGCCTACGATCAAATCATCCACGACGTCGCGCTGCAGAACCTGCCGGTGACTTTCTGCCTCGACCGCGCCGGCCTGTCGCCCAACGACGGGGCGACGCACCACGGCCTGTTCGACCTTTCCTACCTGCGCTGCATCCCGGGAGTCGTGGTCATGCAACCCAAGGACGAGGACGAACTCGTGGACATGCTCCACACCAGCCTGCAGTTGAACGGCCCCGCATTCATCCGCTATCCGCGGGGCGCCGGCACGGGCGTGAAAATCAAGGACGAGCCGGCCACCCTGACCGTGGGCCGCGCCGAGGTTCTGCAAGAAGGTTCGGATATTGTGATCTGGGCCCTGGGGCCGATGCTGGCCGAGGCCCATCGCCTCGCCGCCCGCCTCGCCCAGGAGGAAAAACTCTCGGTCGGCATCGTGAACGCGCGTTTCGTGAAGCCCCTCGACCGCGCGCTGCTGCTCAAGCAGGCGTCCGTCGTGCCGCTGTTTGTGACGATGGAAGACCACGTCATTGACGGAGGCTTCGGCAGCGCCGTCCTCGAAACATTGCAGGAGGCCGGCGGCGAAACCGCCGTCGAGCGCATCGGCTGGCCCGACAAATTCATCGAGCACGGCTCGAGCGTGGACGGGCTGCGCGCCGCCCACGGCCTGGCGCCCGACGACATCTTCCGCCGCGTCCTTGAAAGCTGGCGACGTCTCAAATAAGTTGTAGGAGCCTGCTTGCAGGCGAGAGGGTTGCCCAGGTGACAAAATTACTGGGCGCGTGATATCGCCTGCAAGCAGGCTCCTACAGTGGCGTGAAAGACGTTTTTCAGACAGGCCAGGACTATTGACCCGTCTCTTGACTCACCAATGCGGCTCTGCATCTTGGCTGCAAATGAGCCTGATGAGCGCACCCAAAAGGCTGGTGGAAACCGTTGATGGCACGGGCGGCATTGGACCGGCCGTCGCCATTTTGGAAGCGCATCGGATGGGCGCGGCCCATCGCGCCGTCAGCATTGTGGCGTGGAACGATTCCCGCACAAAAATGCTCATCACCCGGCGCGCGACCACCAAGGCAACCTGGCCCGGTTTCTGGAGCAATGCCGTTTGCAGCCACCCGCTGCCGAAGGAGCCGTATGCGGCGGCCGCCCGGCGCCGGCTCTGCGAGGAATTGCAGATCAGCGGCGAGGTCACACCCGCTTTTCGCATGTTTTATGGACCCGTCCAGTGTCCCGTCTCCGGGGTGTTCGAGCACGAGCTGGACCATGTATTCTACACCCGGTTGCCCGAAAACGCGCGCATCAGGCCGAACCGCGGGGAAATCTCCGCCGTGCGCTGGGTCGATCGAGCGGAATTGGCGGCACTGCAGCAGGCTGGAAAAATCACCCCATGGTTCGCCATGATCCTGCAGCGGGTGCGCTGGTCCAAATAAACCAAACCCTTACCTCCATGCGTTCGCTCACGGCATTTTTTCTTTTTCTCTTCGCCCTGGCTGTTCCCGGCCAATCGCAGCCGGCGGCGCCGGCCACGGGGGCGGACGCGCCGGCTACAGCGAAAGAGTTATGCGATGCCCTGATCACGGCCATGAAAAAAGGCTCATCCGTGGATTTTGCCGCGCGGCGGGACCTGCTCGCCCCGGTCGTCCAGCGCGATTATGACTTGTCCTTCATGACCCGGATCGTGGTCGGGTCGGCCTGGCGAAACTTTTCTGCAGACGACCGCCAGAAATTGACGGAGGCCTTCACGGCTTTCAGTATCGCGGATTACGCGAAGAATTTTAGCGGCTATTCCGGGGAGCATTTTGAGGTGGATCCTTCGCCCACCCCATTGCCAAACGGGGACTGCATTGTTCACACCAAGCTGTTTACCAGTGATCCGGACCCGGTACAGCTTGACTACCTGATGCGGAAAACCGGCGATCACTGGCGGATCATCGATGTGTACCTCAGCGGCACGATCAGCCAAATGGCCGCCCACCGCTCCGAGTATTCCGCGGTTCTCCGCCAAGGTGGCGCCCCAGCCCTCATCGACCTTTTGACGAAAAAAACGGCCGAACTCGGGAATTAACGGCCAGGATCGTCGTAAAAACCTGCCGGCGGCAGGGTCGATGACGTCTTTTCGCCCCTCAACTCGGCGGCTCGATTTTGCCGGTACAAACTGCGCAGGGAGGCGTAGTAGTCGATCGAATCCCGCTGGATGGCGTCGAGCGAATCGAGGTTGCGTTCGCGTTGGTCGAAGCCGCCGGCGGTGATGCGGCCGGTCGTGACGGCGTCGGGATAACTATCATTTAACGGCTCGTAGCGAAACGGATCGATAAAGATATCGACGCCCTGGCCAATGCCATCGCGTGGATTCGACGGGCCGAATACGGGGATAACCAGATACGGACCTTCGGGCAGGCTCCAGGACCACAAAGTCTGGCCGAAATCGCCGATCTGTTGGGACATTCCCCAATCGGTGGTCACGTCGGCGAGACCACCTGCGCCAAACGTGCTGTTGAGAATGAAACGTCCGCCCGTGGTGGCGGCATCCTTGAGCCGCGCCTGCAGGACGCAATTGACCATCACAATCGGTTCATTGAGGTTATCGACAACCCGGTGGACCATGTCGCGAATCCAATCGGGCAGGGCCCAACGATATCCCTCGGCCAGCGGTTTGATCAGCATCCGGTCAAAAGTGACATTGAAAGCGAAGACCTTGCGGTTGAACGGCTCGATCGGATCGTTGTTCGCCTTGAACTCGGCGCGGGCGGCCGGGTCGCGCGGCACGGTGGCGCATCCCTCCATCAGCAGCAGGGTCAACCCGATCATCGCGATTCGGATGAGCCGGTTAGTCATTCCGTTTTATCTTTCTTCGTAATTTCTCGAGCGGGAACTGCGTCGAAGAAGGCAGGCAGGACGAAAAGCGTGCAGAACAAGATAAAAAACAGGGAAAGGCTGAGGAACTTGCCCATTTCCGCCATCCCCGGGGATTTGGAAAGCGCCAGGCTGCCGAACGCGGTGCCGGTCGTAAGGGCGCTGAAAATCACCCCGTAAGCCGTGGATGAGCCCAATAGATCCGGTTCACCCGACCGGTGGCGCATGACAAAGTAAATATCAAAGGCAACGCCGATCCCGAGCATCATCGGAAGCGTGATGATGTTGGCAAAATTGATCGAGAGACCGAGCAGCGAGGCGGCACCCAGGGTAAAAAGCCCGGCCAGAAGCAAGGGGGCGAAGACCAGGACGACATCGTAAACGTTGCGCAAGACGAACAAGAGCAGAATGGAAATTGCCACCAGGGCCAGGAGACCCGCCGTCGCGAAAGCCCGGGGAGCGAGCTGGGTCCATTCTTCCACCGCGATCGCTGATCCGACGGCCTGGGGAACGATGCTTTGCACGGCGCGGGCAAAGTGCCGGAGCGCTTCACTGTCATGCATATTCCCCTTGGGATAAACCTCCACCCGCCAGCGACCGTCCGGCGCAATCCAATCCCGGCGAAAGTCCGGCGGAAGCGTGTCGAGCGAGACCGGCCCGGCTTGCAGCACCTGCCGCAGGTCGTCCAGGCGCTGGCTGATTCCAGCGCTGAAATTGGCGGAGAGCGCGGGAACCGCGGTGACGCCTCCCTGGATAATTTTGCGCAGCGCCGCCGCCAAGCGGGCCGCCGGCGCATCGCCCTTGGCTCCGAGTTGCGCCATGTCATTCGCGCAGTGGACGATTGCGGCCAAGGCTTCGCCCGGCGAGGGAGCGGGTTTGACCACTGCGGGCGAAAGGGTCGGCCCGAGCAACGAGGCCGCATCCTCCAACGCCGCGAGCTTCGGCCCCTGGTCATCGGGGATGAAGCTGTTGATGCTGAGCACATGGTCGACTTCAGGCAGTTTTTGCAACCGGTCCGCGGTCCTCATCGCCGCCGCGGAAGTGTCCAGGAATTCGATATAATAAGGACACGTATTCACATCGGACATGAGATCGGACAGCGTGCTGACGGATTCGGAATGGGAATTTTGCAAATCGACCGGATTGAAATCGAACCGCAACCGCGGCAGGGCCGTCGCAAAAAAGAGGGAAAGAACCCCGATTCCAGCGACCACCCAGCGGCGGCGGCGGGGAATAAAACGATCGGCCACCCTGCCCCAGGCGAATCCGGTCGCATGCGAATCGGCATCGATTTGAAAAAGCGAGAGCAGGGCCGGGAGCAGCGTTAGATTGAGCAGAAGGGCGATGATCATGCCTGCGCCCGCGATCAATCCCAGGCTGCGCACGCCCAAATAGGCCGTGGGCGCAAAGGAAATGAATCCAACGGCCGTGGCGATGGCGGCCACCGCCAGGGGAGTGCCGATCCCGACCGCCGTCCGCCGAAACGCCTCGATCGGTGCCCCGGTTATGCGTTCCGCTTCGTAGCGGATGCTGAACTGGATGCTAAAATCGATCGCGATGCCGATAAAGAGGGGCGCAAAGGCGATGGAGACGGGATTGAAAGGTCCGATCGCCAAAACGGCAAAAGCGGCGCAGGTCACGAGGCCGACCAAAAGCGTCACCACGACCGCGATCACGGTGGGAATGCTGCGAAGTCCGACCACGAGCCAGAAACCGAGCAAGCCCAGGCAGAGCACGGCAGAAAATATTGCGCCATCCGAAAGGGCCGAAAGCTGGTCGTTGTCCAACGCCACCTGTCCCGTCACCCGCACGGTCACTCCATTTTCTGGCGTCAGGCCGGCGTCGCGCGCGGTTTTTCTGACGGCGTCGATCGCGTCGGAAGCGGATTGAACCTCGTCGTAATTGTGCGTCGTGCTGGCCAGGACAAAGCGGCGAAAATCGCCCGGGTCGGGTTTCCGCCCGCTGAAGAATTGCTGCCAGGAAAGCGGCTGGTGTCGCCCTTCCGCGGCGGCTTCAGCCGCGTCGGCCAGGATATTCAACGGCCCGTCGATCTGCGCCGAGGCCACTTCATTGCGGAGGGCGCCTTGGGCGAGAAGGTTGATTGCGCCGAGCACTCCGCGAACACTGGGATCGGCCGCGATGGTTCCGAGAAACGGTTGGGCGGAAATGATATGGTCGCAGAAATCCTGGACTTCGGCCGGAGAAAGCAGGAGGAGCAATCCATTGCGCCGAAGGTAAAGATTTGCCTCCGGGTCGCGCACATCGGAGAAAAGTTTTTTTTGCTGCGCGAGTGCGCTCACCAGGACCCTGGCGGCATCGGCGGCCTGCTCAGGCGTCGCTCCATCGATGACGGCCACCAGCAGGTCGGCGTTTTGCGGGAATTGGGTGTCGAGGTCGTCCGAGGCTTTCTGCCACGGAAGATTGGGATCAACCAGCTTCCCCGTGTCGCTGTCGATGCTGGCGTGACCCGCGACATAAAATCCCGCGACCAGCGCCAGGACGAGGGCGGCAGTCGCTACGACGCCTGCGCGGCGACGGCTGAATTCTACTAGGCGGGTTATGATCAATGGAGTGAAACCAGGTCGATTTTCAGAGGTATCGCGCGGAGCCCTTCGGCCGCGCGCTGGAATTCAGTGTATCGGCCACGGTCAGAAAATAACACCGGCAATGCAGTTCCATCGTTAAGGGCTAATTTGAAATTATGGCGCGGCAAGCAGTATGTGCGGTGAAATACCAAGCCCGCCTTTGCGCCCGAAATCCTGTTCCGGGCCCGATGGCCGTCGACCCGACGACGAACCCGATCAATGTTTGTGGTTAATCTTCGTGAAGAGTTGCTCTCCAAGCCATGCACCATAGGCGCCAACGAGAAGACCAAGTGTCACACACGTGCTGCCGCTGCGCCCGGTGAGAAAGGCCGGAGAGCAAGTTATCGAACCAAGAAAGACCGCCACACTGGCTATGCAGATCTTTTCCATGCTCCAAGTATAACCCCAAACCCCGTTTTTGCCACGCATGGCTTGACCGGCCCTGCGCATTTATTGTGGCGCGTCCGGGCGAAAAAAATGAGCCCCCGTGGCAGGGCATCAGCAATCTAGCTATTCAGCGACGGCACCTGGAGCTTCAGTCCCACGGCACGCACGAGTTTTTGTTGTCGGAGATCAAAGCTGACAAAGGAACGAAGCCCGAGTTCGAGCGCGCTGGCGACGTGAAGCACGTCAAGGGAACGCGTTCCGAGTGTCCGGGTAAATTCGCGGCTCAGGTCCGCCGCGCGCTGCAGCGCAGCGCGCCAGAGCAGGTCGGCCTGGGTGTAGCGCCCTTGGTCGAAGTCGTCATCAAGCGCGGCCAGCGCCGCGTGACATGCACGTTCGTCGATCAACTGGCGGTGGGCGGCCAGGGCAATGCCGTTGACCAGTTCAACCCGCCCGTGGTGCGTGACCGAAAGCGGGCCGCGGGCCCGGGCGCGCCATACGGCCATGGCCCGCGACTCCGGCTCATTGAGGTAGAGCTTGAGGAGCGCACTGGGGTCGGCGTAGGTTTTGTCAGCGGTCGCCACGGTTTTCCTCGTGCAGAGCACGGGCCTGGGCGGCGGTGATCGCCACGGGCTGATATCCCGTCAGCCGCGCCCAATAATCAACCGGCGCCAATCTCTTGGCCGCGGGCGGCGTGTGCAGCGTCAGGCGATATTTCGTTTTGCCGTTTTCTGAAAGCAAAACTTCACCCTCAGCTTCGACGATTTTCCTTATCTTCGGGAACCGGTTGCGCAGGTCGCGGATGGTGGCAGTGGCGGGCATTATGTGATACAATAGTGTATCACACTCGATGCTTGTCAAGCCGGCCCAAGGCCGCGGGATGTTTGACGGAGGACTGATCATGTGGGTGCGGCTCTACGCCGCGACCTCAGTATAGCAACGAATTCTCGCCGGGGTTTGGTCATTCCGCGCGCAGGATGGAATCACGTTTGTAACACAATGCGTTACAAAGAAAGATACGTGATTCCACGCTACGCGCGGAATGACAGGGGAAAAGGCCGGTTTTTGTTGTCCACGCGCACCGCGAGGACATCATTGAAGCGTAACTTACCCGCCAGGCAGAGCGTCATTCATCCTGTATGTCAAATCATGGCCATAATGGTTGCTGCGGTTACTCCACCGACCCCGCGGATTACATTCTCACCCGCCGCCAGTTCCTCAACCGCGTCGGTCTCGGTCTGGGCGCCTTGAGCCTGGCCGCCATGCTCGACCCGATGGATCTTTTTGCCGACGGGGGCATGCTCGCGCCTTCAACGACGAATCCCATGGCGCCGCGGCTGCCGCCTTTGCCGGCCAAGGCCAAGGCGGTCATCCACATTTTCGCCCAGGGCGCCCCTTCCCACGTGGACACGTGGGATCCGAAGCCCGCCCTCAGCCAGATGGATGGCCAGACGATGGCCGACGGCGGCGTGGCCATGGGCTCGCCGTTTAAATTTAACAAGATGGGCCAGGCCGGCATCGACGTGAGCGAGGTGTTCAGCAAGACCGGCCAGTATGTCGATGACATGTCGATCATCCGCTCGATGTACACCGACATTCCTGCGCACGATGTCGCCACGGTTTTCATGAACACCGGTTCGCTGCGCCTCGTGCGGCCGAGCATGGGCTCATGGGTGGTTTACGGTTTGGGCACGATGAACCAGAATCTTCCCGGCTTCATTGCGTTGCGCACGGGCGGCCTGCCGCCAGGCGGCGCGGCCAACTACCAGTCCGCTTTTCTGCCCGGCGCGTTCCAGGGCTCCACCGTCAATGTCCAGGGCGCCAACGTGCCGCAGATGATCCAGAATATCCGCAACCAATACCTGCCGCCCAAGGAACAGAAGCGGCAGATGGAATTCATCCACCACCTCGATGTACTCCACTCCGCCAATCTGGAGCGGGAAGCCGCGTTCGAGACCCGGCTGGAATCTTTTGAAACCGCCTTTCGCATGCAGACCGCCGCGACCGACGCCTTCGACGTCACCAAGGAGCCCGAGAGCATCCGCACCGCCTATGGCAACACGCCCCAGGGCAAACAAATGCTCATCGCCCGGCGCTTGGTCGAGCGCGGCGTCCGCTTTGTGCAGGTCTGGCACGACGGCTGGGATCACCACGAGGACTTGCAGGAACGGCTCACGAAAAAAGCGGCGGAGGTCGACGGGCCCATCGCCGCCCTGCTGGGTGATTTGAAACAACGCGGGCTGCTCGACTCGACCTTGGTCATCTGGGGCGGCGAGTTCGGGCGGAAGCCGACCCGCGACCGCAACGGTTACGACAATCCCGGCCGCGATCACAACGCCCGGGCTTTCACCACCTGGCTGGCCGGTGGCGGCGTCAAGGGCGGCTTGGTTTACGGGGAAACGGATGAGCTCGGCGCCGCCGCCGTCAAAGACAAGGTCCATGTCCACGACCTGCACGCGACCATCCTCCGGTGCCTTGGATTTGACCACACCAAGCTGACGTACCGGTTCAACGGCCGCGACTTTCGTCTCACCGATGTCGCCGGCAATGTGGTCAGCCCGATTCTCGCCTGACAGGCTGTTGAAAAATATGTCGGTTATCTTCGTCAGGAAATTTTGCGTCGCCGCCATGGTGCTGGCCTGCGCGGTCGCGCCTTTCGCCACGTTGCGCGCGGCGGACCCGCCGGCCGTGGCGAACCAACCTGCCCCAGCCATTGCGCCCGCGCCCGCCCCGGCGGCCAAACCCGCCGCGCCGGAAATCATCATCCCGCCGGCCGGCCCCATCTCGGCCGATGATCTCAATTTTTTCGAAGCCCACGTCCGGCCGGTCCTCGTCAACGAATGCTACAAATGCCACAGCCGTGATGCCGACAAAATCAAAGGCGGCCTCATGCTCGACACCCGCGAGGGTGTGCTCCACGGCGGTGACACCGGCCCGGCCATCGTGCCGGGCAAACCCGACGACAGCCTGATGATCAAGGCCATCAGCTATACGGACGACGACCTGCAGATGCCGCCCAAGGGACACAAGCTCGGTGACGATGAAATCGCCGATTTGATCGAGTGGGTCCGCCGCGGCGCACCCGATCCGCGCTCCAACGCGGTCAAGGGCAGCTCACCCAGCTACGGCGGAGTCGGCCGGCAGCACTGGTCGTTCCTGCCGGTCAAGCCGCAGACGATCCCGACGGTGCAGGATGCCGCGTGGTGCCTGGACCCGATCGACAATTTTGTGCTGGCCAAGCTGGAAGCGGAAAACATGAAGCCCAATCCCGCGGCCGATAAACCCACGTGGTTGCGCCGCGTGACCTTCAACCTGACCGGCCTGCCGCCCAGCGACGGGGACTTGAAAAGTTTCATGGCGGACAATTCTCCCGACGCCTACGCCAAGGTCGTCGACCGCCTGCTCGCCTCGCCGCAATACGGCGAACACTGGGCCCGCTACTGGCTCGATGTCGCGCGTTACGCCGACACCAAGGGCGACCCGTCGCGCCGCGAAGATCCGCGTTTCCCTTATGCCTGGACTTACCGCGATTACGTCATCGACGCATTCAACCAGGACAAGCCCTACAATCAGTTCATCATCGAACAACTGGCCGCCGACCGCGTCGTGATCGAGCAGGCCAGGCGCACCCACACCAGTTTGGACAAGGCCGACGTCTCCTCGCTCGCCGCCCTGGGTTTCCTCACCCTCGGCAATCAGTTCAACGACAACATTCGCGACATCGTCAACGACCAGATCGATGTCACCTCGAAGGCCTTTCTCGGCCTGACCGTTTCCTGCGCCCGCTGTCACGACCACAAATTCGATCCCATCCCGCAAAAAGATTATTATTCGCTCTACGGCGTCTTTGCCAATTCCCGGACCCCGACCCTCATCTGGCAGCTGCCGTTCGTCCATCCCGTGCCGCGCGACGCGGCCTATCTGGCGTACGAGGGAAAGGTCAAGGCCCTGGTCGAACGCGAAAAACAGATCAAGGAAGACTTTGTCGATTTCCGGAGCACCGGAGGCAAGGACCCGGTCAGGCGCCGCGAACTTATCCTCAAGGATATCGTGCTCAACCGCGACATCAACGACGTTGAGTCCGACGATCCCGGTGCACCCCCGCGTTCCTGCGCGATGCTCGATGTGCCCCACCCCGAGGATTACCCGGTGCTGCTCCGCGGCGAAGCGGAGAACAAAGGCGACATCGTCCCGCGGCGTTTCCTGGAAATTCTCTCGCCCGACCCCAAGAACCGGCCGGAATGGCGCGATGACAGCGGGCGACTCGAACTGGCCCAGGCCATCGCCGACCCGGCCAATCCCATGACCGCGCGGGTGCTCGTCAACCGGCTGTGGCAGCAGGATTTTGGCCGCGGTTTCGTCGATACGCCCGACGATCTCGGCAACCAATCCTCGGCCCCGACCCACCCGGAGCTGCTCGACTGGCTCGCCACCCAGTTCATCAAGGGCGGGTGGTCGATCAAGAAATTGCAGCGGATGATCGTCCTCAGCCAGGTTTACCGCGAAAGCAGCACCGACAATCCAGCCTACGCCGACACCGACCCCGACAACCGCCTGCTCTGGCGCGCCAACCTGCGCCGCCTCGACTTCGAGGAACTGCACGACGAGCTGCTCTTCATCGCCGGCACCCTCGACCTCTCCAAGATCGGCGGCAAGTCCGTGCTGCTGAGCAGCGCCGACTTCGCCACCCGCCGCTGCCTTTACACCTATGTCGACCGGCACAACCCGCCCGAGCTTTTCACGCAATTCGATTTTCCCAACCCCAGCGTGCCCTCCGGCCGGCGCTATGAAACGCTCGTGCCCCAGCAGGCGCTCTTCCTCATGAACAGCGCGCTCGTCATGGAAACCGCGCGGAAGCTCGTCGATCGCCCGCAATTCCAGGACCTCACCGATGATTCGCAGCGCGTCACCTTCCTTTATCTGGAGATTTACAACCGCTTGCCGTCGGAGAAGGAAATCGGCCTCTGCCTCGACTATATCCAGAACAACCCCGGGGAGGATTCACCGCTCGCGATCGCCGCCGAAAAGATGGCCCAGGCCAACAGCGTGGCGGCCAAACGCCGGGCGGCCATTGCCGCCAGGGCCGCCAAGGCTTATCGCGCCAACAACGCCTTCCAGCCAGAACCCGCCGGGGCCGCCTTTCTCGACCGGACCCCGGTTGACGCCTGGACCAAACTGGCCGACGGCCTGTTTCAAACCAACGAGGCGATTTTCTTGAATTGAAATTTGGCGGATTGCCCGAATCCTGCTGGGGAATTTAGGTTGTCATTCTGAGCGGAACGAAGAATGACAGAAAAACAAATCATCCGTCCTTCATGAAACTTCCCGTCATTCTTCGCCTCACCGGGCTGGCCCTTGCGCTCACCTCGCTCCAATGCAGGGCGGCCAACGACCCGCTGGTCTACACCGGCATCGTCAAACCGATTTTGGACAGCACCTGCATCTCCTGCCACGGCGAGCAAAAGCAAAAAAAGAAACTCCGGCTCGATTCGCTGGCGGCCATCATGAAAGGCGGCAAAGACGGTGCGGTGGTGGTGCCGGGCAACGCCGACAAATCGGACCTCATCGACCGGATCACGCTCGACCTGAAAGACGACGACCATATGCCACCGCAAAGAAGACAGCAATTAACCGACAAGCAGGTCCTGATCCTCGAATGGTGGGTCAAGGCCGGGGCCCCCGGCGACGTGCCCTTGAGTTCGGTCAAAATGCCGGATGACGTCAAAGCGGCGGTCGGCAGCCATTAGGCGACCACCTCGAACGACCTCCTTCGCCAAGGCTACGGAGGGACAGGTCCAACACCCAAGGCGTTCGACCTTTCTACCGCGGATTACACGGATGGAGCGGTTTGAAAAATGTCGTGACCACAATAAAGGTAGGGCGAGGCGTCCTCGACGAGCCTCGGCTCGCCCAGAGGTCTCGCCCTACCTGTGCTGCCGCGTGAAACGCGGGATACCCTCATCCACAAATTATCATCCGCGAACATCCGTGTAATCCGCGGTAAAAAATGGTCCGGTGTTCTCCGTGGATCGAGCTTCGCGCCCTTCGTGTCTTTGTGGTTAGATCCGACTTCGATGTTGGGCGTTGGATGTTCAATGTTGGATGTTCACGGCCACGGTTTTGCCCGCCTCGCCACCCGTGGGCAGCGCGATGGTTTGCGCAATTTCCCCCACTTGCAGCCGGATCGACGCGAGCTTTTGCGCGGGATCGGAGACCCAGGCCGCATGTTTCTCTGTATCGACCAAAACAATACAGGGCTGGTCGACCCAGACCAGGAGATCGCCCGGCAGGTTGACCTTGCCGGACACCCAGAAGACCACGCCAAAGATTCCCCGGTCGATTTGCACCGCCTGCACCTCCGGTGCATTCGCGACCACCGCAGCGGTGGTTTTTTCCCCGGCCGGCATGATGTAATAGGCATAGCTTTCATGCTTCGGCGCGTTCCCATGGTCGAGCCAGAGCGTGAATACATTGCTGGTGACATCGCCCTTCGGGGTGGTCGGATTGATAAACACCTGCTTCCAGTTGCCGGTGACCCGGCCGGCCTTGAGATGGACCGTGCATCCGCCGGGGAAAACATAGCGCCATCCGTCATGCTCAACCCATTCGACATTTGCACGCGAAAGGCCGCTCGTTGTCTTGAGCGATTTCACCTTTCCCTTTTGCTGGTACCCGATGCTGCCGCGCAGCAGGCATTGGTTGATGGTCGTGACAATCGGCGCCGCGGCCCCGCCGCTGATTCCCGCGCCCAGGCAAACGACCGAGTTCGCACCAAAAAACCAGGCTTTTTTCGCCACTACGCCGTCCCGGACATAGTCCAGCGCGGCGCAGCCATGCGTGCCGTCGGAGACGCCGCCGACAAAATCGCTGGGAACCGACGAAGTCTTAAACTCAAGCCCGGGGACATCCGGTTGGATCGCGGTGGTCTTGAACTCAGTAAGGTCGGTTTGCGCGCAGGTGACGCCGGGAATCTTGCGCCAGTCCCAGACCGGGAAAATATCCGTGTACTCGTCGCCGCTTTGGTAGAGATAAAGCGCCCCGTCCGCCAAATGATAGCCGGAGAGATTTTCCGTGTTCACCAGCTCCGTGCCGATCACGCGATTCGAGGACATCTTGAGCGTGGCGGCAAATTCGCCGGTGCGATGCACCAGGTAATCCGAGCGCCAGAAATATTTGGTGCCGATGAGGTCGTTGGATGCGCCGGGCTGGTTGCGCGCGGCAAAGGCCTGGTAGTCCGGGGTCGAGCCGGGATCGAAGACCTCGGCTTCTTCCATGACTTTGGCCGTGTCGTTTGTTTTATTCACTGGATTATGCGGCTTGAGCTGGCGCCCGCATGAACTGATATCCATCGCCCCGCTCCACGACACCCAGTTTTCGCCGTCGAGGAGGTAGTGTCGGAAAATTTCCCTTTTATCATCCTGCAACGCCCACGGCGTTCCCCGCAGCACGGTGCCCCAGCGACAAATTTCACCGGCGAAGGCCAGGCCGTAGTTGCCGAACTGTTGCTGTGGGCCGTGCTGATGGAAACTGTAGTCAGGCTGGATCCCCTCGTCGGTTGAAACCCTCACTTCGCTCCAAATGGCCGCGGCCGCTTGATTGACCAAAGCTTCGTCGCCTTTCAACAGTCCAAGCATCAGGGCATTGCCGGCGAGCCATACTTTGTTCTGGCCGGCCCGGCCGATGCCATAACGCGCCAGGCTGATCTGCGTGGCGTAAGCGTACTCATCCGGCGCCAGGTTTTTGCCGAGGAGCAACGCACAGGCGCCGATGTCCTGGGGAATGCCGATCTCATTCTCCCACCAGTTGGGACATTGAAAATCATGGCGGATCCAAAATCGAAATGCCCGGTGAACGGCATCAAGGACTTGCTTCCGGTCGTCCGCGGAAAGATCTATGCCCCCGGCCAGCGCCTTGGCCATCGAAAGCATGCGGGTGCAATGATTGTGAGGAGGCCAAGCCGAACGGTCGCCCGAGGCATAATCGAGATCGGACCAGCTTCCGTCCGCCTTCTGCGTGCGGGCGTAAATGAGTGCCTTGGTGGGATCGGGATTTCGCTCGGCCCCCTCTTTGGTTCCAAGACTGTAATCGCAATATTGATCCACCACCTTTTGCACCGCGGGAGAAACCTGGGCCGCCGATGGCTGCGCCTGAAGCGCAATGCCAAAGCAAAAAAGCAGGAACCCGCCCAAAAGGCCTTTCCGTAAAATCGTGGGGTACATGGAAAGCAGCATTGGACGTCGAACGCTGAACGTCCAACTCCGAACGCTGAACCGCCAACTGCTAGCAACAAACGTTTCCTCCCGCGGATTACGCGGATAAGCACGGATGAAGAATTTGTCGGCGGGGTGTCCCCGGCCCACAACAAACTGCACCTTAATCTTTTTGCTACAAAAGAACTCAGTGCCAGAAGTCATGGTCTGAATATCCTCATCCGCGATCATCTGCGTGATCCGCGGTGAAAAATATCCATGGACCGAGCTTCGTGTTCTTCGTGCCTTCGTGATGAAATCCGACTTCAGCGTTGGCCCCGGCCATGCCAAATGCCCGGCCGCACGGTTAATTTTAAATTTTTAACCAAGTCCTGGTGACTAATCCCCAGCATCCGGGCGTTGGCGGTTAAGATTTGGCAAATCATCGGGCCATCGTTGGCAAATGGTCGATCCGGGACAGGTTGTTGTCCCCGAGTTTTCCCGGGGAAATTATTATCGGCCGTTCGCGAACAAACCAGGCGTGAGGATGTCTTTCGTGCCCCCAAAAATTAGCCCATGAATCTTCTCCATCTCGAAGACAACCGCAACGACGCCGAGCTGGTGGAGCATGTTCTTCACGCCGCCTGGCCCGCCTGCAAAATCAAGCGCGCCGATACGCGCAAGGACTACCTGGCGGCGCTCGGTCGGGGCGAGTTTGATCTCATCCTGTCAGATTACACCATGCCCGACCTGGATGGGCTCAGCGCGCTCGATCTCGCCCGGGAGAAATGCCCGGACAAGCCGTTTATCTTTCTTTCCGGGACCATCGGCGAGGAACGCGCCGTGGAAGCGCTGAAGCGCGGGGCCGTCGATTATGTCGTCAAGGACCGTCCGGCCCGCCTCGTGCCCGCCATCCGCCAGGCCCTCGATAAAATCGAGAAAAGGCACCAGCTCCAACAAGCCGAAGGACAGCTTCGCGAGCAGGCGGCGCTGCTGGCCAAGGCGCACGACGCGATTTGGGTGGCCGATATCAAACAGCGCATCACTTATTGGAACGCCAGTGCCGCCCGACTCTCCGGCTGGACCGAGGAAGAAGCGCTGGGCCACGATGTTCGCGCCCTGCTCTTCAAGCACGACTATCAGCGCTACCTCGATGCGCTGCAAAAACTTTTGGCCGACGGCCAATGGCAGGGTGAGCTTCATTTGCAAAACAAGTCAGATTCCCCGGTGCTGGTCGAAAGCCACTGGACGCTTGTGACCGGCCCCGCTGGCGATCCCGAGTCCATCCTGTTCATCAACACCGACGTAACGGAAAAGAAAAAGCTCGAGGCCCAAATCTTGCACACGCGACGGATGGAAAGCATCGGGACCCTGGCGGGCGGCGTCGCGCATGATCTCAACAATTCGCTGACCCCCATCCTTCTGGCCATGGGTATCCTGCGCGACAAAGCACCCAATCCCGAAAGCCGTGCCATCATCGAAAAAGTGGAATCGAGCGTAAAACACAGCGCCGCCCTGGTTCAGCAGTTGCTCGCCTTCGCCCGCGGCGCCGATGGGCAGCAGGGCGAGCTCGATCTGCGTCCGCTGGTCTCCGACACGGCCAACTTTATGCGGCAGATGCTTCCGGCTGAAGTTAATCTTGAGCTTAAAATCAACGAAGATCTCTGGCCCGTGATTGGCAATACGACCCAACTCAAGCAGGTCCTGCACAATCTTTGCCTCAATGCCCGCGACGCCATGCCGGCCGGCGGCCACATCAAGCTCTTTACCCATAACCTGATCGTAAATGAAACCGTCAAGCCCAGCCTTCCTGAAGCTTCCCTTGGTCCCTATGCCATCATTGCGATCTCCGATACGGGCACCGGCATTTGTCCGGAAGACATGGACCGCATCTTCGATCCATTCTTTACGACCAAGGCGTTTGGCCAGGGCAGCGGCCTTGGCCTGTCTACAGTGCAGGGCATCGTGAAAGGCCATCACGGTTTCATTACCGTCAATAGCATCATGGGCCAGGGTACGACCTTCCGCATTTATTTGCCGGCTCTTCCGTCCCGCGCCCAGCCGGCGTTTTCCGGGCCATCCGCCACCGCCTCGGCGTCGCTGCCCGCCGGCCATGGAGAGGACGTGCTGCTCATCGATGACGATCCAGGCATTCGGGAAGTCCTCTCCCACATTCTCGAAAAGCACAACTACCGGGTCACCGCCACCGCGACGGGCCTTGATGGATTGGAGGCCTTTCGCTTGCGGCAGGATGCAACCAAACTCGTCATCACGGACTTGTACATGCCAGGAATGAGCGGCGCCACGGTCATCCGCGCCCTGCATGCCAAGGATCCCGGCCTGCGCATCATTGCGATCAGCGGAAACTCAAACGCCCCCCGGTTGGATGAAGAAATTACCGGCGGCCGGCTCATGTTTTTGCCCAAGCCTTTGACCGCGGAGAAGCTCCTCAGGACCATCAGGCTGATGCTGGATCAGCCGTGATGCGCTGGTGCGCAAACATCCAACGTCCAACACTCAACATCCAAGGCTGCACTTGGATTCTTTCTCTGCCCAAGGATAAAGATTGATCAAAAACCTTTCACCACGAAGCCCACGCAGGCTGATCCAGGAAAATCATGATTCGGGACTGGCGGTGGATTTTGGGGAATTGGACTTGGGCGTTGGAAGTTCAAGGAGTTCGTTGACCGCCGCCATCAGCTCTTCGTTTGAAAACGGTTTGGCCAGCACCTTCGCCGCGCCAAGAAGCTTCGCGGTGTGGAGATAATGCGCGGCGTTGTGCAATCCGCCGCCCGAAATCGCGATGATTTTCAGCGCGGGATTCTTTCGCCGAATCTTCATCAAAACCTCAAACCCTTCCTTCTCCGGCATCACGATGTCCGTGATCACCAGGTCGGGTTTGGTTTCCCGGAACCGATCCAGCCCTTCCCTGCCGTTTCTGGCCTCAATGACCTCGTGGCCGACATGCACCAGCGTCAGATACAGGATGGTACGGACAGACTCATCGTCCTCGATCAGTAGGATTCGTGCCATGGTGTTAACGAGGGATTCAAACTGGCGTTTCACCGACATCCGACTCCATTAAATATTCATTAAAAACCGCCACGCGTAAAGCTCCTTCAACGCAAAAACCACCGATGGATCAGAAATTTGCCCGCCTTCGCCAAGGCTCCGGCGGACAAGTCGGCGAGATCGCTTATTTTGCATGGAAATTCATGCTGGCCATCCCGGCGCACCACAGTCGCGCAAAAGTTTCCGCGCGCGGATTCGATTGCACGTTCGGGCCGCTTGGGACCAAGAACCTCATTAGTGCCACTACCTAAGCGGAAATTCGCGCGGCTCGGCCGGGCCGTTGGTCAGATCGCATTTTATTTCAAAACCGCGGGCGAGACGTCCGCGACCGCTTGCCCGCCGCCGCTTGGAGGGCGAAGACGGGTGGCCAAGGCGGATCGGGCAAGTGGAGCGGCCTTCGTGCCGAGAAGTTCGATCGCGTGCAGCATTTTCTGCTGCGGCACGGTGGCGACGGTCATCTGAAAGCTCAGGCGCGAAATACCGCCCAGGACTTCGTCATAATGGAGAATTTTTTTGGCCACGGTCTCGCTGTCGCCGATGAGAAGGGCGCCGGTGGGTCCAAGCTGCGCCTCAAAGTGCGCCCGGGTCATGGGCGGCCAGCCGCGCTCGCGTCCGATTTTGGTGAAGGCATGGGCATAGCCCGGATAAAAGTCGTCCTGCGCCTGGCGATTGGTCTCGCCTACGAATCCGATGGCGTGGACGCCGACTTTAAGTTTGTCGGGCGCGTGTCCGGCCCGCGCGCCGGCTTCACGGTAGAAATCGACCAGCGGACGAAACCGGTGCGGCTCGCCACCGATGATCGCAACCGCGAGCGGCAGACCGAGCGTGCCGGCGCGCACCGCCGACGCTGGCGTCCCGCCCACCCCGATCCAGATCGGCAGTGGATCTTGCAGGGGTCGCGGATAAACGCCCTGGCCCGTCAGCGGCGGGCGGTGCCGGCCCGACCAATGGACGTTCGTCTCCGCGCGGATCTTCAGCAGCAGCTCGATCTTCTCGGCGAAGAGCGAATCGTAGTCCTCCAGCTCGAGGCCGAAGAGCGGGAACGCCTCGATGAAAGAACCCCGGCCGGCGACAATTTCCGCCCGGCCCCGGGAAAGAAGATCGAGCGTGGCGAATTCCTGGAAGACCCGCACCGGGTCGGCGGCACTGAGGACCGTGACCGCGCTGGTCAGGCGAATCCGCTTCGTCCGCGCGGCCGCGGCGCCAAGGATGACGGCCGGCGCGGAATCCAGGTATTCCTTCCGGTGATGTTCACCCACGCCAAACACATCCAGGCCCACCTGGTCGGCCAGTTCAACCTGGTCAATCAGGTGGCCGAGTATCCGGGAGGAATCGATCACCACGCCGCTGGAAGCAGGGGCATTCGCCGGGGCAAAGCTGTCGACGCCGATCTCGATCATAGGGTTCCTTTCACTGTAAAGAGGCCCGCAAACGCCGCCCGTTCACGAACGAAGAGCACGAACCAGAGCGCGACCGCCACCACCGCCGGCGCATAGCCACTGGGGGCGAGGCAGGCATGGAAGAGGACGATGTTGGCCAGGATCGGCGCCAGGATGGCGAGCGCCAGCGGCACAAACCGTTTCACCAGCAATAAAAAGCCGGCCGTGGTTTCGAGCGCAAAGACCACGCTCAGATAGTGGGACACAAACAACGCCCCGACGTATTGGCCGGCCAGGCCGGACGGGGGCGGCATGGGGATGAAGTGAAGAAAGCCGTTGAGGCCGAAGACCAGGAACAAAAGTCCCAGCAGGATTCTCGAGATCAGGATGGTTGTTTTCATGGGCAGAGAGGCGCAGAGTTAGACGATTAATGTTGGTTACACGACATATGTTGTCTAATTATAGATAAACGTCAAGTGTTGTTTTTCTTTGCATTGCCGGCCGCCCGTGATAAGGTGGGTCCATGCCTATTTCGGATTGCGCCGTTCGGGACCCGCGGATTCGGCGGACGCGCCAGTTGCTGCACCGCGCGCTGCGCACCCTGCTGCAAAGCCATCGTTTCGACGAGCTTTCGGTCCAGGACATCGCCGACGAAGCCACGGTCAACCGCGCCACCTTTTACGATCATTACACCGACAAGTTCGCCTTGTTCGAAGCCATGGTGGCGGGCGAATTCCATCAGTTGCTCGAAGAGCGAAAGGTGCAGTTCAACGGCCAATGCGCCTCCTCCGCGGCCCCCGTCGTCCTTGCCGCCTGCGATTTTCTCGCCCGCTGCTCCCACCCAACCGGGGCGAACAAGGACCCTAACGCTTTTGAACCCCTGGCCGATGCCGCCATCACGAAGGCAATTCGCCGGGTGCTGCTGGCGGGGATGAGCCCGCGCCAGCGCCGCGGGAAAATCCCGATCGAGATGGTCGCCAGTGCGGCCAGCGGCGCCCTTTACGGAGCCGTGAAGGAATGGCTCCACCTGCGCCGCCGGCCGCCGGCCGAGGGGATCGTGCCCGCCGTGGTCGGGTTGGTTGAGCCGATGCTCGCGCCGCTCTGCAGCGCGGACAAAGCCCGCGGATAAATAATCCACCTGCCCGTTCGCTTTCCGCCAAGAAGCCCGCCACCCGGCGGGCCCTTTTTTAGCCGGTGTCGGCCGCTATTTTTTCCGGTCTCGCGGGAAAAAGCGCGCACGGAGAAGAACCAGGCTTCGACACCTTTTTCTAAGCTGGCCGAGATAGCGGGCAATCAACGGCCGTATTGTTCGTCGCTCACCTTTTCCATCCACTCCACGGCCTTACCGTCGAGTTGCTCTTGAATGGCGATGTGCATCATGGCCGTGGCGGGTGCAGCACCGTGCCAATGCTTTTCGCCCGGCGGGAACCAGACCACGTCACCCGGTCGAATTTCTTCGATCGGGCCGGCCCAACGCTGCACGCGTCCACAGCCGGCGGTAACAATCAGCGTCTGACCCAACGGATGTGTGTGCCATGCCGTCCGGGCACCGGGCTCGAACGTGACACTGGCGCCGAGCGCGCGCGCCGGCGCGTTTGGCTGGAACAGAGGGTCAATGCGCACCGTGCCGGTAAACCAGTCGGCCGGGCCTTTGCCCGAGGGTTGAGAACCACTTCGTTTGATTTCCATGTCGGTCTCCTGTTTTGGAACGATTTGAACCAGTCGTGTCGCTGGTCATTGGTCACTTGTCTTCTGCCTTCAGCCTTTCAATGAGGGAATGGTACCCGAGATCCCGAGGACGGGGCACCCCGGTCGACACAAAACTGCGCAAAGGTGGTTAAAAATTCCATCCGCTCGCGCTGAAATTCGGCGCTGTCGGAATCCTTGCCCGTAATGAGCCGGGCGAGATGGGGAAACGCGATGGGCGCGATCTCGATCGCGACGAGCGAGAGCAGGAGTTGGGATTGATTGAGGAATTCCGGCCAGTTTCCCGGGCCCGAGTTGAGGCGCATCCTGGCCACCGCCGCCTCCCAATAGCGGCGCGCCTCGTCCTCGTAGCGCGCGTTTTCTTTTCTCCGTTCCAATCCTTCCCGGATCAGCAGCCATGACCACTCCTTGTTCAGGCGATAGAAATCGCTCCAAAACCGGATTGAGCTGACCGGATGTTCCGGCGCCGCCTGCGAGGCGCGCTCGTTTTGAAAGGCGGACTGGAGCACGGCCGCGAAGAGATCGTCCTTGTTCTTGAAGTGATAATAAATCCTTCCCTTGCTGATCTTCGCCCGGCGCGCAATATTGTCCATGCGGGCCCCGGCCAAACCTGCGCGGGAAAATTCCTTCACGGCGAATTTCAAGATGCGGTCGCGCGACACGGTTTTCTTTTTTGAAGCCATGGATCTTGAAGCAGTATTTGAAGTAGAATGGGAATCGGGGCGTTGCCTCGTTTCAAAATCAGATCGGAGTCCAACCCTGGAGCAACTGGGAAACAACCAAGCAGTTGTTGAGGAGTCCGGAGCACGAAATCAAGTTTATGTGCGGAGCCAGAAAGCGATTTCAGCCAGCCATTAACCCATCAGTTTATATCATACTGGATTAGAATGTTTTGTGTTGGCATTTCCCAAGACCGGCCGGGTCTTCCCGCGCCTTGGCCGGGATACCTGGCGGAGGAAATGATAAATTAAAAACCGACCAGTTGGTTTTTTTTATGATGGCATGTAAGCTGCTTTAAATCGGTCAAACCCATGCCCTCCGACTCGCCATCCAAATCCGGGCCCGCCCGCCGCCCCGCGCCGCCGGCTTGGTTCGAATTGCGGCGCGATATTCCCTCATGGATCTACAAGGCGCTCGCCGCGGTCAGTTTTGCCACGGTCCTGGCCGTTTGGATCTGGCTGAGCCATCAGGATTTCATCAATCCGATATTCTTGCCGACCCCCGAGCGCGTGTGGGACTCGGTGCAATCACTGCTTTCTGACCACTATCTCTGGAGCGACATAAGAATCAGCCTGCTTCGCGTCACCGCCGGCTTCCTCCTCTCCGCCGTGATCGCGGTGCCAGTGGGCGTATGCATCGGTTCATTCAAAACCCTGGAGGGCCTGTTTCAACCGGTGACCGAGTTTATCCGCTATATCCCGGTCCCTGCGCTCATTCCCATGATCATGCTTTGCTTTGGCATCGGGGAATTGGCGAAGGTCATGCTGATTTTTGTCGGCACTTTTTTCCAGCTCGTCCTGATGGTGGCTGATGAGATCCGCCGCGTGCAGTACGACCTGTTGCAGGTCAGCTACACGCTGGGCGCCCGTCGCAATGAAGTCTTGCGCAAGGTGATCTGGCGGGCGGCAATGCCGGGAATATTCGACGCCCTGCGGCTCTGCAACGGCTGGGCGTGGACTTATCTCGTGGTGGCCGAACTGATCGCGGCCAATGAGGGGCTGGGCTACCGGATTTTGAAGTTCTCGCGCTTCCTGCAAACTCCGAAAATTTTCATCTATCTTTTCCTGCTCGGCTGCATCGGGCTGACCATCGACCTGGCCTTTCGTAAATTCAACGCCCGCCTGTTTCACTGGGCTGACACGACCAAGCGATGAAACTGGAAGTTAAAGGCCTGGAAAAATGCTATCGCTCCAAACAAGGCGACACCGTCGCCTTGTCGCCGACCTCGTTCGAGGTGGGTGATGCTGAATTCGTGAGTTTGGTCGGCCCATCCGGCTGCGGCAAGTCCACGACGCTTTATCTGATCGCCGGGCTCGATCAAGCGACGCAGGGGGAGATCTTGCTGGACGGCGAGCCGGTGGCCGGGCCAGGCCATGACCGGGGCATGGTTTTCCAAAACTATACGCTGTTTCCCTGGCTCACCGTCCGGCAGAATGCGAGGTTCGCCTTTGGCCTGGCCAATAACCGCGACGGCAAAACTGCGGCCGATGCCGGGCGGGCGGATTCGCTCCTGAACTTGATGGGCCTGCGTAAATTCTACGACGCGTACCCGCGCCAGCTTTCCGGCGGCATGAAACAGCGCGTCGCGATCGCCCGGGCCCTCGCGAACCGGCCCAAAGTGTTGTTGATGGATGAACCGTTTGGCGCCCTTGACGCCCAGACCCGCGAGGAAATGCAAGAGCTGCTGCTGCACCTGAGCCGGCACGAGAAAACCACGATCCTGTTTGTCACCCACGACGTGGAGGAGGCGATTTATCTTTCGACGCGCATCCTGGTTTTCTCGGCCCGACCCGGCCGGATCATCCGGGAAATCACCGTCCCGTTCGGGCCGGACCGCACGCTGGACTTGAAGCTCAGCGAGCCGTTCATCCGGCTAAAACGCGAGATCATCGGCCTGCTGCAACACCTGCCTGAGCCCGACCACGACCGCCAGGCCATCCTCGAAGACCTTGTCAGTACTTCAACCGCAGAAACATCCACCCATGACCACTAAACACACCATCCATAAGTTTATCCTCTCCTTAATAATCGCCGCGAGCGTTCCGCTCTCGCCCCTTCGTGCCTCCGACCTCAAGCCTTACAAGGTCGGATACAACAGCTGGATCGGCTCCATCGCCTTCTTCGTGGCCAACGAAAAGGGATTCTTTAAAGATGAAGGACTCGACGTAAAACCGGTCAGCTTCAGTTCGCCCGGCGACACCCTCGTGCCCTTGATGGCCGGCGATCTCGACGCCGCACTCAGCACCGCGGACACGGTGATCACCGTTCTCGACAAAGCGCCCGGGCAGCTAAAGGTCGTCTACATGACGGATACGTCCGCCGGCGCGGATGCGATCGTGGCCAAAAAGGACATCGCCGACATCAAGGCCATGAAAGGACGCACCGTCGCCGCCACCCTGGGTCAGTGCAATCAGTTGCTGCTGGAGAAGGCCCTCGTCAAAGCCGGCCTGACCGACAGCGATATTGTGCTCACCAACATGAATGCCGATGACTCCGGGGCGGCTTTCGCGGCCGGCAAACTGGACGTCGCGGTGACCTGGGAGCCATGGATCACCAAAGTCTCCGCGGAAAAAGTCGGGCACGTCATCTTCAGTTCCGCCGAGACGCCAAACCTGATTCTCGATATCCTCGCCATCAGCACCAAGGACGAAGCAAAGAGAGCGGCGGAGACCCGTGCGTTCCTGCGCGGAATGAATCGCGGTTACGAGTTTGTCCAGCAGCATACCGATGAAGCCTGCGCCATCGCCGGCAAGGTGCTGGAAGAATCCCCCGGGGACGTGAAGGCCATGCTTCCGAAGGTGGCGCTTTATAGCCCGGAAAAAAATATCGAGGTGATGGACAACGGCGCGGCCGCCAAGGCCTCCGGGGAGGTCGCGGCATTTTTTAAGGAAAAGAACGTCACCGATACGACCGTTGATGTGACGCACATGTACGATTCCTCGTATTTGAAATAAAAACCCGAACCGTTGATGAGCGCGTGGCCGCCGGTGAAAATCCGGTGGCCACGACGCGAAAAGGCAACTCCATCCATTTACCCATCTCACCATGACCAAGACCGCATTGATGATGATCGATTTTCAGCGCGATTTCTGCGCGGCCGGGGGATATTCGGACCGGTTCGCCGGACTCGAATGGGTTCGTCCCATCATTGCACCCGCCCAACGGCTGCTGGAAGCGGCCCGAAGCGCCGGCCATTTTGTGGTGCATACCCGCGAGGGCTATGCGCCGGATCTTTCGGATTGTTCACCGAATAAATTACAGCGCAGCCGCAATGCGGGCAGCGAGATTGGCACGACCGGTCCGATGGGACGGTTGCTCATTCGCGGAGAACACGGCCACGATATCATCGATGAACTGAAGCCCATCGCCGGGGAGGTCGTTATTGACAAGGCCAGCTTCGGAGCTTTCTGCGGCACAAATCTCGAAAGCATCCTCCGGGCTAAAAATATTGATACGCTGGTGTTCGCCGGCGTGACCGCTGACGTGTGCGTCCATACGACGCTTCGCGAGGCCTATGACCGATGGTTCAAGTGCTACTATGTCGCCGACGCCATCTCCTGTTTCGATTCCGAAATTCGCCGGGCTTGTGAAAAGATGATCAGCGAGGAAGGCGGCATCTGGGGAACGTTGACGACCGTGGATGAAATAACCCGGAGCTGGAAAGCCTGAGTTTTCCGGCGGACATCCTGCGTCCGCTCCTTTCCATCTTCTCTTGAAAACTCCCCTCAACCATGCGGCCGATCCCCCGCTGCCCTACCCCCGGATCGAGCTCCGCGATCTCTTCTCCATCGCCCGATGGCAGGAGACGATTCCGTGGCAACCCTTCAAAAACGGCTTCGAAATCCACCGGCTTTATGGCGACGGGATTACGGGTCCGACGGCCGCGCTTCTACGCTGCCAGGAATCCGGAACGCTGCCATTACATCAACATCTGGGCTATGAACATATCCTGCTGCTGACCGGCTCGGAGCGGGACCAGAACGGCGTCGCGTCCACCGGCACCCTTACGATCAACCCGCCAGGCTCCTCCCACCGGGTGGCAAGCGATGAAGGCAGCATCGTGCTGGCGATCTGGGAAGCGCCGGTGAAAATCCTCTGAGCGGGCGACGAATTTGCTCCTTTACCTCTTAAGCGCCGCCTCGAAAAGCCGGTTGATCACTTCCGCGTTCCGCAGCGACTCCGGCATTCCCAACAGCGTCGGCCGGCCGCGCCGCAGGGCATCGGCGAAGTCTTCGATTTCCAGGCGGAAGCAGTTGCTTGCCGCCACGGGAATCTCACGCCGCTCCCCGCCAAGGGTGAGCGTCAGCGCGCCGGGCTCGCCGTAAAAAGTGTCGGGCACATGCAGGATTCCCTGGGTCCCGACGATTTCGGCGAAGACCCGCCGGTGCGCGTTGAATCCGCAGTTCACCGCGGCGATCAGCCCCGAAGAATACCTCATCACGCCCGAAAAAATTTCGTCGATACTGCCTCCCGTCCGCACGCACTCGGCGGAAATCGAAGCCGGCTGGACGATCCCGGTGGTCCCGGCGATTGTGTCGGCAATCAACCCCGTAAAGTTGACCGGGTAGCAACCCATGTCGTAAAGCGAACCGCTGCCCAGTTCCGGCTTGAACCTGATCGTAGTGCGATCGGTCAAAAGGGAGCGGGTGTTCGCCTCGATGAATTTGATCTCGCCGAGCGCGCCGCTGCGCACCACCTCCAGCACGCGACGCACGCGGTCCGTGTACCGGTACATGAAGGCCTCCATCAGCCTCACCCCATGCCGCGTGCAGGCCGCGATCATCTCGCGGCATTCGGCAGCGTTCATGCAAAGCGGTTTCTCGCACAGGATGTGCTTCCCCCGCTCCGCCGCGCGGATGACCCACTCCTTATGCAGTGAGTTCGGCAGCGGAAGATAAACGGCGTCCACCTCCGGATCGCGCAGCAGCTCATCGTAATCCGGCACGGCGCGCACCCCGGGATATCGGCTGTTGCATTCCGCGATCTTCGCGGGATCTCGCGAGGCCAAAGCCCACAGCTCGGAATTGCCCGCGGCCTGGATTTCGGGCATCACGTATTCACGCGCAACGTGGGCGTAGCCGAGCACGCCCCAGCGGACCTTTCGGTTCGGATCGATCATTGCCATAGGGTTATCCAATCAACGTCAGCGCCCCCGTCAAACTGGCGCAAGTGTTGATCGCGGGGTACAAAGGGGTCATGTTGGGCCTGCCTAGATTCTTCGGAAGTGGTTCGGGTAGTTTTTAATGAGCTGGTGAGTGACACATAAATTTCCGCCGATTTGACGTATAACCTGGCCAGAAAAACGGCCTAAATTCAGCCAGCCGATCAAAAAATGACGCATAACTTGGCCTTGCGAGCGGAAAGTGACACATAAACTGGCCTTCGATTCACTCAACAGTCGAAAGCACGCGTGCTCGTGGATATGGTCCACCGAAAGGAACATGCTCTGGGTCGAAGGCGCCATCGTCTAATGGACTAGGGTAGCCATAACATGAGTGTTGTTAGAATTGCGCGTTCACCCGTAGCAGTTCCAATCCCGCACGGACTCGGTCTCGTACCCACTTCGCATCGACCTCGTTCCACCCTCGATCTCCGATGAGATAGCCGGCTAGATTGTCGGGTGACACTTCAGCATGGTATCGATGCACCGCGCAAATGAACAGATCGAGCCTCTTCAAGTCCAAACCATGGTAAGTAAGCGGATTGCCGTTAATGTATTGCGTGAAAAAATTACGACACCGTTTCCCAGAAATGATTGTTTTAAGGTCTATTTGATCTGAAGAAACGCGAATCCGGATTCCGGAACTGCGATAGGCAGCAGTGCTGGTCAGATCCCTAGCGAAGCGAACGGCTGATTCGTTGTACTCCTCTAGGGAAAGTTGACTTAGTTCGCGAGGTACAATGTTGGGAGAGTCAAATTGAGCTTTTTTCCGACAGCTCTTGAGTGATAGCGCGACAGACACTGCCGGCAATCCTTCATCGCCAGCGAAAGCAATCAGGTATGACGGTTGGTCGGCCTGACTGGTGTACTCTTTAGATTCTTTGCTCAGCACCCGCCATGCTGGAGTTTGCCGACAAAGCTTTCGTAGCATCGCATCAAATCGAGCTAAGTCAGTGGATGCCGCCGCGACATATATGGTTCGATACGCTTTCATTGCCCAACTCAAAGTCCCTCTAGATACCTACATTGACAGTGCGAGCTGGGCAAGCGTGGTGAGTCCCTGGATATATCAGGCTGCTTCGATGAAGAATCCCAGCGTCTGCTGATGCCCTCCCAGATTTCAAACCGGAACCTCTTCGGCGACCAGTCCTTTGGGTTCCGTTGGTAAAGGCGGGGGTTCATATGGATTAGAACGGGACGGTTCGTTGGTTGATTTCGGAAAGGATCTGCTGCAGGCGAACCCCGAGCGGCTGGCCGCGATTCAGGGGGTCGTTGGGATCATAGGTCGTGATGACAACGTCTGTGCCGTCATCCTTGGCGCCTTCTCCGACGAGATTCCGGCGAACCAAGTCGCTGACCGCGGGATCGCTGTCATACCAGAAAACGACATCCGCCTCGTAATTCCACTTCTCGAGCTCCTGAAAAGCCCGTCCGGTTATGTTGCTACTGCCGATGATGCCCAGGACAGGGCTACTCGCTTTTGAGGCGATGAAGATTTTCGCGTGCCATTTGTCGCCCGGAATCCTGCGACGGTGCAGCGTGAGCCCGGGGCAGCCGGCCGCCACGTTGTTTACAAATTGGTCATACTGCGCCCGCCAACTCCAGCTATGAATACCGACGAAGGTGACGGTTTTTCCCGCTGCGATCCCGGCCAAATGCGCCACAAAATCCGGGGAGACAAGGATCGGGGCATTTTCCTGAAAAAAGCCGCTAGCCACCATACAGTCGGTCAATAATGGGTCGGCGAGGGCATTGAGGATGATGCGCCTGAACCGGTTCGGAGCGGAGGCTTTGCGCAGGAGGATGGCGACTTTTTGCATGGCCGTTGGTTCGGAGTGCTAAACCCCATCAGGATCAAGTCCACGCACCAACAACTCCCTGCTCAGCAACTTCGGCAGCAGCGTGTCACGCAGGGTGGCGAAGCAAGCGTGGTGAGTCCCCAGATATAGGGGGTTCTTCGTTGGTGAGGCAGTCTGGAAAGCCGAGTTTTTCGGAGAGGGCCGGGCGTTCACGGTGTAGGCGATTTTTTAGGATCAACTATCGTGCCGTACACCTCGTCAAGCGACTCTCGAATCAAAGAACTCATAGTAAGGCGATCTTGTATCAGCTTAGCCTCCGAAGGCGGTAGAGCTAGATAGATCGCCCATCTGAATAGAGCGTCTTTCGTTATAACCAGTGAAATTTTTGGCGTTTGAATCCGCCTCTTCCATGATTCGACCAGTTTCGCCAGTTTGTCGCTCTTAGTTGCCAAGAATTCCGCAACGAATCTATCGAGATCTTCAATGGTTTCAATTTTTAGCGTCCGTAAAATACGAAGCAGGTTGCTAAACTCCGGCAGTATAGCAATTGGCGGATGAGGCGCCAATACAATATTGGCAGCCAGCGCAGCGTCTATGAGCATTTTTGCGTTTTTATTCTTATTAACATATGCACCTATAGAATCAATATTTAGTGGCAGATTAATGCTATTTTGTACAACATCAACTGAGTAGCGCTCGCGGAGTTTTGCGATCTTAAATACGAGAGATTCAAACGATTTGTCAGCCACCTCTAGGAGTGCACTTATGCTATATAATTCACGGCGAAGTTCATCAGGAATTTCTTCAGCTTTCTTATATCGAAGCTTATGGTCGAAAGCAGCCCACGCGTGCTGCAAGACTGTTCGTATCTGAATCTCTGCCCTAAGGTCCTTGAAAGTTTTGTTTTCAGGCAGTAGCGCTCGATTTGCATTTAACTTTACCACATAATGAACAGAGAGATAGCCAAACTGATCGGCATCGAGCGCTGCACTTTTATTGATTGAGTTGGCTTCATCAATTTCGAAGGCCTCTCGTATGATTGCACTCACCCGCTCAACATCGGCAAGCAGATATGTTACGATCCGGATGCCAGCTAGATCTGTTACTTGATTAATAGGGTCAGTATAGGGTTTGTCTTCTCGCTCAATCTTAGTTCGGAAACTCTCGATATCCTTCGTACGTCCCTCAATAGCCACTACTCGAATGTCTTCCGATTTTAAGAGCTGCTGAACTAGTAGCTCCAGTGCGTTAACAAAATCCTGATATCGGCCGCGTTTGTTTCGATATTCTGAAACTTGCTTTTCAATTTCGATAGAATCCATCGTGTTGGAGATGCAATGGCTATCGGGCATAAATAAATTTTGCGATAGAAATTTGCTCCATCTGGTGATGAAAACCAAAAATCACCAGATCATTACCCGGCGCTGTGTCTATTGTGGCCATGGATATCTTAACCGTCCGCAAACTTAACGGCTGAAATGCGAGGCGCAGCAAATGAGGTCGGCCTCGCTAAAACCCACACACGCGTCTGCGGATCATTTGTTCCTCGGCGGCCAAGCTTCGTTTTTCTGCCAAGGCATCCCGCGCCTTCGCAAGCTGCTCCAGTTTCTTATGACTGATACTTTGTCCCATGACCTATGGGTCATTTTATGCGTCACGAACTATGAGCCTGCCGAAGGGGCGAAGGCTGGTGGGCCCACAGGGACTCGAACCCTGAACCAAAGGATTATGAGTCCTCTGCTCTAACCATTGAGCTATAGGCCCGTGCGCCGCGGCGGATGCCGCCGCGAACGTCGAACGTCCTCCTTCGCCCCTTCGACAAGGCTCAGGGCTACGGAGGACAGGTCCAACATCGAAGTACATACTAAAATCCAAAGCTGATGATCAAGCTTGGCCTGCGGCTTCGGCTGCCGCTTTCAAATCGGCGAGGCCTTTTTCGAATTGGCTGCCGATCATTTTGTCCATGCTCATGAAGAGGCCCATCAACTTGCAGATAAAATTGCTTTTCCCAAACATGCTCCAAGTGACGATCGTCCTGTTGCCGTTTGGTTTGAACGTGAACTCCGCGGTGTTGGTGGCCGCAAAGGGTTTCAGGAACTCGAGTTTGATCCTGATCGACTCGACGGGACGGCTCTCCGTCAGGGTCATGCGGCCTGTGCCCACGTTTTTGTTGCCATCCCACGAGTAGATGGCGCCGACTCCCGAAGGCGGGCCGTCATAGGTTTCCTTCATCGCCGGATCCATTTTCCCCCAGGGGTTCCAGGCCTTCCATTTATGAAAATCGTTCACTTGCGCGAAGGCCGCGGCCGGTGGAGTTGATACCGTAATGCTGCGCTCGGTCCGGAAATCGGAGGGCCGCAACGCCGCTACGATGAGAAGAACCACGATGATGATGGCGAGGACGATGAGGATTTTTAGAAGCATGGTGAAGGGGAAGTATCAAGTGACAGGTATCAAGTATCAGGAGTTAGAATTCAGGAGACAGGAGTCGGAAGCTCAGCGTTCAGCTCGGCGTGACCCGCGCCGCGAGCATGGTGCGATACGCGTGCCGATACGCCCAGGCCAGATAGATCTCCAGCGCGAGGAAGACGGCGGACATGGGCAGGCCCGAGTGCTCGAGGAAAACGTGAAACGCGATGCTGTTGACGATGAACGGCGCAAACAAAGCCAGGGCCAGCGGCACAAAGCGGTTCGACAAGAGCAACGCCCCGACGATCAACTGCGTCGTCCCGATCAATTGCATCATATAGCCGCTGCCGAACAGCGCGCCGGCAAACGCCGCAGCGCCGGGAGCGATAGGCGTCTTGGGTTGCGGGATGAAATTAAAAAACATGTTGAGTCCAAAGACGAAAAGCGGGAGCCCCATCAGGATCCGCGCGATGGCGGGGAAGAAACGGGTGAAGGATTTGTTGGTGGAATCGGTTGGCATGGGGTTTGGGGATTAGTAGTGAGTAGCGAGCAGCGGGTAGCGAATAGACTTCGGCCTCGGGTCTTTAAATCTCAGGTTTGAAATTTCAGATTCAGGATTGGATGTTGGACATTCGCGACTGTCGCCGTCTTCACTGACCACGGCCCATCTGTGCGGCGGCTTTTTTTATTTCTTCAGGGCTCAGATCGCGGATGTGCGTGGCCACCGACCACTGGTGGCCGAACGGATCTTCAATTCTTCCGTAACGATCACCCCAGAACATGTCCGCGACCGGCATCGTGATCTTCGCCCCGGCCTCGACGGCGGTCGCGACGGTGGCATCGACATCCGGCACACTGAGGTGGATGGTGACCGGCGAACCTTTGAGCTCCTTCGGTCCCAACATGCCGCATTCGAGATTTTCGTCGACCAGCATGACGATCGAATCGCCGATGCGCACGGCCGCATGCATCAGTTTGCCTTGGGGGCCCGGCAACCGCATGCACTCCTCGGCGCCAAACGCCGCCTTGTAAAATTCAATCGCATCGGCCGCGCCGGCACAGACCAGATGCGCCATGACGGTGTGCATTTCAGGGCGCTTCGTCGGCTTTTTGGATTTTACCGCGGGCTTCGTTTTGGTCGGGCGGCTTTTTTTGGTCTTTGATTTCGATTTCATGGCAGGAACGATGGTTGTTAAAGGCCTGAGTTTCCGATCAGATAAGTGCCGGGCAAAATGTGCAATAATGGGTTTGCCTCAAGTCGAGATGGCAAAAAAGCGCCAAGATGATGCAGAGAAATCATAATTGGATGTTGGACGTTGAATGTTTGGTTTGGCTCCACTGTGGGCGGGGTGCCGCTGAGGATTTAAAATCTAAGATCTAAGATTTCAAAATTGGATCGTTTCCCGCATTTCGGCCTCCGGCCTCTGAAATTTTAAATCTGAGATATTAAATGCCAGGGGCGAGCGGCTCCATGAGCCCGTTGCGCTCGTCGTGCAGCAGCGCGGTGTTCAGGCCGTCGAGCACCAGGACCGCTTGCATCGAGGAAACGAAAGCGCGGTCGCTCCACTCCCAGACGATGGCACCCTTGGGATCGAATTCCAGGATCTGCACGCCGGAGTCGTTGTGGCCGATGCCGTGCCCCTGCCAATTGGCGACGACCACGTCCCCATTCGGCAAAAGCTGGAAGGTCGCATAAAAATAAGGATGAACCCTGGCGGGAACGTCCGCGGCGGAGCCGAATTTTCGGACAATTTTCCCATTGGCATCGACCTCGACCATGAACGCGGAACCGTTCTCCTTCGAAGTGCCGTAACCGGAAGACATCAGGGTGTCGCCGTTCGGCAGCCGGACGGCCTTCCAGGCGTGGGTGAAACCCTCGACCGGAATTTCGCGGATCCAATTACCTTTTCCGTCGCCTTCCCGGAACATGGTATTGCTGCCGCAGAGGTAAGTACCCTGCGCGGTTTCGCGCACCAGGCGGGCGTAGTCGCCGACGTAGGCGATCCGATTCACCAGGTGATCGCTCGCGTCGAATTCGGCGAAAATGACGTGCCGGCCGGTCGGATCGCCCAGTGGATTGTCGCCTTTGTTTTTCTTCGGCAGGTCGAAATCCACGCCAACGATCAGGGTGTGGCCGTTGGGAAACCGCCGGACGGACGACACGTCGTGGTAGAGCGAGAGGTCCTTCAACAGCTTGCCCGTGGCGATGTCGTACTCGGAATATCCCTGGTCGTGGCTGATGAGCAACCGCCCGTCGCCCACCAGTTGCACATCGCGGGGATGCGACTTGCCGATGTGCACCAGCCAATTTTTCTTCGGCTCTTTTTCGTCAACCCTCATCAGGTTGCTCAAGCCCTCGTCAACGGCGATGAAGTCGTGCTGGATCGGCTCAGCGCGCACGGCGGCGACAACGAAACAGACTGACACGAGAAGGAGACGGCGGAAAGCGGGGAATTTCATAACTTTTGGGGAGTGCCATCCTTTGCCGGGCAAATGCCGGGTCAAACCTCAATCTGGTCTTTGGTAGTTAGTAGTCCGTGCCCTCCATCTTGTATTTTGTCATTCCGAGCCGTGCGAGGAATCTCCGAAATTGAAATCGACAAGAACATCAGAGATTCCTCGCACGGCTCGGAATGACAATTTCACCCGGCATGGATCCATTTAAACTGAAACCATTTTAAATTCTAACGGCCAATAATCGCGACGTTCGCCGCCGCGCGTCGCGCACTTCATAGCGTCCGCCGGAAGAGCAGCGTGGCTGCGCCCAGGCTGATCACCGTGAAGCTGAACAAAAATAGCAGGTCGTAGCCAATGGCTCCCAGGCCGGTATTTTTCAACAGCAGCTCCTTGAAGCCATGCACGGCATAAGTGAAAGGATCGATGACCGTGATGACGCGCATCCACGGGGGAAAGGCGGTCGTGGGATAGACCGCGCCGCTCGGGAAAAAGAGCACGGTGTTCAGCATGCCGAAGATGGCGCGCGGCAGGAGCGGATCGTTGACCCGCGCCATGATCAGGAACATCATGCTGATCAGGGCGAGCGAAGTGGCCACCACGAGCAGGATCAGGCGCGCCATCCGCATGAGGTTGAACGGATCGGGGATGCCTGCGATCAGCGAACCGACCGTGATGAGCACCAGGCCGGAGACACTGGCCTTGGCCACGCCCGCAAGATTGAAGCCGAGGATCAGCTCGAACTTGCTGATCGGCGTCACGAGATAGCCCTCGTGCAAGCCGCGCGCCTTGTCGTCGATGAAGATGATGCCGCCGCCGATCATCGCGGAAACGAAGACCGCCAGCGTGATCGTGCCCGGCAGCAGATATTGGATGTACGGCACATAGGGATAAATCTCGACCACCGCGAGCGATGCCTGCGCCGACAGGCGGGTGGACGACGGCTTCTGCCCGTAAGTGCCGAGCATCTGTTGGAGCGAAGTGCCGAGCGCAGAGGACGAAAATTGGTCGGTGTTGTCCTCGATGAGCGCGATGCGCGGGCTGGCACCGGCGAGAACCTTGCGCGAAAACTGCGGCGGGATGTTGATCACGGCGTTGATGCGGCCGGTGCGCAAATCCTGCACCGCCGCGCCCACGTCGGAATAGGCGACCGTGTCGAAGGTGCGCGCGTTGGCCGCGACGGCCTGGAACATTTCCTTCAGCTTCACGGCCGGCACGCCGTGATCCTGGTCCACCACGCCCACGCGGAGATTTTTGATCTGGCCGCCAAACGCATAGCCGAGCACCACGAGCTGCACGATCGGCATCAGCGTCGTCATCAGCATCAACATCGGGCTGCGGCGGAAGCGGCGCAGGTCGCGTTCAATGATGGCCCAGATTCGGTTCATAAAAATCTTTTTTTACCGCGGATGGCGCGGATGGAGAATTGGTTTGTTGTGGGCGGGGTGCCCTCACCCCGCGATCATCTCGGTGCGGGGTGAGGGCACCCCGCCCACATCGGAAAACTTCATGTGTGCAAATCATCGTCATCTTAAATTCCGAGATAAATTTCTCATTGCGGCCGGACCATGATGTAGGGGCTTTGGGAAGCATCCGGGGTCTGCAACGCATCGCGCAGTTGGTGCCCGGTGTAATGGCCGAAGACGTCGTCCAGCGTCGTGCTCTGCACGGAAAGCGAGGCCATGGTGACACCGGCCGAGCGCGCCGCGGCCAGCAGCTCGACCGTGGTGAGCGGGCCGTTGTGCGAGGAGATGCGGAAAATGTTTTCCTCGGCCTTGACCTCGGCCACGGCCGGCAGGGCGCGGAGCGTTTCGATCCACTGCGGAGGGACGGCCGAGAAGCTGACTTCGATGATGTTCTGGCCCGGGATCGAGGCTTTCAGCTTCAATGGTGAATCGAGCGCGGCCAGCTTACCGTGGTCGACAATGGCGATGCGGTCGCAGAGCTTGTCCGCCTCATCCATGTAATGCGTGGTCATGAGGATGGTGAGGTCGCGCTCGCGCTTCAGTCGTGAAAGCATTTCCCACACGGCCACGCGCGAGGTTGGGTCGAGGCCGGTCGTCGGCTCATCCAGGAAGAAAATCTTCGGCGAGTGCACGAGGCCGCGGGCGATTTCCAGCCGTCGCCGCATGCCGCCGGAAAACATTTTCAGCGGCTTATCGGCCCAGGGGGTGAGGTCGACGGCGGCGAGCAGTTCGTTGATCACGCGGCGGGCCTGCTCGCGGGGAATGCTGTAAAGCTTCGCGTAGATGCTCATGTTTTCCCTCGCGCTCAGGTCGAGGTCGGACGTCAGGGCCTGCGGGATGACGCCAATGGATTTGCGGACATCGTTCGCCGCGCGGACGACATCAAAGCCGTTGATGATCGCCGTGCCCGAAGTGGGCGGGACGAGCGTCGTCAGCATGCGCAGGAGCGTGGATTTGCCCGCGCCGTTGGGCCCGAGCAGCCCGAAAACTTCGCCGTGGTTCACGGTGAAATTCAGGTTGTCCACCGCGCAGAAGTCGCCGAAGCGCTTCGTCAGATTGTTAACTTCGACGGCGAACATACTGATTGGTTCCTGCCACTTGGTACTTGTTACTTTCCATCCAGCGGCATCAGGACATACGCCGTCATGCCCACGGCGAGGCTCCGGTCGCGATTGTCGCAACGCAGGCGCACTTCGAAGGTCTTGATGTCGCGCTTGGTGCGGCTGACATCGCGCTGCGTGGCGTAGTCGGCATCCACGCCGCGGAAAAAGACCGTGCCTTCGCGCTCGACGCCGGAAGGCAGCCGCACGGTCATCTTGTCACCGAGGTGGATGCGCTCGATGTAGCTCTCCTCGACATCGGCGCGGACCCAGAGATCGTCGGGATTGACGAGCGTGACGATGGCCTGGCCCGGGTTCACCACCTCGCCTTCGAGCGCAGCGCGCACATCCACGATGCCGTCGATGGGCGCGTGAATCTCGGTGTAGCCGAGCTGGACTTGCGCCTTGTCCTTTTGCGCGGCGGCGGCGGCGAGCGCGGCGCGGCGCGTGGCGACCTGGCTGGCATTGGCCTGGGCCAGCTCCACCGCGGCCTGCGCCGACAAGACTTGCTGGTGCTGGGCATCGGCACGCGCTTTCGCGCTATCGCAGGCCGTCCGCGCCTGGTCGTACTCTTGCTGGGAATTGGTGCTGCCTTGGTGCAGGTCTGCCGCGCGCTTGAAGTTGAGCTGGGCGTTTTCCAAGTCGGCCTCCGCCTGCGCGGCCTGCGCCTCGGCCGAGGCGAGGTTGGCCTCGGCTTGTTTAATCTGGCTGTCGGTCGCGGCTTGTTCGTATTTCAAGTCGGCTGTGGCGCCGAGCTCGCCATTTTCATAATAGGCCATGTCAGCCTTCCATTCCTCGGGGGCAATCAGGCCCAGCAACTGGCCCGATTTGACCGCATCGCCCTGCTTGACGGACAATTGTTGCAGGCGGCCCTGGATCTCCGAGCTGACGATCACGTCGTCGGTCGTCACGATGCCGGTGAGCACGAGGCTGCGAGGGTGGCAACTCGTGACAAAATAGAGGGTCACGGCCCCGAGCACGAGCAAGGCAATGATGATTGGGCGGCGGCGTTTCATGTTACAGGGTGGCGGTCTACACTTAAGCATTAGCGAGTCGTTCTCTCAACTGCAACGGACCAAGAATCATTAAGAGAACGAAGAACGAGAACGAGCCCATTCGTCATTCGCCTGTCTCGCCGTAGCCTCGGCAAGCTCAGGGTTCCGAGCATGGTCGAAACAGCTCAAGGCCCTGAGCCTGTCGATGGGCGAAGGCGGATCATTTTCCCTCAGCCGCCCCCCCCCGCGCCACAGATTTGGGCGCAAGCGTGATGGCGCGGTGCGGGAAAGTTATTTCCAAACGGCGCCTTGTTCCTGCACCACGGTCCACTGGTCGTCAGGATTGAATTCCGTTATCGCGCCGGCGAGGTCAGCGCTTTTTTCACCCAGATTGCACTGATAGACCTTGCCCTGTTGGTTGACAATAAAGGTCATGACACCCGAGTCGCCCCAGTTCGCGGGATAGGCGATCAGGGCAAATCCGGCGATCATGTTGCCGTTGATGATATAGTTGTAGGGCCCGCCGGGCGCGGCGGCGCCTTGGGCCGTAAGAATCTTAAACAGGTAGCCGTGAAACGGCTGGTGATGGCCCTTTTGATGGTTCTGGCCGTAACCTTCTTCGCGGGCTTCGGCCACAAGCGGCCCAAAGGGGCTCAAGGTTTCATCTTTCACCGGCTCCCAGTAAAGTCCGTCTTTTTTGCCCGGGGTGCTCATGAGTTTCTGCGCATACTTGAGCACGCCATCGCCCGCGCGATCCTCACTGGCGTATTCGCGCTGGGCCGCGACATAGGCGCGGCAGACGCCAATGGCGGTGATCTCGTCCTCGCCGATGCGACGGTTGATGAGTTCATCCTTGCCCGCCACCACATCGAAAAACCACTGGCCGTCTTTTTTCACGAGCGGAATGGGGAACGGCCAGTTCTCGGCGCCAAGATAGAGAACGATCTTGTCGTCGCTTTTGCGAACCAGGTTGCACATCTGCGAGATCGCCTTGGCAAAGGAGGTAAATTCAACCTTGTCCTGCACCGGGTCGCCGGAAGTGAGAAGCTCATGCGCCTGCGGGCCGAAGATTTCGTGGATGGCGGTTTTGTCCTTTGCCTTGGTGGCTGCCAGCAAGGCCTGGGTCGCCTCCTCCGGCGAAGCAAACCGGCGCGGCCCGCCCGGAGCGGCGGCCGGCGTTTCATCGGCCCGGAGTAACTGCGGCGAACCGGCCCACAGCACCATCGCGCAAACCGCGACAAATCCACAAACCGTGCGGCAAAACAGGGACGAAGTTTTCATGGGTTGGACTGGATTGCTCTGGAAAATGAATGGGTGCAATGCGTGCGCCGTGAATTGCGCTCAATGCTGCGGCTTGTCTTTGCCGTTATAGTTATTCGACCCCGAGGATCGTTGCGGCCTGGAAGGTTCAGCCGACCGGCCGGATGGCCGGCTCATCGACTGGCGGCTTTGTTGCCCGCGGTTGCTGAAATCGTTCGCGGTGCTGCCACGGCCGTAACCGCCGAACAATGCGCCCTGTGGAGCAGGTGCCCTGGGCGCGGCTGGCCGGCCTTGGTTTTGCGCAGGCCTTGGCGTCGAGTCCCAGCCCCTGACATCGGGCCGGGAATATCCGCGCGTGGCGGCAGGAGCAAAATTTTGGGCGGGTCGATGCGCAATCGCAGGCGCGCCCGCCATCGGTCTTGCGCGAGGAATATTGGGACGCCCCCAGCCAGCATTCTGGTGCAGTTCGCGCACACGACCGGGATCCGGCCGCCACTGCCGGCCGGCATCGCCGGTAAAATGCGGCCGCCGCCAGTCCCATCCGGGATGCCAGACGCCAACCCGGATGCCAAAGCCAACCCAGTCGCATTCATAACCAAGCCAGACGCCCACCGGACACCCGGCACCGAATGCCAGCGGCGGCCCACCCTCCTCATAAACCACGTCGGGATCGTAGACCGGCACGTAAATCACTTCAGGCTGTGCCGGCACGATGCAGATTTTGTCGTCCTCCATGACAACTTGCTGCTGCGGTGTGTCGACGAGCGTGCCAGCCGCCCTTGCCCGGGCGCGCAATTGCTGGATGGAATTCATCACATCGGCCGGTTGCTGGGCAAAGGCACTGCCGACGGCCTGGGTCCATTCGAGATTCGCGTCCATCCATTTCACCACCTCCGGGTAATGGGCGAGCGCCTTCACGCTGTCGTCCCACGGTTGATTATCGATCTGCGCCGGATCGCCGTTGGCCTCGAGATAGCGCGCCGCCATCGTCACGTCCGATGGCACGGTCGAAGCCGGCAAAATCAGCGCGATCAGCGCATCCGGATAAAGCGCGATCGGGGCAAGCAGTTGGTCGAGGTCTTCCGGCGCGTAGTCGGATGAATCATCCGGTGCCTGGGCGTGGAGCAACGCGACGAAGCAAAGACCAAACAGAATCAAGGGGCGAATTTTCATGAGGAGCTCCGTTAAGTCAGACCCCCTTGCTATCTTATAGTTCAACAAAAACAAGTGCGCTCACCCGCCCACCCACGCCAGCCCAAATCGCAGCCAAAGCGGAATCACCAGCACGCCGAGGACCGTCGTGCCCACCACGACTTGCACAGCGGTCAGCGGCCGGCCACCGTAATGCTTGGCCAGCACGATGGGAAAAATACCCGCTGGCATCGCCGACTGCACCACGATCACGTGCTTGAGCTCCAGCGTGCAGGGCAAAATTTTTGCCAGCAGGAGAAACGCCACCGGCAGAATCCCCTGCCGCAAAAGGCAGGCGCCGAGCGTCGTGCGGGCTTCGAACAGCTCCTGCGGTTTTTCCAGGATAAAATTCTCCATCGTCGCACCGATGAGCAGCAACCCGAGCGGAATGGCGCTCACCGCGCACAAATGCACCACGCTCATCGCCACGTCCGGGATATGCGGGCCGAGCGAGGACAGGTTCACCGCCAGGGCCAGCAGCAGCGAAAGCACCGGGGGACTGGCCAGCCGCCGCCAGCCTTCGCGCAACGGCACGCCGGCCAGCACCAGCACACCCACGGTCCAAAGCGCGGCTTCGCAACCCACGTTGTGCACCAGCAGCACGCCCAGGCTCCCGGCGCCAAAAAGCCCCGCCATGAGCGGGATCGCGATGTAGCCGTAGTTATAAACGCCGACGGAAAGCGCAAAGGTCCGCAGGCCCGTGCCGCGCACCAGGCCGAGTGCGCGCCCCGCATAAAACGCCGCCCCGATGCCCAGCGCGATCGTGAAGAAGCCCGCCAGCGGCGCCCACAGGAGATTGCGCGGATCGCGCAGCGCCGGGTTGCCCGCCACCGATTCAAAGATGAGGCACGGGTAGAGAAAATTCACCACCAGCTTCAACAGGCTCTCATCCGCTGCCGCCGTCAGCCATTGCGCGCGACGCAGCGCCACGCCGATGGCGACGATCGCGAACACGGGCAGGATCAGTTCCATTAACTGCCAGTAACTCATCATGGATGCCGACAGGAATCCACGGACGCTGCGCAAAGTGCAAAAACAAAATCCGCCGTGTAAGATACGCCCCACCCCCTTTTGTCATTCTGAGCCCGTTCGATAAACTCAGGGCCTGAGCCTGTCGAATCGGCGCAGCGAAGAATCCCGATGCGGGGTGAGGGCACCCCGCCCACAAAAATGGATTCTTCGCTGCGCTGCCAATGAACTCATGCCAATTACAGTTCGAATTCAGCCTTCCGAGGTGGAGCGCGGCGTCCCGACGCGTTCGTGAGCGCGTCGGGACGTCGCGCTCCACCCGCGCTACCGCGCGAAAGGGTTCATAGGCCTGTTCCACGCCATCCGCTTCGCGGTTTGCTCAGGGTCTCAAAATGACAGGCAGGTTGGAAAATAAAATCCGCCGCGGGCGGAGAGGCCGCGCGGCGGATTGGAATCACGCCACAAAATCAGTTGCCGGGCGGGGGCGGAGGAGGCGCGTCAGCCGGGGGCGGCGGGGGCGGATTGTCGTGGTCGTGGGCGCCACCGTGCATGCTTTTAAATTTCTCCTTCTGCTCAGGCGTGAGCAAGTCACCGATCTGTTTGCGCGTTGATTGCATGATGTCGCGCATTTTCTCGTGCTTCTCGTCATCCGACAGTGAAGCATCTTCATGCAACGCCTTCATTTGGTCGGCCGCCGCCTGGTACAGCGGAAGGATTTTCGCCTTTTGGTCGTCGGTCAGGTTAACCTGCTCCGACAGCTTTTTCAGCATCCGTTGCGGACTCGGCATGTGCGGGCGCGGCGGCGTTTCGCCCGTGGGGGGCTGATCCGGCTGAATCGACGGACCCGATTGAACGGGAGCAGATTGGTCGTCTGCATGAAGCAGACTGGCCATGGACAAACCTAGCAGCAGGGCGGCCAGGGAAAGTTTAAAGGTCAATTTCATGGAATAATTTGAGGTTGTAAGAAGAAGACGTTGGCGGCCGGGAAAAGTTTCCCAACTGTTACCCGGTTGCGCGCAAGTCCCCCTGCCCGACCGGCATACCGGGATAAATTGGCGCTTATTAGCCCGCATTAATGGTTCAATGGCATGGATTCGGCCAAGAACTCCGCACTTTCCAAGCGGCCCCGCACCTGCTTTCATTCCGCCAACCCGTGCCCCGCGCATGGAACAAACGCCCGCTCCACATCACCAACGCATTATGAAAAAGCTCTTCCTTTGCCTGCTCGCCGCCGGCCTTGTGGCCGCACCGCTCGCCCGCGCCAGTGATTCGCGCGACGAACTCGCCGCGCACCTTCGCGACTGCGAGGCCATCTTGCGCGATTTCCAGAGCGACCCCGGCACCGCCATTCCTTCCAACGTGTTCGCCAGCGCACACGCCCTCGTCATCGTGCACCAGTTCAAGGCCAGTTTTCTCCTCGGCTTTCAGGGCGGCTACGCGGTCGCCTTCGTGAAAAAGCATGACGGGCACTGGAGCGTGCCCGGCTTCATGCACGCGGGTGAACTAAGCCTCGGCCTGCAGGCCGGCGGCAAGGCCGTCGATCTCATTTATATCCTGACCGACGACGCCACGGCGCATAATCTCCTCCAGACGCGTTTCAACGTCGGGGTCGATGCCAAGGCCGTCGCCGGCCCGCACGCCAAGGAAGCGGAAAGTTCGTCCGACATCCTGAAGGTGCCCGTGCTCATCTACAGCAAATCGCTCGGCCTCTATGCCGGCGCCACGGTGAAAAGCGGCTACCTCACGCGCGACGACGAATCCAACCAGCTTCTCTACAATACGCACTACGGCCTGCCGGAAATCCTCTACAGCGACTGGGTCCAGCCCGTGCCCGAGGCCGAGCCGCTGATGAATTACGTGCAGCAGCTCGCGCCGTGATTGGGCGCTGCGCGCCAAGGATTGATCCTCTTTCATTTGTGGGCGGGGTGCCCTCACCCCGCACCGAGATTGATCGCGGGGTGAGGGCACCCCGCCCACAATAAAATGCAAGCCATCAATGGCTCCGCCTACCCGCGCAGGTACTCCACCAGCTCCGCCAGCGCGCGTTCGGCCACGAGCTCCTGCATCGCCACGCGGGCCAGCCCCGGCCCATCAATCCGTCCGCTGCGCACAATAAATTTTTTGCCCCGGCCCGACCGGCCTCCTTGCCTGTGGGCCAGCGCCCACCACGCAAACGGCGCGGTGATGTTCCGTTTGGCCGATCCCCTGCCCTGAGCCAAGTCGAAGGGCTCGGCATAACCCGTCGTCGCCAGCGCCAAATCGCTGCCGAACAGGGCGCAGGCGCCGCATGCCATCTGCTCCGCCACCTCGACCGATACGCTGTTCACGGCTTTCGCGGCCGCACGCTTTACGCCGAGGTGCTTCACCTTTTCATCGAGCGTGTAGGTCGTGATGCCGCCGAGGAAAAATTCCGACGCGCCCGAAATTGCCCCGATGCGAGCCTGCAAGTGCCCGCAGGTGATGCTCTCCGCCACCGCCAGCGTCCGCCGCGGTTCGCGAAGCAGGAGGGCCTTTAGTTCCTCGCTCGGTTGCATGGCTTGTTTCAAATTTTTATTTCCAGCCCCACCGGGCAGTGGTCGCTGCCCATGATTTCGGGCGAGATCCAGGCGCGCTTCAGCGCCGGGCGCAACTTCGCGCTCGCGACAAAATAATCGACGCGCCACCCGATGTTCCGCGCGCGGCAGTCGCCCATCTGGCTCCACCAGGTGTAGTGGCCGGGGCCTTTTTCAAATTCGCGAAAGGTGTCCACGAAACCGCGGGCGAGCAGCGCAGAGAAGTTTTCGCGCTCCTCGTCGGTAAAGCCGGCGTTGCGGCGGTTCGACTTCGGGTTGGCCAGGTCGATTTCGGTGTGCGCGACGTTGAGGTCGCCGCAAAAGATCACCGGCTTCCTGCGCTCGAGTTTTTTCAGGAACTTCAGGAATACCGGGTCCCATTCCTGCGTGCGATAGGCCAGCCGGGTGAGGCCGCGCTGCGAGTTGGGCTGATAGACGTTCACCAGGAAGAATCCATCGAACTCCGCCGTGAGCACGCGCCCCTCGCGATCGTGATCGGCGGTGCCAAGGCCGAGCGTCACGCCCAGCGGCTTCACGCGGGTGAAGACGGCGGTGCCGCTGTAGCCTTTTTTGTCCGCGCTGTTCCAGAACACATCATAACCGCGCGGCCAGACCACGTGCTGCACGTCGCCGGGATGCGCCTTGGTCTCCTGCAGGCAGATGACGTCGGCGCCGACCTGCTCAAAATAGTCCGCCGCGCCTTTTCTCAGCGCGGCCCGCACGCCGTTGACGTTCCAGGAGATGAGTTTCATGCCGACCCATCAACGCTCCCGCCGCCGCCCGGCGCAAACCGTTTCGCGCGCGGCGGCATTTTAGAGTATTTTACATAAAACCTTAACCATATTGCCTGAACCACGCCGAGGATGTCGTTCCCTCCGCTCCGACGCTTGATAAGCGGTCAGTCGGATTTTTTGCCACGAAAGGTCACAAAGAAAAGCCCTCGAAAACATACATCTTCTTTGAGCTCCTTGTGATCCCTTGTGGCTACACTAATTTTAAAACCGCTCTAGCGCCAGCAAGCGAGCAGCGCGCCTTGCAGCGCGAACAGCACGATCTCGTGGCCCAGGTTGATGCGCAGCAACCGGGTCGAACGGTTTTCCCAAACCGAGCTGTTGAGGATCCGGCTGCCGACCACGATCCCGCCGACAAAAGCGCCGAGCTCCGCGCCTTTCACCGCCCCCGCCGTGCGATGAGCCTCGATGAGCACGGCCAGCCCGAAGGTCGAGAGCAGGGTAAAAAAGAAAGCCACCGTCAGCACCTGGCCCATCCTGCCCTTGCAGTTGGCCAAGGCTTGCGAGGAATTTTGCATTTCAATCACCCACGCCTTGTTGAACATCAAGGGTGAATACCACAGCCAGCCGAGGAAAAACCCCACGACGGCGACAATGAACACATGGAAATAATTGAGGTCTTGAATGACTTGGATCATGGTGGGAATAGTTGGGTGATTGAAGTGGCGCGGCGCGTCATGCGCTGACAGGCACAGGTTAGCGGCCCGGCGGGCAGAAATGAAGCTGTTTTTTGCGCTTCGCGATTCAAGGTTCCCGGTTCAAAGTTCAAGGTTGGGATTGTCACTTGATACCTGTTATTTCTTCCCCTCACCATTGGTCATTCTCCATTCTTAATTCGTAATTTCCCATGTCCGCCTTTGTTCCACTTCCCCTTGGCCAGCGCATTCCCGGCAGCGTGCACTCCGTTTCGTGCAGCCTGCCGACCATGCGCGACGTGGTCGGTTACGAGGAAAAAGATCCCGACATCACCCGCCACCTGACCTCCGGCTACCCGCGCTTCCTGGTGCACCCGTTTGCACGCCAGCTCGCAGAAAAACACCGCCAGGCCGGCCGCACGCTCTGGCTCACCTCGTCGGCACGCATGGCCGGCGAACTCGCCCAACACCTTGGCCCCGGCGCACAAATTCTCGCGGCCGGCCCTTCGACGGGTTCGGCAGGCTCAGGGCAGGCGGACCTCAACGGCGTCTCGCATCCCGAAAACGCCGAGCTCGCCACACGCGCGAAGGCTTTTCTCCAGAACGTCGGCGGTTTTCTCTCCTCCCGTGAAGCCGAGGACCGCCTCGTGCGGCTCGGCGCGCTGCCGGCCGCCGCGCCTGAAAATCTTTTTCCCGGCGATGCGGCCGCCGAGGTGAAACGCCATCTGCGCCCCGCCTTTCCCGGCGCGGGCGCCGACGACTTTTTTCTGGCCAGCAGCGGCATGAACGCCGTTTACGCCGCCTTCCGCGCGCTGGCCGAATTGCAAGCCGGGTACGGCCGCACCGTTTGGATCCAGCTCGGCTGGCTCTATCTCGACACCATTGCCATCCTGAAAAAATTCACCGCGCCGGGTGATTATATTTACGCGCGAGATGTGTTCGACCGCGCGACCATCGAGCGTCTCTTCACCGAGCACGGCCCACGCATCGCCGGCATCGTCACCGAGGTGCCGACCAACCCGCTCATCCAAACGCCCGACCTGCCCTGGCTCGGCGCGCTCGCCCGCCGCCACGGGGCCGCGCTCATCCTCGATCCAACCGTCAGCTCGGCGTTCAACGTCAACCTGCTCCCCTACGCCGATGTCGTCACGACCAGCCTGACCAAATACGCCGCGAGCGAAGGCGATGTCATCGCCGGCCTGGCCGTGGTCAACCCCGCCTCGCCTCACGCCGCCCGGCTGCGCCCAAAACTGACCGCACTGCTCGAACCGGTTTACCCGCGCGACCTCGCGCGCCTCGCCGCGCAAATTGGAAAAACCGAAGCCTTGCTCGCGCGCGTGCACGACAGCGTCCCCCGCGTGGCCGCCTTTCTGGAAAGCCATCCCGCCGTGCGCGACGTTTACTGGCCGCGGCGGGCGGAGTCCCGCGCGAACTTCGATCGCGTGGCCCGCGCGCCCGGCGCCGTCGGCGCGATGATCTCGTTCACCCTGCGCGGGCCGCTCGAAAAATTCTACGACCGCCTGCGCCTGCCCAAGGGGCCGAGCTTCGGCATGACGACGACGCTCATCTGTCCGTTCATGTTTCTCGCGCACTACGACCTCGTCACCAGCGAGGCCGGCCGCGCCGAGCTGGCCGCGAGCGGGCTCGACCCCAACCTGCTGCGCCTCTCCGTCGGCACCGAGCCGGTGGAGGAAATCATCGCCGCGCTGGCCGAGGCGCTGGAATAATGCGAGCGCCCTGCGCTCGAACATCCAACACTCAACATCGAACGTTCAACATCCAACGTCGGATATCAATCCGTCCATTCGCAACCTGTGACGATTCCGAACCTTGAACCCGGAACCTTGAACAGCGCCCCGCACTCCTGCCGTCTCGCGATCAAAGTCATCCCCGGCGCATCGCGCGACGAAATCTGCGGCTGGCTCGATGAAATGTTGAAGGTGAAACTTTCCGCGCCGCCGGTGGATGGCCGCGCGAACGACGCACTTGTCGAGTTTCTTGCGGAAACACTCGGTTTGCCGCGGCGCGCGATTGTCTTGGTGCGCGGAGAAACGGCCCGGCAAAAACTCGTGCGCATCGACGGCCTCGCGCTGGAAGATGTGAAGAGACGGTTAGGTAAACCTGACTGAGGTGGAACGCGGCGTCCCGACGCGTTCGGCCAAATCAATCCTTAACCATAAAGGCACCCGCCTTCGCTAAAGCTACGGCGGGCAGGCAAAGGACACGAAGCCCAAGCCCTTTGAGTTCTTTGTGTCTTCGTGGTGAATCGATCTGAGCGCGTCGGGACGCCGCGCTCCACCAACAAAAGTCCGCCCGTTTTTATTTCGTCCCAGTGAGCATGTCCTGCATCAGCGCGAGGGCCGTGGCTTCAGTGATGTCGCGCACGTCGTAGCGCTGGGCGATGCGGCCGGCCTGCGGATCCTTGCCGAGAATATCGCTCGAGGAGGCCTGGCCAATGATGGCGGAATCCTTCAGGCGGATGGCGGTCGCCTGAATATCAGGCACGGTCACAACCGCTTCGCCGGAAATCGTGGTCACCGTGACCTCGCGGCTGGAAACAAGCACCTCGACCGCTATATCGGCCACGTTGGCGAGCGCATCGCGATCACGGCGGGCCTGGTCGCCGGCACCGGAGGCAAAGGTGTCAACCGGCTTGTCGGCCAGAAGCGAAGCGGCGACTTTCTGGTCGGCCAGATGGGCGCCGGCGGCGCGGAAGGGACGTCCGAAAAGGCGTTCGACGTCGCGCACGGTCTGGCGGTCGGTCAGCGTGGGCGCAGCGCCGTCCTTGGCTTCGTAGGTATTCTCCGCCGTGACTTTTTCGTCGGTAGTGGCAGCGGTGCCTTTGCCTAGAGCCGTGGAGTTGCCGGCATTGCCGCTGACACTAACGTTAACCTGGGTCTGCGGAGCGCCGCCGGAGGCGGGCGAGTCCATGTCGCTCTTCACGTCGTGGCGTTCGGCCTCGGTGTGTTCAACGCGTTGGGTAAGTTTGAGGCCGGATTCAACATCAACGAGCTCGCGGTTGACGTAGAAAACGAAGCGCGGGCCCTCGTCCTGGGCATAGGCGGCGCGGAATTTATCAATGAGGGCCTTGGCGGCCTCGGGCGTGACGAGCGGCGCCGGGCCGCCGTAAAGTTGCTGGTTATCGGCCGGGCGCGTGGCGGGCGGTGGCGGCATCGTTTGCACCACGGGCACGGGCGGCTCGGGCGGTTGATCATCCGCCAGGACGATGGCAGCCGGCAAAAGACTGAGCGCGGAGAGGAAAAGCGGGTAAATCTTCATGGCGATATTCTCCAAGGGTTAGCGTGCCTGGCGGACGCGGATGGTGAAATTCCTGGCCTGGGTGTTCATGGCAGTGAAGTGCACGGCCTCGGTGGAGTTTTCCGCGAGAATGAGATTCTCCCAGGGCGTCTCATCGCCGGTGGAAACCCCGTGGTCGTCCTTGAACACACATTGGACCTGCACCTGGATGCGGCGGTCCTCGCGGTTTTTCACGAGGGCGACGATGTCGAGGCGGCCGTCGGGCAGCGTGCGCGGCTCAAGGCCGGTGCAGGTGACGGAAGTCTGCGTGGGTTCGTCGAGCAGGACAAACTGGTTGGTGTTCTCGATGGTGTATTTCGTCGTGTCCTGCGGTTTATACGGACCGGGGGTGGAACAACCGGCAAGGAGCGCGGTGGCGGCGAGGATGGAGAATACGGTTTTCATAAGTCAGGTTAAGGGGTGTGACTGCAAATTAGTGCGGGAGTTCACTCAAAAAGACGACGGTATTAGCCGAAGGATCAGCAGGAACGGTAATCGTGACCTCGCGGGTGAATGCGGGATCGCCGTCCCTGGTGAGATACTCGACCTGGCCGGAGTGCTCGCCGGGGGCGAGCTTGAGGGCGGCGAAGCTGAGGAATTGCGGGAGATTGTCCCACGTGCGGATGTCAGCCCGTGGCGTGGTGGCGGCAGAGGCGATCTTGCTGATCAGGCCGATCGCGGCCAGGCCGACCGCGGCCTCGTTGCCCTGGCGGGAATTTTGATTGGCCGCGATGGCGGCACCGAGGAAGGCGACGTTGCCAACGGTATCGGTGGTTCCCTTGAACACGGCCTTGTTGCCGAGAATGTGATCCATGACGCGGCCGCCGCGCGTGGTGGCCTGATAGTTGAGATTGTCGTAGGGCGGTAGCCAGATTTTGCGCCCATCGACCGTCAGGCGTGCGGAGCGGACGGGCGACTCTTCGGTGTAGAAGCGGAGTTGTTCGCCGTATTCGCCGCCGGCATATTTGGCCGGGCCGTGGCCGTATTCGGCGAAGACGAGGACGTTGGCATCCTTGTTGTAAGGCGGCAGGTGCCGCTTGGTGAGCGCCTGGGCGCGGGCCAGGATATCGGAAGCCTCTTCGCCGAGTTTCTCCGAGGCCAATCCCTCGAGATAATAGAGCAACACGAAGTCGCTTTTATACTGCTGCGTCTGGACATCGCTGCCGAGGACCTGGCCGGTGCGGTAGCAGGCGCGGGCGTTGTCGGGCTCGCCATCGCGCCAATAAATCATGGCGCGATAATAATAATCCATGATGCGTTCGTAGGGCTCGCCGATAAAGGTCTTGGTGTCCTCGGGGTGGAAAAGGCTGCGGGCCTTGGCCGCGTCGGCCGTGTGGTTGATGATGCCGCCACCCTTTACGATGGCGTCGTCGAGCTTGGCCTTGGCTTCATCGAAGTTGCCCAGGCGCAGGGCCGTGGCGGCGATGCGATCGTCCCACAACACACGGTCCTTGGGCGGCGCGGCGGCGAGCTCGGCATTGCCATCGACAATGGGATCGCCGGTGTAGGCGATGGAGGGGCGCGGGGCCGGCCCGTCCATGCAACCCGTCAAAAGCTCGAGCGCGGCGAGCATGAGCAACGCGACCCCGCCGCGATGCAAAATGAGCAGCAGCGTGGGTCGGCCCGTGGGTTCATGTTTCCTTGGAGCCATAAGACGCGTAAGCGCGGGAGCGCGCGGCGCCATCAGCGGTAAGCCGCGTCTTCGAGGCCTTGTTTTTTGATTTCAGCCGAGTCTTCCCAGACGATTTCGCTCGTGCGGGCATCGATGAGCTGGAAGCTGTAGAGAATATAATCGCTCGTGCCCGCCGAGGTCTGCGTGGTCAGGCCCCCGAGTTTGCCGGTGAGAACAAAGTCCGCGCCTTTGAAGGCGACCGGGTTTGGATCGTAGCTCGACGTGACCTGGCCCGATTGCTTCAGCTCGCGCTCGTGCTCAAGCACCTTCATGCGATCGCGCGCCAGGAAGACCACCCGGCCGGTCGCCTTCGAGTTAAGCATGATGCGAATGCGGTCGGAGAAGAGAGATTTGTCGATGGGGAAGCGCGTAGCGTTCTCAACCGGATCGATGATAATCCGCGGCGGCGTGGTCGCGCTGGCGATGGCGGGCGTGCTGAGGATGCTGCGAGCCATCTTGTCGGTGACGGTCACGAGGTCCTGCGATTCGACGCCGGTGCCGGCAACGAAGCCCTGCTCGTCGGGATTCATCTGGGTGACCGGCACGCCCGAGGGATTCTTCACGCCCTCGCTGGCACAGCCGGCAAAAAATGCCGCAGTCGCGGCGACACTGGAGAGAACAAGGAAACGGTGGATGGTGTTCATGGTGTGGGAAAACTTTCGCAGGCGATGGGTGGCGATCTCGGGCCGGTTATTGCTGACTCGCATCAATTGCGACCAAACAGGCTGTTGGCGCTGCTCATGGGCGTGATCGGGGCAGCCGGGGCCGCGGGAGCAACCTCCGTCTGCGGCGCCGCCGGAGCCGGAGTTGGTTCGGCCGGCGCGGAAATATATACCGGCCGCTCCGCCGCCAGCTCGCGTTCGCGGGCCGCATGCTCGGCGATGGAGCCAAGGATCAGGCCCGAGGCCGCGCCGATCAGGATCCCGCGACCGGTCTGATAGTGATTGTTATAACCGATGATGCCGCCCGCGAGCCCGCCCAGCAGCGCGCCGGACACGGCATAATTGGGCCGCGCGTAATCGTAGTCATAATCGGCATCTGAATAGTAATAGGCCGGCGCCCGCCGATACACATAGTAATTCGGCCGCTGGTAATAGTCGTCATTTGCCTGGTCGGCGATGGAGCCGAGAATCAGGCCGGAGGCCGCGCCGATGGCGATGCCCCGGCCGGTCTGGTTGTGGTCGTTATGGCCAATGATGCCGCCCGCAAGACCGCCGAGCAATAGGCCGCTGGTTGCATTCGGACCAAAAACTTGCGCGCGCCCGGGCACCACCGCCAGCAGGGCGAGAGCGAGACAGATGGGCATTTTCATGGTTGAAGGGAGTTCCAAGCAAGGTGTGTGACCGCACTTGTTTTGCAAGGTTTCACCTAAGGAGTGATTTCAAACTGCAAAGCTATACCGGTCGCGTCGAGAGACGGCAGCCGCAAGGCGCGGCAGAGGGCGGGTATCCTCAGAGAGGCTATCCCCCTCTGCCGGAACGCCGCGGCTGCCTCTCTATCGCGCGAACCCTTCGGGCTAAGGCTGGCAAAAAGCGCGGAGCGGCGTTGTCGTCGAGGGCCAAGGCCCTCCGGGCATTGGCTCCTCGACTCCGCCTGGCTCTGCGCTTTCCCAGCCATTAGCGGTATGGCTTTGCAGTTTGAAATCACTCCCTTGTTTGACGCCATTGGACAAACAATGGTTGCGACTTGGCTCTCCCGGCCATTTGCGCCATTCTGCGCCTATGCCCCGTTTCGTCCTGGCACTCGACCAAGGCACCACTTCCTCGCGTGCCATCGTCTTCGACCGTGGCGGCCGGCCCCGCGCCAGCGCCCAGCAGGAATTTGCGCAGCATTTTCCCCGCCCCGGCTGGGTCGAACACGACCCGCGCGATTTGTGGGAGACCACGCGCCGCACCGCCGAACTCGCCTTGCGCCGCGCGGGCCTCACCCGCCATGACGTGGCCGCCATCGGCCTCACCAACCAACGCGAGACCACCCTGCTCTGGGACCGCGCCACCGGTCGTCCGCTCGCGCCCGCCATCGTCTGGCAGGATCGTCGCACGGCGCCGCTTTGCGCGGAGTTGAAGCAGAAAAAACTCGAGCCTCTCTTCCGCGCCCGCACCGGCCTTTTGCTCGATCCGTATTTCAGCGGCACCAAGCTCGCCTGGCTTCTCGACCACATCCGCGGCGCGCGCCGCCGGGCCGAGCGGGGCGAACTCGCCTTCGGCACCGTGGACACCTGGCTCCTCTGGCAGCTCACCGGCGGCCGCGTGCACGCCACGGATGTCTCCAATGCCTCGCGCACCTTGCTGCTCAATCTCCACACCGGCGATTGGGATGACAAATTGTTGAAAATCCTGCGCATCCCCCGCGCCGTGCTACCGGAAGTTCGTGCCAGCAGCGAAATCTACGGCGAAGTGGAAACGATCCCGGCACTGCGCGGCGTGCCCATTGCCGGAGTCGCGGGTGACCAGCAGGCGGCGCTGTTTGGCCAGACGTGCTTCCGCCCCGGCCTCGCCAAGAACACTTACGGCACCGGCTGCTTCCTTCTCCTGCACACCGGGGAAAAACCCGTCGTTTCGCGCCACCATCTGCTCACCACCGTCGCTTGGCGCCTCGGCGCGCACGGCCCGCTCGAGTACGCGCTCGAGGGCAGCGTCTTCATCGGCGGCGCCGTCGTGCAATGGCTGCGCGATGGCCTCGGCCTCATCAAAAAATCCGTCGACATCGAGAAACTCGCCGCCCGCGTGCCCGACAACGCCGGCGTCTATCTCGTGCCCGCCTTCGCCGGCCTCGGCGCGCCGCACTGGGATGCCTCCGCGCGCGGCGCCGTCGTCGGCCTCACCCGCGGCACCACCGCCGCGCACCTCGCCCGCGCCGCGCTGGAAAGCATCGCCTACCAAAGCGCCGACCTTCTCGCGGCGATGGAAGCCGACGCCGGTTTCCGGCTGCGCGAACTCCGCGTGGACGGCGGCGCCACTGCGAACAACGCGCTCATGCAATTCCAAAGCGATCTCCTGCGCGTGCCCGTCGTCCGCCCGCGCACAACCGAGACCACCGCGCTTGGCGCGGCCTACCTCGCCGGCCTGGCGGTGGGTTTTTGGAAAAATCGCGACGAACTCACCGGCCTTTGGCAGCGCGACCATGTTTTCCACCCGCGCACATCCGCCGCCGCCATGAAAAAGCTCCAGGCCGACTGGCGCCGCGCCGTCGAGCACGCCAAAGGCTGGGCGGTCACGGAAATGCCGTAAAAAGCCCTTTCGCCCCGCCGGTGAACAACCCGTCAAATCCGCTGCCACGCGAGACTTGTGATTGAATTTGCAAAAAATAGGCCCTAGCGTGGTCTTTTGAAACGCGCCATGAAATCTGCCCTTCCTCTCGCGATCGCCGTCTTTTTCGCTGCCGCGGTCCACGCCCAGACCGACGCTCCCGTCATCACTCGTGCACCCGTCACCGCCGAAGAAACGCCCGCCGCTCCCTCAACCGACACCGCCACCCTCGACGACCTGCGCACTCAAAATAAAAAATTGAGCTCCGAACTGGCCCTCTCTTGGAAAGAAAACGAGGAGCTCAAAAACACCGTTCTCGGCCAAGTCGCCGCCGCCAATCAAAAAGCCGAGGCCGCCGAAGCCCGGACTGCCTCCGCCACCAACGCCCTCGTCCAAAGCCAGGCCGACCTCGACGCCAAAACCAAGGAAGTCGCCGACCTGAACGCCCAGCTGGCCAACGCGCAAAAAGCCGCCGTCGATCCCACCGCCCTGGCCGCCGTCCAAAATGACCTGGCCAACGAAAAACAAAAGGTCGCCGATATCCAGGCCGAGCGCGACGACCTCGCGCAAAAACTTTCCCAAGCCCAGGCCGCCGCCACCGCCGCACCCGCGCCGACCCCGCCCGCAGCCCCGGCAACTTCACCCGATTCTTCCGATCTCCAAAAACAAATCGCCGATGCCCAGGATAAGCTGAACATGTCCCTGCGCTCGTACACGCTGCTCCAAAACGAAAACGGCGACCTTAAGGACAATCTCGCCAAGACCACCGACGAAAAAAATTCCCTCTCCGCGCAACTCGACGATAGCAAACACACTGCCGACGACCGCGAGATCACGATCAATCAACAGGTCCAGCTGGTCGCCAGCCTGCAGGCCGCCGCCGCCACCGACGCCAATAACATCTCGGCGCTCCACGACCAGTTGCGCCAAATGCAAAACCTCGTGTCCCAACTGGCCGCCGAAAACGCGGAATTGAAAACCCGCCTGGTGCTCGACGCGCCGTCGCCCTCGACCCCCACGCCGCCGAGCTACACGCCGGCGCCAGCGCCGGACGCCCCAGCCACCACTTCCACGCCAGCCACATCTTCGCCGGACGCAACCGGCCCGCGCACCTACAAGGTCGCCAGCGGCGATACCCTCGCCAAAATCTCCAAGCAGTTTTACGGCTCCTCCACGCGCTGGCAGCAAATTCTCGATGCCAACCGCGACAAGCTCCACAGCGACAAAAGCCTGCGGGTCGGCATGGAGCTGAAGATTCCCTGAGGACGCACGGGCGGTAGGTAGGGCGCGTTATCCTTAACGAGCCGTCAGACATTCGCCTATTCGCGGCGGCGGATTAAGGATAATCCGCCCTACCTCAAAAAAACGCCAGGATTCCCGCGAGCGCCACGATCGACAGCACCGTGCTAAAAACGATGCTGCCCGACGCCAGAGCCGGCGAACCTTCCAGCTCGACGACCTTCGTGTAGCTGATGATCGCCGTCGGCGTCGCGAGCAGCACCATCACCAGTTTCAGTTCCAGCGCGCCCAGCCCCAGCCAGCGGCCAAGCCACCAGCCCAGCGCCGGCGCCGCCACCGTCTTCAGCAACGCCGCCGACAACGGCGAACGCCACGCGCCGTGAAACGGCGTGCTCACCATCGCGCCGCCGATGCCCAGCAACGCCAGCGGCAAGGCCAGTTGCGCCAAGGCGTCGAACGTCGCATGCAAAACCGCCGGCCACGGCCAGCCCGTCGCCGCGTACGCGAGCCCCGCCAGCGTCGCCAGCAACGGCGGCGTGGTGACGATCTGCTGCACCAGGTATTTTCCGCTCAATCGCTTCACGTCGAGCTGGCTCGCGAGCAGCACCACAATGCCAGCCACGTTATAAAGCACGAGCATGGGCGCGATCACCATCACCGCGATCGTCCGCACTGGCACCTCCCTGATTTTCAGCGAGTCCGGCAGCGAATAAATGATCGGCAGCCCCACAAACGCCAGGTTCCCGCGGAACGCCCCCTGCACGAAAGTTCCCGTCGAGCTCGCCGGCAGGCGCAACAACCACGAGCACAGGTAACTCAGCGCGATCACGGCCGCAGTGGCGGCCAGCATGGTGGCCACCATCAGCCTGGCCGGCCCTCCGACCGCCAGCGAAGCCGACGCCAGCTCGTTGAATAAAAGCGCCGGCAGCCCGAACCAGTACACCACGCGGTTGCCCTCGCGCAGGAACTCCGGTGAGACAAACCCGCTCCGCAACAGCACCGCGCCAAAAGCGATCAGTAAAAAAGTGGGGGCGAGAACGCTCAGGATCAGCACGCCCGCAGTCTCAGCCGCTCCGCCCCCGCGGTCTAGGAATTATTTCAATCCGAAAGGCCTGAATTTTCTCCGCGGATAACGCGGATATTCGCGGATAATTTTCCCATCTGTCATTCCGAGCCGAGCGAGGAATCTCACCCGTGAGATCGAACATCCCAAACTCCGTTTGTAACGTATTATGTTACAAATGGGATTCCTCGCCCGTTCGACTGGCTCAGGGCTACGAAACCGCGATCGGAGCGCGAAACCATCTGCCTGAATTTATCCGCGTTCATCTGCGTTTATCCGCGGTTTAAAAAACTGATTTACCTTCATCAGTGGTTAAAATCGAACTTGCCCACCGGGCGCGCGCCGCGCCACTTTGCCGTCATGCCAAATTTCCCCGACAAATTTTCCGGCGTCACGGTCGTGACCAAGGCCAACGTTTATTTTGACGGCAAGGTCGTCAGCCACTCGGTGCTGTTTTCCGACAACACGAAAAAGACCCTCGGCCTCATTTATCCCGGCTCGTATCATTTCGGTACCGGCGCGCCCGAGCGGATGGAAATCGTCGCCGGCGCCTGCCGCGTCACCCTCGATGGCCAGACCGCCGTGAGCAATTACTCCGCCGGCCAGAGCTTCGACGTGCCGGGCAAAAGCGGCTTCACCATCGAAGTCGCCAGCGGCATCTGCGAATATATCTGTTCGTTCCTAGCCGGTTAGTTGAATCGAGTGAGCTGAATCGTTCTCATTCTCGTAATCTTTCTCGTTCTCGATCCTGGGCACTGAGAGAGGACGATTACGAGAACGAGAATGAGAACGATGGTGATCGGACGCCGCGCCCCACCTTGTTTGGCCAATCCTAATGGTCACGATTTAAAATCGATCTACCTTTTCCCGCAACCCGCCGGGCAGTTGCCTTTCACGCGGTTTGATGTCTGCTCAACCCCATGCCCACCCCTCCGCTCCGCAGTTTTTTCTACCTGCTTCTGCTCGGTGTCATCCTGCTGACGATCGCGATCGGCGTGCGCTCGGGCATCTTCGCGCGAAAAAATCCCGGCGAACCCATCACCGCCGCCATGCGCGCCGCCCTGGCCTCGGAACAAAAGCCGGAGCTGAGCCAGACGGACGAGCTTTTCATCGAGGAGCACTATCCCACCGCGCGCATCCTGCCTTCCGGCGTGCGCTACATCCTGCTCGCCCAGGGCACGGGCGACGCCCGGCCGCTCGTCGGCCAGGATGCCGCCATCCGCTACGATGTCTCGCTGCTCGATGGCACGCCCATCGACAGCAGCGAGGCGCACGGCGGCGAACCATTCACTTTTCGCGTCGGCCACGGCCAGGTCATCAAAGGGCTGGACGAAGTCGCGCCCGACATGCGCAAAGGCGAGAAGCGCATGCTCATCATTCCCTGGTGGCTGGCCTACGGTGAAACGGGCAGCCCGCCGAAAGTCCCGCCCAACGCCACGCTCGTTTTCAACGTCGAGCTGGTGGATTTCCACTGAGCGTGATCGCCTCACACCAAGTCCGCCAAGTTCGCAAGGAAACCTTGGCATTCGTTGCCTCCTTGGCGTGAGCAATATTTCTCAGGGAGAAATTAATTTAAACGACTGGAAATACCGGCTGACATCAGCCGGTTCGTCGGGCGTGTGATATCTGGCGACCACCATGTAGGAATTGTTGCCAACGACCACAACCAGCCCGGAAAAATAAAACTTGTCCTGGGCGTCGGCCGACTTGAACTCGAGCGCGGGATGGTCCTGAAATTTTAGGCGCTGCTGGCTGGTCACCTCAGCCCCGACCGCCTTGTCGAAGTTGTCGCGATCCTTGGTAAGCTCTAATTCGGTATTAATATTTACGTGGTAGGAGGTGGCACCTGCCAAGTAGAAAGCTTGATCGGTATTCAAGAGATACATATCCGTGTGGACCGAGACACTCCCATCCTTGGCGGGGGTTTCAGAAACCTTATATTCCGGCTTGCCGGGCATCAAAAGGGAAAACCGGCCTTGAGTATCCGTGAAGGTTTGCCAAGTCGCGCCGGCGTCAGCCCACGCGCGCAGCCCAACCGACAGCAAGGTCAGTCCAACGAGGGTCCGTCGCAGCCATTTTGTCTTCATGGAATTCAAGCTTGAAGGCTCAACGCCGGGTGTCGAGTGCTCAGCTGACTGACGAAACGAGGTGGGACGGTGCCAACCCGCCGCCATTCCAGTGGAGGCGAACGTCAACGGCGCGTTACGGATAACGCGCCCTACCCGCGCTGCCGCGCGAAACATTTCAATCGATTCGCCATCAATAGCAGCGCCTTTCAAATCTGTTTCAAAGCCGCACCAGTTTCCAGCCGGTCAGTTTTCCCTTGGCAACTTCGAGCCAGGCGAAGCTCGGCGGCACGCCGTGGCTGGGTCGCGAGATGCACCCGGGATTGAGCCAGCGCACTCCCGCCGCCACTTCATCGCGCGGCACGTGCGTGTGGCCGTGGAGCACGACGTCAAATCCCTTGGGCACGTGGTGCGGCGGAACGTGCGTGAGATAAAATTTCAACCCCTCGCGTTCCAGCTCGAGCGCGACCGGCCATGAAAAATGCGAATCATTGTTGCCGAGCACCACCCGCAACGGCGGCCCGAGCTCTTCAAACTCCACCAGCGTGGCCGGGTCACAGACATCGCCCAAGTGCCAGATTTCGTCCGCTCCACGCAGTTGCTGCGGCAATCCCGGGGGATAGCGGTTGTGCGTGTCGGCGATGACGGCGATGCGCATGAATTACGGCCTATTAACCACTAATGCACACTAAGGGTCACTAATATTTCCAAGCGGACAGAACACGACTTAACCACTTATGTACACTTATCGTCACTGATAATATGAAGTTGAGTTCGAACCCATTTTTATCTGTTTCTTCCTGATCAGTGACCATCAGTGCGCATCAGTGGTTAAAAACACTCTGGTCGCAGGTTAGCCTCAACTTCACGGCCTGCTGGCCGGCAGCGGAAAGACGGCGGGGCTGGCGTGACCGGCGGCATCCACCGCTTCGACGCCGAAAATGACATTGTCTTTTGGCACATCGGACAGGGTGTGGCGCGTGGCGTCTTTCGGCACGTCGAGCGCATGCTCCCAAAAGGGCGCGGTCGTATCGCGCCACACGATGCGGTAGCCTGCAAGATCGGGTTCGGCATTGGGCTGCCAGCGCAGCGTGGTGTCGTTCTCAAGTTTCTCCGTCTCGATTTGCACCCCGTGAGGCGCCGCGGGTGCCCGGGCCAGGACGGCCAGCGCGGCGGCGTTGACGCGCGCGACATCGGCCATGTAGGCGAAATTCAACAGGTCGGTCGTGTCGCCGTAGGCCACTTTGTTTTCCACCCGCACCTCCTGGCGCTGGTGACGGAAATCCTCAACCGGCTCGGTGAAACGCACCGCCGGGTAGCCTTGGTCGAGAAACGACTGCTGGTCGCCCTCGCGCAGATAGCGGTCGGTGCGGTAAATGATTTTCACGTTCATCGCCGGCATATAAAGCGCGGAGGCTTCCCTGATCGCGCGAGCCAGCTCGCGCGGCGGCGTGTCGTTTTCGCCACCGGTTGAAAAAAGCGCGCTCAGGTCGTCGCCCGGCGTTTTCCCGGGCGGCACGCCCTGGGCAAAGAGCCGCACCGTCGCGCTGTCGCGCCCGCCGTCTTCCGCCTGGGTGCTGCCGATGATGTCGTTGTTGATCACGCCGGCGATGTTGAGCTTTTTTTGCCTGGCCTGGGCGGCCCAGTGCGCGGAGCCATAGCAGCCCTGCTCCTTGCCCGCCACCGCCATAAAGACGATCGTCGCATTGAACTCGTAGTGCGACATCACCCGGGCGAGCTCAAGCACGGCCGCGACCCCCGAGGCATCGTCGTCCGCCCCGGGGGCGGGGCTTTCAAAATTGAGGAGGTTTCCACTGCACGAGTCATAGTGGCTGCCCACGATGTAAATGCGGTCGCGCGACTCGGGCTGGGTGCCGGGCAGCGTGGCCACGATATTGACGATCCCGACCGGCTGCGGAATGCCCGGCGCCCGCGGCTGTTGAAACGCATCCTGCTCCACCTGCAGCCGGCCATTCGACGCGTCGGCGATGCGCTCGAACTCCGCGCCAATCCACGCGCGCGCCGCGCCGATATCGTTGCCGTTCGGCGACGGATCGGAAAGCGTGTGCCGGGTGGTGAAGCTGGTCAGAATGTGGACCGACCGCTCGATGCGCTCGGCGGAAATTTCCGAAACCATTTTGGCGATGTCCGGGTCGCCCGGCGCCGGCGCGGGCGGCGTCTCCTGGGCTAGGAGCTGTACGGAAATTAAAAAGGGTGTCGCTATGGCCGCAAAAGTGCCGAGCAAGGCGGAGTCGAGGAGCCAATGCCCGGAGGGCCTTGGCCCTCGACGACAACGCCGCTCCGCACTTATTGCAGCCTTAGCCCGAAGGGTTTGTGCCCGGAGGAGCTGCCGCGGCGTTCCGGCAGAGGGGGATAGCCTCTCCGAGGATACCCGCCCTCTGCCGCGCCTTGCGGCCATCTCCTCCGGACACAAACGACATCCCTTTGTTAATTCCCGTACAGCTCCGGAGGCCACGGAGGCAAAGGCGGCAAAAAACAGCAGTCTGGGTTTCATGCCGGCAATGTGAGGGATTGCCGGGGCGCTGGCAACGCGCTTGACACCTCCGGTCACCTCCGGCACTTCGGTCATCTCTTAATCACTGAAAAGCCATGCAACCGACCTTCCGCCCACATCGCAAAAAGCGCGCGCGCAAAATCGGGTACCGCGCCCGTAAATCCACCAGAGGCGGCCGCAAGGTACTCGCTGCCCGCCGCCGCAAAGGCCGCAAGCGCCTGACGGTAGTCTAAAGGAAAGACTGAAGGCTGAAAACTGAAAGCTGAAGGGCTATCCGCATCTCGCGCCGAATACCTTCGCTTAAGTTCTTCAGCGTTCAGTTTTCAGCCTTCAGCCTTCTCATCCATGCGTTTCCGCGCCGAGCAGCGCCTACGTCGCCAAAACGACTTTCGCGCCGTGCGCGAGCGTGGCCGTCGCTGTGACTGCGGCGCGTTCACCTTATGGTGGCGCCAGCGCGAACCCGTCGCCGGGGAACCCACTCCGCCGGTGGCCCGTCTTGGCGTGGTCGCCTCGATCGCCTCGGTCGGCCCGGCCGTACAGCGCAACCGCGCCAAGCGCCGACTGCGCGAGATTTTCCGCCGGCACCAGGACCTCGTGCCAACCAATTGCGACCTGCTGCTGGTGGCCCGCGCCGCACTCAATCGGCTTGCGTATGTCGAATTGGAGCAAAAGTTCATGGATGCCTGTCGCAAGATCTTCCCACCTGCCAATGTTTGAGCACCTGAAAGCCATTTCCTGTTCCGCCGCGCGCCTGCCCGTGCACGCGGCGCTGGCGCTCATTGCCGTTTACCAGCGCACGCTCTCGCCCGTGCTGCCCATGCTGTTCGGGGCGGGCTGCGGCTGCCGCTTCACGCCGACGTGCTCGCACTATGCGGCGGGCGCGCTGCGCACGCATGGATTTTTCGCCGGGCTCTTTCTCGCCGCGCGCCGCCTCGTGAAATGCACTCCGCTGCACCCGGGTGGATATGACCCCGTTCCTTTTCGTATCCAGCCAACTTGCACGAAGGTGGAGCGCGTTGACCTCAACGCGCTCGGAACGTCACGTTGAATTAATCCCCGCCACTTTTCATGGACAAAAAAAACTTTATCATCGGCATCCTGTTCTTCGTCGCGGCCTTCGCGATCTTCCAATTCGCGCCGCACACGCCGCCGCCGCCCTCGCCCAGCATCGGCAATTTCGCGAATCCCCTGCCGTCCAACCAGGCCGGGGCCGCCGCCAATGCGCCGGCGACTTCGCCCGATGACACCACCTTCGCCGCGGTGCAAAAAGACTCCGCCGGCGAAACCATCACGCACCTGGCCAACGATTTCATCGACGTCGCCTTCACCGACTACGGCGGCGCCATCAAGGATGTCGCGCTAAGAAAATACCCCGCGCAAGTCGGCAAGCCCGACCCGTATGTCTTCAACGCCCTGCACGCCAATCCGATGCTGGCGCTCGTCGATTTCCCCGGGCTCGACGATGCCACACGCTACACCCTCGTTTCCCACACCGACCGGGAGATCGTTTTCCGCGCTGTCTTTGAAAACCGCATCAAGGTCACCCGCCGTTACACACTCGAGCCAAGCGACGCGAAGACCGGCGACCCGTACCAACTCCACCACGAGACGATATTCGAGAATCTGACGTCTGAGACAACCCCGTTGCCACGTCTCACGCTAAGCCTCGGCACCGCTGCTCCCGTTAACTTCCGTGATTTCGGCCAATACCTTGACACCGGTTATTCCGACGGCAGCAACGTCAACTTCATCGCCCGCGCCCAACTTCAAGGCGGCAGCTTTTTGGGCTTCAATCGGCATGACCCTTTGCCCTTTATCGAAACGACTGCGCCTATCGCGTGGGCTTCAGTGAAAAATCAGTTTTTCACCAGCATTCTCACGCCTGATGAGCCCGGCACCGGCCTCGTCACGCGCCGTATCGAGCTGCCTCCGTTTTCGGATTCGACGATCCCCAATATCGGCATCGCCGGTGGTACGTGCTTTGACGTGAAGCCACTCGCGCCGAATGGCGAGGTGAAGCTCGGGATGGATTTCTACGTCGGGCCGAAGGAATACAAGCGCCTCGCGAACGCCGACGTGTTCAAGCACGACCAGGACAAGGTCATGCAATTCGGCTTCTGGAAGTTTTTCAGCGAACTCCTGCTGAGGATCATGACCTGGGTGTACGGCTGGGTGCACAACTGGGGCTTTGCCATTATCATCACCACCTTGGGCATCAAAACCATTTTCCTGCCCTTCTCGTTTGCCATGGCGCGCTCGGCCCGGCGCATGCAAAAAATCCAGCCTTTGCTCAAGGCCGTGCGTGAAAAATTCAAGGACAATCCCCAGAAACTCAACGAGGCTCAGCTCGCCCTGTTCAAGGAGCACAAGGTCAACCCGCTGGGCGGCTGCGTGCCCATGTTCATCCAGTTGCCGTTTTTCTTCGGTTTTTATGGCATGCTGCGCAGTGCATCAGAGCTGCGCCTCGCGCACTTCCTTTGGGTTCGGGATCTTTCCGCGCCCGACACCATCGCGCATATCGGCAGCTTCTCCATCAACATCCTGCCGCTCCTCATGGGCGCCACGATGATGAGCCAGATGTTCCTCGTGCCGCAGCCCGCCACCATGGACAAAACCCAGGCGACCATGATGCGTTTCATGCCACTCATGTATGTGTGGATCTGTTATAATTTCTCCTGCGCGCTCTCGCTTTACTCGACCATCAACAGCTTGTTTACTATCGGCCAGCAAATCCTCATCAACCGGATGAAGGACGACGGCGACCCCACCCACGCGCCCGGCGGCAAGCCCGGCGGCAAGCCGATAAAAAACGTCACACCAAAGAAAAAGTGAACAAGGTTTAAGTTGTAAGAGCGTAAGCTTCCAAATCTATCGGCGTGCTTCGGCTTAAAACTTACCCCGGTTACACCTTACCACCACCCCTCCCATGGCCGGCCACAATAAATGGGCTAAAGTCAAACGCGCCAAAGCCGTCACCGACTCGCGCAAGGGCAAGGTTTTCTCCCGCCTCTCCCGCGAAATCACCATCGTCGCCAAGTCCGGCGGCGGCGACCCGGGGATGAATCCGCGCCTCCGCACCCTTTTGATGAAGGCGCGCGAGGTCAACATGCCCGCCGATAACGTCGACCGGGCCATCAAAAAGGGCACCGGCGCCCTGCCCGGCGTCGTTTACGAGGAATTCATCTACGAAGGCTACGGTCCCGGCGGCGTCGCCATGATCGTGCAAGTCACGACCGACAATAAAAACCGCGCCGCCTCCGGCATTCGTTCCATCTTCACCAAGTTTGGCGGCAACATGGGCGGCGCGGGCGCCGTGGCCTTCCAGTTCCAGCACCTCGGCCAGTTTCTCGTCGCCAAGGAAAAAGCCAACGAAGACGCCCTGATGGAGCTTGCCCTCGAGGCCGGCGCCGACGACATGCTCTCCACCGAACAGGGCTACGAAATCCGCTGCCCGGTCAAAGCCTTCGACGCCGTCAGCCACGCCCTTGAGAAAAAAGGCATCAAGCCCGACAGCGCCGAAATCGCCTACATCCCCTCTTCCCACACGCCCGTCACTGACCTCGGCACCGCCCGGACGCTGGCGAAGCTCCACGAGGCGCTCGAGGAGGACGATGACGTGCAGAATGTTTTCTCCAACGAGGAAATGGACGACGCGCTCAGCGAGGCCGCGCACGCGTCGTAGGCCAGGCCTTTCGGCGTTCAGGGTTCAGGCTGCCTTCGATGTTGAGTGTTCAATGTTGAATGTTGGACGTTCAAGGGCCTTGCCCGCCACCCCTCGGTGTCCTCTTGCTTCCCCGGCGTCCTCTGTGTTGCACTTTAGCCGATGAACGAAGCAGAAATCCCTGCCCTCACCTCCGCTGCCCCCGCCGTGCCCGGCGAGGTCGGCCTCGTTGAGCCGCACGATTTCGTCTGCTCCGCGCCCTTCACCTTCGAGAGCGGCCAGGTTCTCCCCGGTTTTACCCTGCGCTACGAAACCTACGGTCAGCTCAACGCCGCGCGCGATAACGCCATCCTCATCTGCCATGCGCTCAGCGGCGACCACCACTGCGCCGGCATTTATTCGGCCGACGACCGCAAGCCTGGCTGGTGGAACAACCTCATCGGCCCCGGCAAGGCCGTGGACACGAATAAATTTTTCGTCCTCTGCATCAACTGCCTCGGCGGCTGCCAGGGCTCCACCGGGCCGTCCTCGATCGACCCGCGCACCGGCCGGCCCTTTGGCCTCACTTTTCCCTTCGTCACCATCCGCGACATGGTGCGTGCGCAAAAACTCCTTTGCGACCACCTCGGCCTCGCCTCGCTTTACGCCATCACCGGCGGCTCGATGGGCGGCATGCAGGTGCTCCAGTGGCCCCTTGAGTTTCCCGGCTTCGTGAAAAAGATCCTGCCGATGGCCACCACCGCGCGCGAAAGCGCCCAGGCCATCGCCTTCAACGAAGTCGGCCGCCAGGCCATCATGCAGGATCCCGCCTGGAACCACGGCGACTATCCGCGCGACGGCGGCCCGCGCGTCGGCCTCGCCATCGCCCGCATGATGGCGCACATCACCTACCTGAGCGACGCGTCGATGGACCGGAAATTCGGCCGGCGGAAAAAAGAAACCGCCGCCGCCGGCGCCTATAACTTCGACATGCAATTCGAGGTCGAAAGCTATCTCCGCCACCAGGGCGAGAGCTTCATCAACCGTTTCGACGCCAACACCTATCTCTACATCACGCGTGCGCTCGATCATTTCGACCTCGCCGCCGCCCACGGCTCGCTCGAGCAGGCCTTCGCGCCGATCGAGGCCGAGACGCTCTGCGTTGGCTTCACCAGCGACTGGCTTTTCCGGCCCGAGCAAAACCGCGAGATTGTCCTCGCGCTCCTGCGCGCGGGCAAGCGCGCCAGTTACGCCGAGCTCAGCACCGATCTCGGCCACGACTCGTTTTTGCTCGAGTCGCCGCAACTCTACGACCTCGTGCGCGGATTTTTGGAGAAATCGTGATCCCATGACCAAGCCCGCCATCAAACGCACCGTGGACATGCAGATCATCGCCGACTGGGTCGAGCCCCGCAGCCGCGTGCTCGACCTCGGCTGCGGCCGCGGCGTGCTGCTCGACTTCCTTACGCAGAGCAAGGACGCGTTCGCCGTCGGCGTGGACCTCGATTTCGACAAAATCGCCGCCTGCGTGCAACTCGGCGCCCTCGCCTACCAGGGCGACATGCTAGAATTCATGCGCGCGTTCCCGGAAAAACATTTCGACCGCGTCATCTGCTCGCGCACGCTCGAGGAACTGCCCAACCCCGCCGCCGTCATCGCCGAGGCGCTGCGCGTCGGCCGCGCGCTCACGGTTGGTTTCGTCAATTACGGCTTCTGGAAAAACCGTGTGACTACGCTCCTGCGCGGCCGCAAGCCCCGCAATGCCGTTTACACCACCGAGTGGTTCGAGAGCCGCCCGTCAAATCCGGCCAGCATCACCGACTTCGAGCATTTTTGCGCAATCAAAAATATCCGCATCACCCGTCGCGTCCACCTGAGCGGAGACTGGAAAACCTCCTGCCATTTCCGCCCCAACTTCCTCGCCGGTTACGCGCTCTACGACCTGACGCAGTAACCCATGTTGGCACTTGCACGATAAGCCCGTTGAGCTACTATCGTTTGTCATGCGAGTCCTAAGCCATCCTAAATCGACGCTGCGCCGAAAAGCGGCCAAGAAAACTGCCGCTGGCTCAAAAAAAGCATTTAAGTTCGAGCTGACACCTGAGGATATTGCCCTCGATAATGCGATCAGCGCCGCGGCCGCTCGCAGTCTGGCCGCCCGCCGGGCCTGATATGCTGCGCCAGTGGGACATTGTATTGGTGCCCTATCCCACGGCAAACAACCCGCATTATCTTGTTCTTCTCTCACCCGATCCCTTGGCCGGGAATACAGATTTTCAAAACCTAAATGGATTGGTTTGCAGCACGATCCGTCCACCTGATCGACCCATTCGATCACACGAAGTTTTCCTCGATCAGGCCGATAGCTTCGATCACAAGACGGCTTGTCGTTGCCACTTGATAATTGAGTTTTCCCTGAAGACATCCTCCAAGCGCAGGGACGCGTCTCGCTCCCACGACAAGCAGCCATCAGACGCAAGCTACGGGAAATTTTTGGCCTTTAGTTGAGTTATGACGGCAGTTTCTCCGCGCGGATCGCGCAGCAGCAGTCCTCGCCGTCCGCCGAATGGAACCAGTGCGGCGCGAGCGCGGCGAATTCGCGCTGCATCGCCGCCCGCAGGCCGCCGACCTCGAGCAGCACGACCCCTCCCGGGGCCAGGCGGTCGCGCGCCTGGCGCAAGAGTTTACGGATGATCGCCAGCCCGTCGGCGCCGCCGTCGAGGGCGAGGCGCGGTTCTTGTTTAAACTCAGGCGCCAGGCCGCGCAGCTCGCGCGTCGGCACGTAGGGCGGGTTGCTTAAAATCACATCGTAGAGGGCGCGAGGTACGTCGTCGAAGACGTCGCTTTGAAAAAGTTTCACGCGTCGCGTGAGGTGGTGCGCACGGACATTGATTTTGGCCACGGCCAGCGCGTCGGTGGAAAGGTCAACGGCGTCCACGCGGGCATTGGGAAAATGATGCGCAAGCAGAACGGCGAGGCAGCCCGAGCCGGTGCAGACATCGGCCGCACGGAGGACATTTTTTGCGTCGGGCACGAAGGGGCCGAGTTGCGCCGGCAAGATTTCCAAAAAATAGGAACGCGGGATAATGACGCGTTCGTCCACGTAAAAGCGGTGTTCGCCGAGGAAGGCCTCGCGCGTCAGGTAGGCCGCCGGCACCCGGTCGCGTACGCGGCGGCGCAGGATTTTTTTGACCGCGGTGGTCTGCGCAGGCGTGAGCCGGCGGCCCAGCACGCCCGCATCGCTGTCAAGCGGCAGGCCCAACGCGTGCAGCAGCAGATAGAGCGCCTCGTCGTGCGCGCTGGCCGCCACCTGGCCGAGCGCGATGCCTTCGCGCCCGTAGAGCTGCTCGGCAAATGCCAGCCAGTCGCCCAGGGTGGCGTGGTGAAGCGAATCAGAATGTGTCTTCAAGGTATCAAACGCCGTGGCACTGAATAGGTGAAGCGCGGCCTATCGGCACCCTCCTTGTCATTCCGAGCCGTGCGAGGAATCTCACCTGAATAATCCCATGAGATTCTTCGCTGCCGCTCAGAATGACAAAAATGACGCCTCATGTGAGTTCTAAGATCGAAAATGCTCTGATGTTCGATGACCGGCGTAAACACGCCGGTCAGACCCTGGCTTTCTCATCCGTCAGCACGTGCTCGTGATTGAAAATATGCTCGGAGCAATAGCATTGCTCGCCGGCACACTTCGAACAGTAGCGAAAATCGAGTTGCGGATGCGTGAGCTCGGTCTTGCCGCAGATGCGGCAACGATGGCGGGACTCGGGCTCGGCGCTGCCGCGGCCAAAACTCTGCGCGGCGCCGGTCATCCGGCGGCGGCGCAGGCGTGCGCTCAGAAGGAGGTCGCGGCCGAAGAAAAGCAGGAAGTTCCCTGCCGCCGCGAGCACCTGGAATCGCGTGCTCCATGGGCCCAGGACAAACATGGCCGCGTAGATGGCCCAGGTAAACAGCGCGAGCCACTTGATTTTCACCGGGACAACAAAGAAAATGTACATCACGAAGTCAGGGTTGAGATAGGCAAACGCGAGGAAGACCGAGCCGGCAATAAACCCATTGGACGCCGGATCGCCCGGCGTGAGGAAGGCCGCCCCCAGGGTCAGCGCCCAGCCAATAAAAAGAAAAAGGTTATAGCGAAACACCCCCCAAAAGTCCTCGAGCGCGGTGCCCATGAGATAAAATATCCACCACGAAAACGCGATGAACACCGGTGACACCGGCGGTGGCACGAACAGGAACGTCAGCACGCGCCAGAGTTGGCCGTGCAGCACATAGGCTGGGATCAGCAAAAAGGGTTCGATCGAAATTTTGCCGAACCAGGCGAAAACAAACACCATCACCTGCCCGGCCACGAGGTAGAGCGAAAGCCCTGGCAGGGCAAAGCGGCCAAAGATGCGTTCGAGCCTGTTGAGCAATGAGGACATGGACAGTAGCCAGCTACTTTGCCGGCTTCGGCGGCAACTGGGCAACCAGCTTTTGCTTTTCCTCGGCCAGCTTGGGCTCCGTGATCGCATCGAGCAGCGCCCGGGCATCGTCCGGCTTTTTCTGCTTCAACAGGATGTTGGCCTCCTGCAAATGAATAAGCTGCAGCTCGAGGCCTGGTTTCGCCTGCGGCTCGAGCACCCGCCAGGCCTTGAGGGCGTTTTCCCAGTCGGGGGTGTCGAGATCGTAAAAGGCCTTGGCATACCGGTAGGTGTATTCGATGCGATCTGGGGCCAGTTCGGCCGCGCGCCGAAATGCCTCGAGCATCGAATGATCGAGCGCGGCGCGCGTCCAGTGGTTGTCTTTCAGGAAATCATCCCGCGCGGAGGAGAGCAGCAGGCCGAGATTGTAGTGGTAAAGCGGCTCGCGCGGCGCCAGCTGGATGGCCGCCATGAAATACGGCAGCGCCTCGATCGGCCGGCCATCCTCGGCGAGATAATTGCCGAGCAGATTCTTTACCACGGGGATGTCCTTATCGAGCGCGTTGGCCTCGAGCAGCTGCACGACCGCTTCCTTGCGCATGTCGATTTTCCACAACATCTGGCCGTAATCGACGCGGGCCTCGGTAAAATCGGGGTGGTCGTGCAAAAGCACGCTGTAGGCGTCGGCCAGTTGCTGGAGCTGCGACTTGAGATTCTCCTGGTCGAAATCCGGCGAGCCCTGGCTTTTTTCCGCGTCGGCAAAAATCGCCTGCTGGCGCGCGACCAGGTCCTTGAGCGTGTCCCCGGGCATGGGGCCGGAATCGGCCGCACGCAACGCGGCCGCGAGCGCGGCCAGGGCAATGACTGAACGGATAATTTTCACCACGGTAAGATGATGTCCGACCCAGCCCGGGCGCAAACGTTCATAAAAAAAATATCGGGGAGCAATCCATGGTTTGTAATATAATACGTTACAAACAGGCCGACGATTGAATGTGTCGTTTGTAACGTATTATGTTACAAACTTCCGGTTGGCGGCCTGGCCAGGGCGTCCGAATAATTTGCCGGTCTGACAAACCGCATTGTCAGCGCGCCTTTCTCCTGCGAGACATGTCCACGTACCCGTGACCCTTCTCGACCGCTACATTTTCCGGAGCGTGCTGCTCACCTGCGCCGGCGCCGTGGGCCTGCTCTCGTTTATGTTTGTTTTGGTCAGCGCCTTGAAGGACATGCTGGGCTACATTCTCGCGGGGCAGATCGCCGTGGGCACCGTGGTCAAACTTTTGCTGCTGCTGCTGCCGGCGACCATGCCCTTCGTGCTCGCCCCGGGCGTGCTCACCGGCGTGCTGCTGACGCTCGGGCGCCTCTCCGCCGACAGCGAAATTACCGCCATGCGCACGGCCGGCCTGAGCCTGCCCCGCATCGCCCGGCCGATCCTTATTTTTGCCGTGTTCGGCGTCGCCGCCGGCCTTTACGTCAACTTTGAAGCCATGCCCTACGGCCGCGTGACGTATGAGGAAGGGCTTCGCGAAGCCGTGCGCACCAAAGCCCTCAGCTTCATCGTGCCCAAGACATTCGTGCACAGTTTTCCCAACGCCGTGGTCTACGCCGGCGACCGGCAGGGCGACATTCTGCGTGACGTCTGGGTGTGGAATTTCGACGACGACAGGCGCTTCATTCGTTTCGTCCACGCACAATCAGGACATGTCACTTACAATGAGGATAAAAATACTCTTATTGCCCGCTTTCAACAGGCGCAGGTCGAAGTGCGCAACGCCGCACAAGCCGTGGATTTCTCCCTGCCAGCCTATGATAGCGCTGCCGAAATTTTTCCTCTCAGCTTCTCGCTCGAAAAAGTGTTCAGCGGCGACCACAGCTTTCACCGGAAGCTGATGTGGATGACCTTCAATGAGCTGCAGGACGAGCGCACCCGGCTCGCCACCCAGCAAGTCGCCCCCGCCGAGGCCAGGGACCATGCCCGCGACATCATGAAGGTCCAGTTCACCCTCAGCGAAAAAGCCAACTTCGCGCTCGCCGTGCTCTCGTTCGCGCTCATCGGCGTACCGCTCGGCATCAAGGTCTCACGCCGGGAGACCAGCGCCAACCTCGGCCTGGCCGTCCTCATTGGCGGCGGGTGGTATTTTTTCACGATCATGATTGGCTGGCTCGACCAGCATCCCGAATACCGCCCCGACCTGCTGCTCTGGCTGCCCAACCTGGCCTGCCTCGGGCTCGGCCTGTGGCTTTTTTATCGCCTAGATCGGCGCTGAAACGCGGGTTCAAAGTTCCCAGTTCAAGGTTCAAGGTCGGCGAGAGCATTTTTGATTTAATCGACCACCTCAGCATGCCTTTGCGACATATCCTTTGTTTTGTCATTCCGAGCCGTGCGAGGAATCTCTGCTGTTCTTGGCAATTTCAATTTCGGAGATTCCTCGCACGGCTCGGAATGACAATTTCGCCTGTTATGGGTCTGTCTAAACCGAAACGGTTTCAGCGGCAGTGGTGAACCCTGAACTTTGAACCGGGAACCTTGAACCTCACCGTTGAGTCGCCACGACCCCGCTGCGGCCATCGATTTCCGCCATCACCTGGTCGCGAACCGGGATGGCTGCGCGGTCGGCCAGCAGCTCGCGCGCAAGGTCGTCGAGACGGATGAACTCCACCCCGGCATCCTTGCAGGCGGCGAGCAGCGCGCGAAACAACGGACGCCGGCCCATGCCCTCGATCTCGGCATGCAATGTGAAAATATTCGGCCGGTCGGCACTGAGCAGCGAGAGGTAGTGCGCCACAATCTTGTCGTCGGGATATTCGGGCCGGCCGAGCAATTCGTCGAACGTCGGCAGCGTGCTCGGGATTTCGAGCGTCTGGAAAACTTTTCCGTCGATGCGCGGAAAAAACGGCGCACCCCCGCGCGTGTCACTGGCGTAGAGCAGGTTCGCCTCGTCGTAAACTTCGCGGCTGCGCGCGTTGCTCTGCCAGCCCGCCGCACCCGCGGTCTGAGCCTCCTGCGCGAAGATGCGCAAAAACTCTGCCCGCGCCGCGATGAATTCACTGCGGACCTCGGCGAGGCTCATCTTTTCCAGGTAATCCTGCCAGCGGTAGTGGTTGTAGCAGTGGATGCCGACCTCGAATCCCGCCGTGCGCACCATGCGCATCACGTCGGCGTTGCGGCGGCCGATGTGCGGCGCCGGCAGCAGCGTGCCGTTGAGCAGGGTGCGGATGCCGTAAAGTTTGACCACGCTCGTGCGGCTGACCTTTTTGAAAAATCCCGGGCGAAACACCCGCGTGATCGCGCGGCCCGTCTGGTCCGGCCCGAGCGAAAACAAAAAACACGCCGGCGCGTCGAACGCCTGGCAATCCTCGACGAGATTCGGCACGCCCTCACGAGTGCCGCGGTCGGTATCGACATCAACTTTTAACGCAAGGCGGACAGGCATGGTAAATTAACGAGCTAGAGTTTTCTTAATCTTCGCAGGATTTTGTGCGAGATGCATCACCGCCACAACCGTGATAATTTCTGGTGTTACGACATAAAAAATACCGCAGGGAAATCTATGGATCAATATGCGCCGGTATTCCTGATAGAAAAGTGGCCCGGACAATGGATGCCGCGTAATATGAACAACCGCCAGATCGACGCATCGCAAAAAATCGGCCCCCAGATCCGTCGTCCGTTCCTCATACCAAGCGAAAGCGTCGAGTAAATCGCGCTCGGCAACAGACCGGACGATAAGCCTCCGCGTCATGAACGCCGGAGAATGCGCTTCTTAACTTCCGGCCAAGGCGAACCTTCGTCTGGGTTGCGTTTAAAATCCGCGAGGCGTTGATCAAGTTCCCGTTTCTGCGCTTCCGTGAGCCGGATCGCGTCGGGGTTAGCCATGGCAATCTCATCCCAAAGCGTTCCCACCAAAGATAATTTCTCCGAAGGAGAAAGTTGTTTCAGCCCAAGAATGGCCGCCGTGGTCATGGGGAAAAGATAACAAGCTGTTGATTCAGCGCAAGCGGGAGATTGTTCCTATCACTCCAGCTGATAGTCCTTGTGCGCGAGGTGGTAATCGAGCGTGAGCTTGATCGCGGTCTTGAGGTCCACTTTCGGTTTCCAGCCGAGCTGTTTCTTGATGTTCGCGACCGAGGGCACGCGCTTCTGGATGTCCTGGTAATATTTGCCGAAATACGTGCCCGACGACACGGCCACGACCTTCGCCTGCGCGGCGTGCTCGCGATAATCGGGATATTTCTTGAACGCCGCGATGATCAGCTTCGCCAGCTGGGCCACGCTCACGTCGTTGTTCGGATTGCCGATGTTGAAGATCTGGCGCGAGGCGCGTCCGCCCTTGTTCTCGATGATACGCAGGAGCGCATCCACGCCGTCGTCGATGAAAGTGAACGAGCGGCTTTGTTTTCCGCCGTCGACCAACTGGATCGGCTTTTTGAAAATGACGTTTGAGATGAACTGCGTGAAGAGGCGCGAGCTGCCTTCCTTGGGCTCGAAGACATTGTCGAGCTTCGGGCCGATCCAGTTGAACGGACGGAAGAGCGTGTAATCCACGTTGTCGCGCACGCCGTAGGCATAGATCACGCGGTCGAGGAGCTGCTTCGAGCAGGCGTAAATCCAGCGCTGCTTGTCGATCGGGCCGTAAACCATCGTGCTGGCCGCCTCGTCGAGTTCCTGGTCGGGGCACATGCCGTAAACCTCGGAGGTGGACGGGAAGATGATGCGCTTCTTGTAGCGCGCGCACTGGCGGACGACCGCAAGGTTGGCCTCGAAATCGAGCTCGAACACGCGCAGTGGGTCCTTGACGTATTGCGCGGGGTTGGCGATGGCGACGAGCGGCAGCACCGCGTCGCACTTCTTCACGTGATACTCGATCCACTCGCGCGAGATGGTGACGTCGCCCTCGACGAACTTGAACCGCGGGTTGCCGAGGCAGTTGGCCAGTTTGTGGTCGCCCACGTCCATGCCGTAAACCTCCCAGTCTTTCTGCTTGAGGATGGCATGCGTGAGCGAGCTGCCGATGAAACCGTTGGCGCCGAGGATGAGGACTTTGAGTGGCATGGGAAAAATACTAAAGGCTGAAAGCTGAAGGCTGAAACACAGAAAACTCAACTGGATAGCGCCGCTATATTCAGCCTTCAGTTTCCAGTCTTCAGCCTTTGGGCGCGCCACCCAAAATTTGTCCGAGCGTTAAGCTCTGCTGCGCGCCCTTCCATTCCGTGCGGGTGAGTTCGAGCGCGCCGTCGCCGGTCGCCACCACCAACGGCGCGAGTGACAAAACCTCCCCTGCCCGGCCGCGTTTGCCTCGCGTCGCCGGCGAATCGGTCTCGGCCCACCAGACCATCAGCCGCGCCGGGCCGACGTCGGCAAACGCACCCGGATACGGATCGGTCACCGCGCGGATGAGGTTAAAAATCTGCGCCGAAGTCTGCGCCCAGTGGATGCGGCCGTCCTCGGGTGTGCGCCCGCCAAAGTAATTTGCCTGGGTGTCGTCCTGCGGGGTTTCCTTCGCCGTGCCGGCGAGGAGCGCGTCGATCTGCCGCGCGAGCACGCGGCGCGCGCAGGGCATCACTTTGCGAAAGGCCTGCTCGGCCGTGTCGCGCAGGCCGATGTCCACGCCCTCCTGGTCGACGACGGCGCCGGCGTCCGCCTGCTTGACCATGCGATGGAGTGTCATGCCGATGCGCGGTTCGCCGCGCAGGACCGCCCAATTGATCGGCGCGCGTCCGCGGTATTTCGGGAGCAGCGAACCGTGCATGTTGAAGGCCCCGAGCCGCGGCAGCGCGAGGATCTTCGAGCTGATCATGTTGCGGTAGTAAACCGACAGGACCAGGTCGGGCTGCAGCGCCGCGATGCGCTCGATCCACTCCGGCGTGTTCACTTTCTCCGGCGTGAAAATCGGGATGCCCTTTTCGCGCGCGGCGACGGCGGGCGTCTTGAACCAGATTTTTTCGTTCGGGTTGTCCTCGTGCGTGATGAGAGCGACAACGTTGTCGCCGCGCGACAGCAGCAAGTCGAGGCACTCGAAGCCGACCTCGCTGTAGCCGAAAAACAATACGCGGGGCCGCGCGCTCATTTCGTCTCCAGGATTTCCTTCACGTGATACTTCTGCCGCGCGCGGACGACCTGGTAGGTGCGGCCGACGTATTCACCGATCAGGCCGATGCCGACCATCGCCACGCTGAGCAGGAAGAACAGGATGCCGAACAGCGTGAATATGCCCTCGGCTTCCGCGCCGAGGAAGAGGCGGCGGTAGGCCAGCACGAGCACGAACAGGAAGCTGAGGGCCGAGCAGCCCATCGCGCACATCGTGAAATACTGCAGCGGCGCGAGCGAGAAGCCAGTGATGAGGTCGAAGTTCAGGCGGATAAGCATGTAGAACGAGTAATTCGACACACCGGCGTGGCGCTCCTCGTGTTTCACGCCGACCTCGGTCGGATTGCTGGAAAAACTGTAGGCGAGCGCGGGGATGAAGGTGTTGATCGCGCCGCTTTGCACGATGGCGTCGACGATCGGGCGGCGGTAGGCGCGCAGCATGCACCCTTGGTCGGTCATCTCGATGTTCGTCGTATGGCTGCGCACGACGTTGATCAGCTTCGAGGCCGTGGTGCGGAAGAAACTGTCCTGCCGGTTGAGGCGGAAACCGCCGACATAGTCGTGGCCGGCGTCGATCAGCGCGAGCAGCTTCGGGATTTCCTCGGGCGGGTTCTGCAGGTCGGCGTCGAGCGTGACGATGACTTCGCCGCGCACGCGCTCGAAGGCCGCCATGATGGCCATGTGCTGGCTGTAGTTGGCGTTGAAATCGATCACCCGGGTGACGTCGGGACGCGCGGCGTGCTGCGCGCGCAACAACTTCATCGAGCCGTCATGCGAGCCATCATTGGTGAAGATGACCTCGTAGGATTTGCCGAGTCCGTCGAGCACGGGATAAAGGCGCGCGAAGAGCACCGGCAGGTTCGGCTCCTCGTTGAAAACGGGAATGACGACGGAGAGTTGCGGCGTGGCGCTCATGGTTTTTGTTGAGATTTAAGTATGGCCGTCAGGGCCGACACGACGCGGGCGACATCAGCGCGCGTCATGGTCGGGAACAGCGGCAGCGTGAGGATGTTGCGGCCGGCGTATTCGGCGTGCGGGAAATCCCCGTCGTTCCAGCCGTGCCGGCGGTAGAGAGCGAAAAGGTGGATGACCGGATAATGCGCACCGCTGCCGATCCCGGCCGCGTGCAGCTGGGCCATGACGTCGGCGCGTTTGATCGTGAGGCGTTCCTCGGGCAGGATGACCTGGAACATGTGCCAGTTGCTGTTGGTGAAGTCGGCGATCGGCAGGCCCAGGCCGAGCGAGCGGACGGCAGGCGTATCGAGCAGCTCGAAATAGGCGCGCGCCAGTTCGCGGCGTTTTTTGGTGAAAGCGTCGAGATGCGGCAACTGGCCGAGGCCGACCCGCGCCGCGACGTCGGTGAGGTTGAATTTGCCGCCGATCAGCTCGACTTCCATGCCATCATAACCGGATCGCACCACGCCCTGCAGGCGGTATTGTTCGGCCAGTTTCGCCTCGCGCTCGTCGTTGAGCACAAGGCAGCCGCCTTCGATGGTCGTGATGTTTTTATTCGGGTGAAAACTGAACGACACCAAGTCGCCCAAGCTGCCGATGCGCTTGCCCTTCCACGTGCTGCCAAAGGCCTGGGCCGCGTCCTCGACGACGCGCAGCTTGTGCTTCTTCGCGATGGCATAAAGCCGGTCTCGGTCCACCGGCAGGCCGGAGAGATCGACCGGGAGAATCGCGCGCGTCGCGGGCGTGATCGCGGCCTCGATGCGGGCGAGGTCGATGTTGCGCGTCGCCGGGTCGATATCGACGAAGACCGGCCGTGCACCGACTTCGAGGATGACATTGCTCGTCGCCACCCAGGAAAGCGGCGTGGTGATGACCTCATGGCCGGGGCCGACGCCGGCAATGCGCAGTGCGATTTCCATCGTGCACGTGCCGGAGTTGAACGCGCGCACGGGGCGGCCGCCGCAATACTCGGAGAGCTTCGCCTCGAACGCCTTCACCTGCGGCCCGGATGTGATCCAGCCGGAGCGCAGCACCTCGGCCACGCCGGCGATGGTTTCATCGTCAATGGTTGGCCGGGTAAGCGGCAGGAACGGCTCGGCGGCTTTGGTCGGAGCAGCAGCCCGTTTGGCAGATTTTAAAGGTTTGCTGCGAGCGGGCGCGGGCATGTCAGGGTTGGTTGCTGAAGAGAATGTCGCCGTTCTGTTGGTCGATCAACTTGTATTGGAAAGCCGGATCGGCAAAAAGTTTCGCCGTATCTTGCTGGCGCGCAACGGCGAATACCCGGCCAGAGCCGGCCCACAGCCGGCGGAACGCCGCTTCGTCCACATAACGGTCGCTGTGATCTTCCGCCGCCGTGCCAAATTCCATTTCACCGCGATACTCTACCACGCCGATGGTGTGCCCAAGATAGAAGGGGAAATCCTGAAAATACTCGTGATAACTGAACACGCGGTCACCCGGCTGCAGCTCCGTGCGCAGGCGAAGGGCGAGTGGCTTTGTCGTCTTTTCGAGCACGTGCGGCAACGCACACACCACAGCAATGAAAAAAACAACGGTCGCGGCCACTAGCACCTGCAGTCCCGTGCGCACGCCGCGCCGCCCTGCCAGCCACGGCACAAGGAACCCGCCCGTGCACAGCACCGAGACGAGCACGGTGACATACGGCGCCAACGCCACCCGCTGCGCCGGCGCGAGCTTGTCCGCCGGCAAGCGCGCCCACACCAAAAACAGCGCAAGCGCCACCACGACGGCGAGAATGCTGTAAAGGCGAAAGCCCAGGCGCAGCGGCGCCTCGCGCGGCACTTCCCACCCAAGCGCGACATAGCGGCCGATCAGCAGCGCTAGCGGTGGAAACACCGGCAAGATGTAGGGAATAAGCTTCGAGTGCGACGCCGAGAAAAACAGAAAGATAAATCCCGCCCACACCACGCAGAACCACGCCACCGAGTTGGCCCGGCGTGCCGCCCAACCTCCCCGCAGATTGTGCCACAAGGCCGGCCCGAGAAAGGCGACCCACGGAAACAGCCCCGCCAGCACATATTTCACAAAAAACCAGAACGGCTGCACGCGGTGCTCCACATCCGTCGTAAACCGCAGCCAGT
>Ga0210398_10000116_pt1 | contig 98918 bp, 87 predicted proteins | sample IncBWC4OmetaG_FD_161047 | JGI IMG/M metagenome (GOLD analysis project Ga0210398, IMG submission 161047) | Forest soil microbial communities from Barre Woods Harvard Forest LTER site, Petersham, Massachusetts, United States - Inc-BW-C-4-O | ecosystem: Environmental > Terrestrial > Soil >... | reverse complement strand
GGACCGGGATGGACGAACCTCTTGTGTTCCAGTTGTCATGCCAATGGCACGGCTGGGTAGCGAAGTTCGGTTGTGATAACCGCTGAATGCATATAAGCGGGAAGCACGCCCCAAGATGAGATCTCCCTGAAGGGCCCAGGAAGACCACCTGGTTGATAGGCTGGAGGTGGAAGCGCAGTAATGCGTGTAGCTTACCAGTACTAATCGCCCGTTCGGCTTGTCCATAGAATTAATTCTGCGCAGTATTCAGAAGACACATTCAACAGGCCATGTAATGTACCAATCGATTTCGTTGTGAGATATTTTGATTGAATGGCGCCAGTTTGCCTTGTGATGTCCGGGAGAAAAAACCCGTGGACGGAACCTGGCTGCGGGAGAAACAGCCCGCCAAGCGCCCCCAAAGTTTTGGCGTAGTCGAATTTGTAAGCGCCTCAAGTTTGCCGGTGACCATACCGCGAGGGTCCCACCCGTTCCCATCCCGAACACGGAAGTTAAGCCTCGCTGGGCCGATGGTACTGCACGCGCAAGTGTGTGGGAGATTAGGTGATCGCCGGCATTAGTCTCAACGAAAGGCCCACTCTTCGGAGTGGGCTTTTTGCGTTTGCTAACGGCGCAAAGTTGGGATGGCTGATCGATCCTTACGACCGCAAGGTTCTGATCTATGAGCCCGATCAGTCAGTGCGCTTAGTGACGTCGGAAACAGTCGCTGGGACAGGGACCGGTGACGGGCTTCGTGCTCGATCTTGCCGCTGTCTGGAGCTGGAGCTTGTACGAGATTAGCAGGCCGGCGGTGCACACGCGCTAGTCTCTCCTCAAGTGGTTTTCATCCCTGACACCCACCTTAGTGCTACGGATTTGCGAGTATAGGCCGTGGTAATCTCGTCTCCGTAAGTTATGTTTTTTTAGCCTTTCGAAGAAAGCGTTGACTGAAGTGGAGACGAAAGCGTTCGCCTCAGTCTTCTCCCCACGCAAGTCAAAGATCACTGCTGGCCCAAGTCGTTCGCTTTGGCGAAGGAGCGGAGCGCAGCCCGAGGTGTGAGCGATTATATTGGCCCGAAACGCCGTGGAGAGTGCAGAAGCATCCGGGGGGAACTTAGCCGGGCGGGCGGAGGTCACCGTCGGTTCGCAGTTGTACGGGCCGTTATGGTTTCAGGCTGCTCTCACATGCTTTGTTCTGGTCCTGGGAGCAGTCGAAGGCTGGTTCTGGCGAACTGACTTCGCTACCGACGCTATTTCATACCTCGATATCAGCCGCGCGATTCCCGCCAGAGACTGGAAAATGATTTTCAATCCGCTCTGGAGCGCTGGCTATCCTCTTCTGATGGCGATTGGTCGGCCGCTGTTTCCGGCAACGCCGAACGGGGAGTGGCTTTCGATCCATGTGGTCAACCTGACCATCTTTCTGGGGGCCTGGCTCAGCTTTCTTTATCTGCTGAGAAGCTTCAACTTCCTTTTTGAGGGCCTGCCTCTCGATGAAGCGCGTCATCGCGCGAGATTTCTGCTGGCCGCCGGCACCTGTATCTTCGTTGCGATTCAACTTTGCATCGACTCTGTCTCCCGCGTCGGGCCGGATCTGCTGGTTTCTACATTTTTCTTTCTTGCAACAGCGATCCTGCTGCGATTGCTGAGAGATCAAAGTTATCCGAGGGCCGTGGTCCTTGGTGTGGTTTTGGGCCTGGTTCTGGGCGCGGGGTACTGGACGAAGGGCATCTTCCTTCCGGTTTCTTTCATTGTGCTGCTGGTGACGGCCGCTGCGCTTGTCTGGAAGAAGCGGAATCCTGCTCCCGCGCTGGCCGCTTTCGTCGTCTTTGCTGTAGCAGCTGCCCCTTACGTCGCCGGATTGTCCTGGTCCTTCGGCCACTTTACGCTGGGCGAATCGGGAAAGCTGAACTATGCCTTTCATGTGAACTACCTGCCGCGATGGACGAACTGGCAGGGCGGTCCGCCAGGCTACGGAACGCCGATTCACCCTACGCATGAAGTGATGAAAAACCCGAACCTGTTCGTGTTCGGGGAGCCTTACCACAATACATATCCGCCATTTGGAAATGTTGTGTATTGGTACCAAGGCTACCGGCAATTCTGGAGTCCCAGGTATCAGGCAATCGGGATCGCGCGGGATCTTTGGTACCTTGTCAAGATTCTGCTTACGCAGCCTGTCTTCTACGCCGTAGCGATTTCCATGATTTTGTTACTGGCCGCTGCAGAGAATCGAAAAGAGTGGCTGAAGACCGCCGGAAGATTCTGGCCGTTCTACCTCCCGGCCCTGCTGGCCATAGCGCTCTATGTGCAGGTTCATCTGGAGGACCGGTACCTGGGATCGTTTCTTACTATCCTCTGCCTGTCGCCTTTCGTGACGGCGGCAGTGCGAGGCAATATGCCATCGACCAAGATCCAGAGGCTGGTGCTGCTGGTGATGGCTGCCGGGGCGGCACTGAACTATACGGTGGTCGATCGGAATATTTTCAAGAATATCCGGCACCACTACACCTATGCGGAGAATCAGCAGTGGAGGCTGGCGCTGGGCCTGCAACGGCTGGGCTTGCAGCCGGGGGACGAAGTGGGCGCCGTGGGAGGGCCAAACGCCAGTTGCACCTGGGCGTATATCGCGCATCTACGGATCGTCGCGGAGTTGGGTGGCAATCCGTACGATCAGCAGCATCCGATGGAAGGGTTGGCGGGCAATGAAGTGCAGGAGTTCTGGCATTCATCTCCCGCCGAGCAGGCGAAGATTCTCGGTCTGTTTCACCAGGGTGGAGCGGTTGCGGTGATCGCGTCCGCGAAGCCGGCTGATGTAAGCGTGCCTGCAGGGTGGCAGCATGTCGACGGCACCGATACCTGGGTATATCGCTTCGCCGAGTCGGCAAAGCGGTGATCAGCGCGACGACTGGAAGAGCGCAAATGCCGCACCCTGCGGGTCAGCGAGGACTGAGAAGCGACCTGCCCCTTCAATATCGGAAGGTGGAACCCACATGCTCGCACCCAGCGACTTCGCTTTGTCTGCCGAAGCGTCGCAATTCGAGGTCAGGAAATAGGCCAGCCAGTGAGGTGGGGCGCCGGGTGGGAGAAATTGCGAAGGTGTAGCGCCGCCAATAAACTCCTCGCCATTCTTGATGTGCAAGTAGCCGGTGAGGTCCTTGTCTTTGCCCGGCTCGAACTGCCACCCGAAGAGGCCTGTGTAGAAGGGGACGGCTTTGTCCCGATCGGGGGAGTTGAGGTCGGCCCAGCAAAGTGTGCCGTCGACTCCGCTAACTTGCGTGCCGGTGTGTGCTTTGGGCTGCCAAATGGAAAAGGACGCGCCCGTCGGGTCCTGCACAATGGCCATCCGCCCATGGTCCATGACATCGAAAGGCGGAGCAAGAAGTGTGCCCCCCAGCCCGGCCACCTTGCCTGCAGTCTCATCCGCATTGCTGACCGCGACGTAGATATTCCAATGCGGGGGCACACCACGGGTTCGCTGTTCGGCGTTGAGCTGGTAGCCGGCCGCCGTGTCCCGGCCTCCGAGCTGAAATATGGTGTAGGTCTGATCGGGTCCCATCGGAACGTCGAAGACTTCCCATCCGAAGAGTGAGGTGTAAAAGGACTTGGCCGCGGTCTGATCGGAGGTGGCAAGCTCTATCCAGCTAAAACTGCCGGGCGGATGCTGATCGATATTCGGCATGGGTGAAAGTATAGTCCACGCTGGGATCTCAGAAACCAAAATGCTGTTAACAAGTGACGTATTGCTCGACACGGCTGAGCCCGGATAGTATCGGCGCACTATGGCAACAAAGAAGGCGGCGAGCAAGAGGCTGGCTCAGACTAAATCCAAGGGTAACTTCACCCGATCTGCGGAAATGGAGCTCGACGAGTTCCTCGCGAAGTTCACGCCTGAGGTTGAGGACACAGCCAGGCTGGCGCTCAAGAAGATGCGGGGGCGGCTGCCGGGTGCAATCGAGCTGGTTTACGACAACTACAACGCATTGGCGATCGGCTTCAGCCCTACCGAGCGGGCCTCGGATGCGATTTTCTCGATTGCTCTCTTTCCGCGCTGGGTGAGTTTGTTCTTTCTGATCAGCGGCACGAAGCTTCGGGATCCGGAATGCTATCTTCAGGGCAGCGGAAACCGTGTGCGACATATTGTGCTTGAGAATGCGGCCACGCTTGATGATCCCGCGGTGCAGGATCTGATGGCGCAGGCGCTCGAGATGTCCCCGAAGCAGATTGACGCGGGCCAGCCCCGCCGACTGGTTATCAAGTCGATTTCTGCGAAGCAGCGGCCGCGACGGCCCGGCTAACGTGCGCTAGTCTGGAACCAGACCTCATATGATCCGATCCTCAACGGCCTGGGCTCTACGCGCTGCGATCTGTATTCTGCTTCCTTTCACTTTTACGGTTCCAGGCGCAACTGCGGCGTCTCATATTCCTGGACCGACCGTTCCCCTCTGTCCGCGACAGATTGCCTTCACGGCCAGTTATCTGGTAGAGACCGTGCCGGGCAAAGGATCGAGCTTTCTTTTTCGCATTGAAAACGGCACGGCCAAGCCGATCATGCTGGCGGAGCCTGTTCCTTCGAGCGCGCACTGGTATGCGCGGGTCGGCAATCGCTGGTTGTGGCGGGCCTCAAGCGGGGCGGGCGGAAGCTATGTGGACGCGATTAACGAGAAGGGGCCTGTCTTTGCCTATCAGCCGAAGTACGTTGCCGCTGACGCGAAATACATAACCGTGCCTGCGCATGGCAAGTATGAATGGACGGCGGGCGAACACGAGATTCCGGCGCTTTCCTACAAGCCGGGCTGTGCGCTGTGCAACTATCCCGGAGAGCGTATTTATAAGGCGGTTTTTGCTTATGCCTATTTGCCACCGGCACAGGAGCATAAAGATGGCTTGCTGGCCTGCGGGTTGCGCTCGAATCTAGCGGACATGCCTCCAAAAGATTTCCCAAAATGACAAGATCACGAAGAAAAATCAGCGGGTTGTGCCGTCCCGGTGCAGATTTTTCTCGTCTAGATAAATGAAACAACCCACAACCGGGCATTCGCCGGCGGGTTTCTAAAAGTGTTGGAGGAAACGACACATCATGCGAAAAACAATTTGTACACTCGCGCTTGCAGGGCTGCTTTCAGTGGCTGGCGGCGTTGCTCTTGCGCAAGACAACACAACTGCAACCCCGCCCCAGCAGGGCCAAGGCCAGTGGGGACATGGTCCTCGCGGGATGAACCCGGAAGCACAACTGCAACATCTGACAAAGAATTTGGATTTGACGGCCGATCAGCAGGCCCAAATCAAGCCGATTCTTGAAAGCCGGGATCAGCAGACGAAGCAGCTCTGGCAGGACCAATCGCTCGCACCGGAGGCTCGGCACACGAAGATGAAGGCGATTCAGGAAGATTCGAAAGCCAAGATCGAAGCTGTGCTAAATGACACTCAGAAGCAGAAGTATGAGGCGATGCAGGAACACGCGCACGAACACATGCAAGGAGGACCGGCTCCTCAAGCGCAGCCACAGTAAGACAGGGCAGGTTTAGCGTGTAGTTTTAGCCCGCGTCCGGTATCCGGACGTGGGCACCCACTTTGCCTAGAGGAACATCTCCATGAAGGTGTCGGCGCGCGCGTACTTCGACACATGTTTCGGCTCGGGGATGTGACGGAAGCCCAGTTCTTCGTAGAGATGGATGGCGCTCGCTGCCTTTGTGTTGGATTCCAGATAGAGGCGGTGAGCTCGCAGGACTCTAGCGAGATTGATGGCGAATGCGAGTAGTTTGCGGCCGATGCCGTGGCCGCGCGCGAGCTCCGAAACGGTCATCTTGGCGAGTTCAAATTCGCTGGGTCCTATTGCGATCAGGGCGCAACAGCCAACCACCACGCCATCCAACTCTGCCAGACAGATTTCTCCGCCCTTGGCGAGGATCCTGCCTCGCGGGTCGCCAAGCACTTCGCGATCGCCGGGCTCGAGCGCGAAGTCGCGGCTGATCCAAGCCTCGTTCAGTTCTTTGAATGGCTTCTCATCGCCGGGCTGAAACCTGCGCAGCACCAGCCTGCCGGTTAGCGGAATTGTTTCGGTATCGACGGCCATAGGAAGAGCGTAAGGCACAATTTACGATACGTCCAATATCTTGTTAAGCATCATTGATATGATCGGCGTATGAATGCCGAAGTTGAAATCCGACATCTGCGCTATTTCGTCGCGGTTGCTGAGGAGCTGCATTTTGGACGCGCCGCGCTGCGACTACACATTGCCCAGCCGCCGCTCTCGCAGCAGATTCGCCGCCTGGAAGAAATGCTGGGACACGCGCTGTTTTTGCGCACTTCACGCGAAGTACGGCTCACAGCAGCAGGGGAAGAGTTGCTGGAGCGGGTGCGCTACACGCTCAGGAAAATAGAGGCTGATGTTGCCGCGGCGCAGCGTATTGGCCGAGGAGAAGCGGGCGCCCTGACGGTGGGCTTTATTGGCTCCGGAATGCTCACCGCGTTACCGAAAATGCTCGGGCGTTATCGCAAGCAATATCCGCAGGTGGATTTGCAGCTGCGGGAGTTTCATACCGCGCGCCTGGTGGAGGCACTGTTGGATGGCACGGTAGATGTCGGCTTTATGCGGGATGCGGGGCAGATCGACGGGCTGCATGTCGAGGTTCTTCTGGCTGAGCCATTTGTCGTCGTGCTGCCACGGAAGCATCCCCTGGCGGAGCAGAAGACCGTCGCCGTGAAGAGCCTGCAGCATGAACCGTTCGTTCTATTCGCGCGCTCGTATGGAAGTGTTGCGTGGCGGAAGACCGTCGGTATTTGCGAGGCACATGGCTTTATACCTCGCGTAGTCCAGGAAGCGCCGCAATGGCTCACCATCCTTAGCCTGGTGGGGGCCGGGTTGGGAGTGACGATTGCACCAGCCTGCGTCAAGAGGCTGAGTGTGCCGAATACCGTGTGCCGCAAGCTGCGGCAACAATCGGAGCCCACCTATCTGGAACTCGCTTATCGGGCGAATGAAGTGAAGCCGATCACGAAGGCCTTCAGCGAACTGGCGCGACGGGTCTTTCGGAGCGGCGCCTAGGGATGTGATGGCGGTTCGGCAACCTTTACACCCGGCTGCTGCTGTGCCTCAGCGTGAAAGACCTGGTATTGGTCATCAGTCACGCTGACGTCAGCGCGAAATCCGATAAAGCCCACGGCGTGAGCGACGACGTGCGCCTGCCCATCCACCGGCAGCCACAGCTCGTTGTTCACCAGCTTCTGATTAAATGTGAAGTTGCTCCCCTTGCCGACAGAGAAAAGGCCGAAGCCCAGATGGAAGTTGTCGTCGAAGCGGGCGATCATGCGGCGCACTTCGCGGTCCTGTTCGTCGATCCATATCGTTCCGGCGAGCTTCTTTGATGCGTCCTCTGCCATGCCATGAGTTTGCGCGTGCGGGTCGCCGGCAAAGTCGAAGGCCAGCGTGCTTCGTCCGTCGACCATTTCCCGGCGCGGGTTGGAAACCTTCATGATGGCGAGAAGCTGGCTGATGCTCACCTCATTCTTGTCCATGAATTGCCCGGGAGGCGTCTTCTGCGCCTTCTCGACTTCTTTCATCACGCGACCTTGTTCCTTTTTCTGCTCGTCGGCGCTCAGGTCCCTGCCGTCTTTCTTGACCTTGCGATCGATCTCGTGGGTGTTCACGAAGAAGACTTCATTCTCTTCGCTCTCGGTTTTCTTCACCTTTCCATTCTTGTCCAACTCGTGTGTGACAATCGCCTCGCGATAGGTATAGTTCTCTCGCGTCTTGTCCAGTTTGCGCTGGTGCTCCTGGACCTGTTTCATCAACGTGGGAATATCGGGGATGGGGACGGCCTGCTGCGCCGAACAGGGGAGGGCTGAAAGGCATAAAGCGAGAACAGAAATAAAGAGGCGCGAGCGCAGCATATTTCCTCGACGAATCATCTAGAGTACGCTGGTACGACTGGGCCGGTTCCCCATTCGTCCTCGATAACATATTTGGATCCCGGCTCGCATTGAACGGAAAGAGGTTAGAGAAGATGCTTCGACTTTTATTGCGGTGGATCCTGCAGGCGGCCGCATTGTTGTTGGTGGCCTATTTTGTTCCGGGCTTTCATGTTCGCAATTTCCCCGCCGCGCTGGTCGCGGCACTGGTGATCGGCCTGTTGAACGCGACGCTCGGACTGCTGCTCAAGCTGATCACCCTACCGCTCGGAATCCTCACGCTGGGACTATTCTTCCTTGTGATCAACGCGATCATTCTGGAGGTGGCAAGCGTCATTGTCCCCGGCTTTTCGGTAGCGAGCTTTGGAGCGGCGTTTATTGGTGCGGTCGTGCTTGCGTTGCTACACGTGCTCGTGGAAGCAATCGCCGACTAAGTCACTGTGCACGAGAGGGAGTCTTGGGAACGGCGACACCGTTGGCTTTTTGTGTCTCCGGTGAGATCACGGCACGGCCCTCGGGAAGCTGGCGCACCGAACGGGGGCGTCCAGACGGGGGCGGCGTGACGGGTTGATTGGCAGGGTGCGCAGCGCCGGCGGTTCCCATGCCCGATGACGTCTGATGCAGACTAATTCCCGGTACCGTGGGCTGGATCCTGCGCGAATGATTGACACTTCCGGCGACGATGGCAAAGCACGCGAGCCCGGCCGCGATCGCGGTCAGAGCGAATCGGGCTGGATAGTGAGGAACGGCGAAGAAACGAGTGCCAGTTGCTTTTCCGGATCGCGCCTTTGAGTGTTCCTGAGCAAGTCGAGCAGAGATGCGATCTTCGATGCCTGCGGCGGGTTCGACTGAGCCGAGGCGCCGCAGAGCCTGATCGATGCGCTGATCGTAATTCTGATTCGTGGGTTCAAGGCGTGGATTCATCGCGATATTCCTTCCTTCTCCAGTAATGCGGAGAGTTCTCGACGCGCGCGAAAAATTCGTGAACGAACGGACGATTCGGTAGTGCCGAGCACAGTTGCGATCTGCACGGTGGAGAGTTCCTGTACGGCGGAGAGCAACAGCGCCTCGCGTTCTTTGTGCGGCAGGCGATCGATCAACATGAGAATTCGCTGATGCTCTTGGGAGGAGATAAGCGAGTGATCGACGGCGCGGTCAGCGGAGGGCAAGACGCGGACGTAATCGGCGATGTCGTCGTTCTCGGGGCGAGTCTTCTCGCGGCGCTTCTTGTCGAGCACCACGTTCCAGGTGATGCGAATCAGCCAGACGCGCAGGTCGTGAATCTCGTCAAGCTTCTCCCGATGTTTGAGCACTCGCAGGAACGCCTCCTGCACGGCATCTTCCGCTTCGGCAGCATTCCGCATTACCGAGTAGGCCACGCGGTACAGCGTCGCCGAATACTGGGCGACGAGGGCGGTGATCGTCTCGCTCGAATCTAAAGTATTTGCCGACGTCTGCGCCTTCTCCGATATCAGAGCCGGAGCCATCCAGCCGGTGAGCTGTCCGGGAAATGTGCTCATCCTTACTCCCTGCTCTAAGGACGGAGGATACCGCGTTTGCGCTCATGAAAACAGTCGTTCCCCTGAAGAGAAAATCCCCAGAGAGCGCTTTTCGTTGAAAATCCTGTAAGCTGAGAAACGGCTGGCGCAGAATGTATCAGGCCATCATCAGTTGCAAGTTGGCACGTCCGAAGTAGTGGGGTAATCAGGAATCCTGCAAAGAAAAACGTGGTTCGAGCTTCACGATCATCGGCTGTTTCCCGCCTTTCTGCGCAACCTGATGACGGACGGGTTGGGGGCGATGTGGAATTCGCAAAATATCTATGGCCCGGTGGTGCCTCGCCTGCGGCGCGTTCTTGCCGAGGCCGGAACCAATCGCATCATCGATTTGTGCTCGGGCGGCGGCGGTCCGTGGTCGCGGCTCTGCCATGACCTCGGTGAGAAAGGCGCGAGCGCACCTGCGATTTTACTCACGGACAAATATCCGAACCAACGAGCTTTTCAGCAGATGTGCGCGGCCACCGGAAACGTAATCACCTTTCATTCCGAACCGGTTGACGCCATGTGTATTCCGCCTGAGCTTGCGGGTTTTCGCACGATGTTCACGTCGATTCACCACTTTGCGCCCAGCGAGGTGAGAACGATTCTGATGGATGCCTTTGAGCAACGCCAGGGTATCGCTATTTTTGACAGCGCCAAGCGCGATCCTTGGACGCTGCTCGCGGTGTGCGGTGTGCCTCTGCTTGCGCTGTGGCTTGTCCCACGAATCCGGCCATTTCGGTGGTCGCGTATCTTTTGGAACTACTGCCTTCCTGTCATCCCGTTTACGTTATGGTTCGATGGGGTGATGTCTTGCCTGCGCTCCTATTCACAGGCAGATCTGTGGGAGTCGACGGCTGAGTTCACCTCGGAAGATTACCGCTGGGAAGTGGGCGAGGAGCGGGGAAGGCTGGTCAACATCACCTATCTGGTTGGCTGTCCGGTTCGGAAGGAAGAACGTGAAGTTCCGGAACACGAACTGGAAGTTGCGAAGTCCAGCTTGTAGAAGCAAAAGAGCCCGCATAGCAGAGAGCTAAGCGGGCTGATGGTCAAGCGAAATCAATCGATTACTGGAGAGGCTGCTTTCCTCCGGAAAGCTTCTGCGCGGCGATTTGGCCGGCAGCCGTGGTTTTGTCCTGATCCTTGATCTCGGCATAGAGCTTCTTCGCCTGAGCGGGATTGGTCGTCTCATAGATCTGGGCTAACTGCAGCTTGGCCGCCGAGGCCGGAACGGTGTTCGTGGGATTCTTGATCAGTTGCTGGTAGAGATCGATTGCCTGGCCGTTGCGTTCTGTCTGGCGATAGAGACCCGCCAGCGCCATCTTAGCCAAGGCCGCGAGAGCGCTATCATGCGAGCCTGCAGCCTTTTGCAGGGCGGCTTCCGCCGGTGCGGTCTGGCTCATGTCGAGATAAGTAAGTCCGGCAAAGTATTGCGCATTTGCGCCAATCTTCCACCAACGGTAGCGGCTCGCGATGTCGACGAACTGGGGATTGACTGCCTTGGCGCGCTCCGCTGACGTGCCATACGACGGCTCGCCGGGCGCGACCGGTTGTCCAGGTTGGCGCAGGGGCGTGGTGTAAATGTCCATGGCCTTGCCGAAGGCGATCTCTGCGTTGTTCGATCGGGTGTTGTAGAAAATGGCGCCGGCCACGATAAGCGCGACGATTATGACGATTGCCGTCGCAAGTCTGATGGCATTGGTGCGATGCAACTGCAACCAGCCCAAGCCGGAGGCGGTCGCTTCAACGAAGCGATCCTGCTTTAACGCGTGACGTGTCTGTGTATCCAATTTGGAGGTCCTTCAGAATCCTTCTGGGCGGGAACTGGCCTGACAACAGGCTCTATGCCGACAGTCATTGCTGAATGTGCTGTCCGCTTTAGATACGTTAAGTTTAGCAGCGAGAGAACCATCGGGTCAAAGGCGCACGGCAGGGGCACCGCAGGTGAGGCGATGCCTCCGATCACGCAGCGGACGCGAGCTCTGCGGGGCTCTCTCACCGCAACAGCACTGATTCTTAGGCGGCCGTTCCGTTTTTGCGAAGAGCTTCAAGCTGCGCGAACTGGATCTTCGATTTCGCCGTTTTCGATCTTTTCCTGGCAATCGATGCAGCGCGGAGTCCAGGGCAGGGCTTCCAGGCGTTTCGCGCCGATTTCCGCGCCACATTGAACGCACTCGCCGTAGCTGCCGTCCTGAACGCGATTCAGCGCCTGTCGCACCAGCGTGAGTTGCTGATGGCCGGTCGTTCCCTGGCTGAAGAGCAATTCCTTCTGGTAGGAGAGGACAGCTTGATCGGCGATGTCCTGCGTATCGTCCGCCGTCGTTTCGCGGCCTTGCTCAACGGCGGTCAGCGTAGCCTGCTCCAGCAAACGTTTCTGTTCAAGCAGCTTCTCCTCATAACGCCGGGCCGACTGGGATGTAAGGGTCACTTTGATTACTCCTTTGAAATAAAAACACAACGAACTTGGACGGCAAATGCTGGCCGAAGGTTTCGTCTAAAAAGTGTGATTTCTCGCGTAAGGCCGCTATGACCTGGTCGCCGCCGCACCATGAACGGGTCGGGGTTCGGGTTCGGGGTTGCGTCAGGCGGTATTCCACTTGCTGACCGAAGAGCGTGCGATTAGTCTAAAGCTGCCATGTATGAAGACTTCCACGTAACCGATCGCTGGACCGGCGAGGATTTGCACTGCCGGTGGGTTGCGAACGTTGTGGCTATCGCCACCCGCCACGCCGACGCGGTGGACATCCGCTTTGACGTCAGCGGCCGGCCGGTGTGGATCGCGATGCCATGCCATGCATGGGTGGAACAGAAGAAGCGCACCGGCAACGTGATTACCGACGCGCTGGCCGCGCAGGTCGCCGGTCGATACCTGAAGCAGGCGGTCGAGTCCGGTTACGATAACGGCCGCGAAATGTACACGATGAGCGTTGAGGAAGTGCTTGATCATCTCGCCGTCGTGTTGCACGAAGCCGGCCACACCAGCAAGCTGCCAACCCTGATGCCCACGGGCGACGACGCACAGCCTCAGCCGTAACTGACCTCTCCCGACCGCGACCGCTCCGGACTTTGCCATCCATCGGCCTCGAATGGCACAATAGACGGTTTGCCTGACAAGGAGTGTATTGATGGGAGCAGCCACCGTCACACAGGATTTACGAGCACTGACGGAGGGCCCGCACGTCCACCGCAACCTTTCGACACCGCAACTGGTCGAGACGGCGATTGCGCGCGGAGAGGCGAGCCTGGCTGCGAACGGCGCACTGGTCGCGCTCACCGGAGCACGCACCGGCCGCTCACCCCGCGACAAGTTCACCGTTGAAGATGCGGAGACCAAAGACCACGTCGATTGGGGCAAGGTCAATCAGCCGTTTCCACCGGACAAATTTCAGGCGCTGCTTGATCGCGTCGTCCAGCACATGGCAGAGCGCGATCTGTACGTCATGGACCTCTATGCCGGGGCCGACCGCGCATATCGTTTGCCGATCCAGATTATCTGCGAATACGCCTGGCATGCGCTCTTTGTAAAACAGCTCTTTCTGCGGCCAGAGCTGACGGAACTGGCGCACCATGTCGCGGAATTTACGGTGATCGCCGCTCCCGAGTTCGAGGCGATTCCGGAACGCGACGGAACTCGCTCGGGCACGTTCATCCTCGCCGATTTCACCCGCAAAGTGATCCTGATTGGCGGCACCAAGTACGCCGGCGAGATGAAGAAGTCCATCTTTGGCGTGATGAACTACCTACTGCCCGCTCGCGATGTCTTCCCCATGCACTGCTCGGCGAATATTGGCGCAAATGGAGAAACGGCGCTCTTCTTCGGCCTGTCAGGGACGGGCAAAACGACCCTCTCCGCCGATCCATTACGCCGCCTGATTGGCGACGACGAGCATGGCTGGAGCCCGGAGGGAGTGTTTAATTTCGAGGGCGGGTGCTACGCGAAGTGTGTCGATCTTTCCAAAGAGAAGGAGCCGCAGATTTATAACGCCATCCGCTTTGGCTCAGTGCTTGAGAACGTGGTCATCGACACGAAGACAGGCGAGCCCGACTATAGTGATATTCGCTATACGGAGAACACGCGAGCGGCCTATCCCATTGAGTTCATCGCGAATGCGGTGATTCCCGGCTTGGGCGGCCATCCGAAGAATGTGATCTTTCTCGCCGCGGATGCATTTGGTGTGCTGCCACCGATCGCCAGGCTCACTCCAGAGCAGGCGATGTATCACTTTTTATCGGGATATACGGCGAAGCTGGCCGGAACCGAGGCGGGACTCGGCAGCGAACCTGTGCCTGAATTTTCGGCCTGCTTCGGTTCTCCATTTTTGCCGCTCGCGCCCAAGGTATATGCCGAGATGCTGGGCAAACGATTGCGCCAGCACGATGCTCAATGCTGGCTGGTAAATACGGGTTGGACCGGCGGGGTCTTTGGCATCGGTAAGCGCATGAGCTTGAAGCACACCCGGGCCATGGTTCATGCCGCGCTCGACGGAAGCCTGGCCAACGCCGAATTTGTCACAGAGGATGCTTTTGGCTTGAGCATTCCGACCGCCTGCCCTGATGTGCCCGGCGAGCTGCTGCATCCGCGCAACGCCTGGCCCGACAAACAGGCCTACGACAGACAGGCTCAGCTGCTGGCAGCGAAGTTCGAGGAGAACTTTCGCAGGTTCGATGCGCCGGAGAATGTCCGCGCCGCCGGCCCTAAAGTCCGGAACCAGGCTCGGTAGCAGGCAACGTGTTCCTACGCAAGCTGCGTGTCGAGCGCGTGGATGTTCTGGGGCAATCGCAGCCCTGTCCTGTTGCCTGGATCGACAACTTCGCGATGCGGAACTTCACCAACGACACGGTCTTCGATGACACGCTCCCTGTAGCTGACGGGCTGCTGGAGGCAGGGTTTCGCGTGCCGGTTGAGCAGTTACAGGCGGCGATGGAAGACTGGTTCAGACGCAAGGGCTATCTGAAGCCGGGAGAACGGCTTCAGGTTTCAGAGTGAGCCGGTCTTCGAGAAAGATTCCCTTCGTCCATCCGCAGATAGACCGCAACGCATCCTAGTTACTGTTCGGTAACACCCCAAACTAAAAACGGAGTAACTCATGAAACTGGAAACGATGCGTGAATTATTGATCGATGAATTGCAGGACCTGTATTCGGCGGAAAATCAGATCACCAAGGCCCTGCCCAAGCTCGTCAAGGCTTCTTCTGCACCGGCGCTGCAGCAAGCCTTCGAGCATCATCTGGAAGAAACGAAGAACCATGTAAAGCGCCTAGAGCAGATCTTCGACCATCTGAACGAGAGCCCCAAGGGCAAGACTTGTGAAGGGATGAAGGGGCTTCTGAAGGAGGGCGACGAGCGGGTCGGTGAGGGCGGCGAGGCAGAGGTGCTCGATGCAGGGCTGATCTCGGCAGCGCAGCGGGTAGAACACTATGAGATTGCTGCCTATGGCTCCGCTCGCACCTATGCAGAGTTGCTTGGCGAAAGAGAAGCTGTGCGTCTGCTGAGTGAAACGCTAGAGGAAGAGAAGGCGGCGGACACAAAACTCAGCCAGGTCGCGAAGAAGATCAACGTCGAAGCAAAGGCAGCTTAAGAGCCAGGTTCGTGCGGGTGCGAAGTATTTCGCGCTCGCACGACTAAATTTTTAAGTTGAGCAAACTTCTTACTGCCCACCGTCATCCCAGCTTCCGTTGGGCATATATCCCAAAAGAAAAGAGGTTTCCATGTTTCTCATACTGGCGCTGGTTTTGATTCTCGCGTGGGTTGGTGGGTTTTTCATGTTTCATACTGCGGGATTCTTAATTCACCTGCTGCTCGTGTTCGCGGTGATTTCGATAATCTTCCACTTTCTGCGGGGCCGTTCCTCGACCGTCTAGTGAGCCTCTCGTCAGGAGTTACTCGTGATAGTGCAAAAGGCTGAAGACATCGAACTCAGAGAATTTCTCGCGACCCTTCAAGAAGTCGAGCTCAACGGCGAAGGCGAGGCCGGCGATGTGTCCCCCCAGCTGTTGCACCAGCTTTACGGTCGCCTCCATCGTGCCCCCAGTAGCCAGAAGATCGTCCACCAGGACAACGTTCTGACCAGGCTCGATGGCGTCAAGATGAATTTCGAGGGAGTCCGACCCATACTCCAGATCGTAGGTAACGCGGGCCGTCGGCGCCGGAAGTTTCCGTGGCTTTCGTACGGGGACAAAACCGGCGTTTAGGCGATAGGCAAGCGCCGGGCCGAAGATGAATCCGCGAGCCTCAATGCCGAGCACGAGGTCAATGTCCCTCCCAATGTAGTGGGCCGCCAGTGCATCAATCAGCTCGGCGAAGCCCTTCTTGTCCTTCAGCAGTGTGGTGATGTCGTAAAAGAGAATGCCTGGCTTCGGGAAATCAGGAACGGTACGGACCAGTTCTTTCAACGGGTCGCAATTAATCGGGGTATGTTGCGTCAATCTGGCAGACAAGTTGTTAAAACTCCTTCGGCCTGAAATCTATCACCAGGCGCCTTCAATCTGAAACGGTCCTAGATCTTTTGATTCGCTTTCGGCGAGTTCGTGGGCGATGACGGCATCGACCCGGCTGCCGCGCGAGCCTTTTTGCAGAGCCGCCTTCAATTCGGCGAGCGCCTCGGGTTCGCCTGCGGCGACAACCTCAACGTCGCCATCCTCGGTGTTGCGCACCCAGCCCTTCAGGCCGAGTGCGCCCGCCTCGCGATGCACATACCAGCGGAATCCAACGCCCTGGACGCGGCCTTTGATGAGGTAATGGCGGACCATGTTGATGGACTACGCGCGGGGTTAGTGTTGCAGAAAGAACCGAGCGCCGCAAGCGGCCTGCGGCGAATCTGGACAACTTTAAGCCCGCGAAAGATACGCTCCCTCTGCCGTATCCACGCGGATCTTTTCGCCTTCGTTGATGAAGGGGGGCACCTGCACCACGAGGCCGGTTTCGAGTGTCGCCGGTTTGGTGACCGAGGATGCAGTCGCCGACTTGAGGCCCGGTTCGGTCTCGACCACAGTAAGCTCGACGGTCTGCGGGAGCTCGATGCCGACCGGCACACCGTCAAAGAACGATACGGTGATCTGGAGGTTGGGTGTGAGGTACTCGACTGCGTCCCCCAGCGTGTCGTGCTTGAGGTGGGTCTGCTCGTAGTTCTCGGTGTTCATGAAGTAGTAGTCGTCGCCGTCGTTGTAGAGGAACTCCATGGCGATTTCGTCGACGACAACGCGTTCAATGGGATCGGGCGAGCGGAAGCGGTGCTCAAACATGGCTCCGGTGCGCAGGTTGCGCAGCTTGGCCTGGATAAAGGCGCGCAGGTTGCCGGGCGTGCGGTGCTCGACCGAGAAGACGGCATGCAGCTCGTTGTTGTGCTTGATGATCATGCCCGGACGCATTTGTGTGGCGGGAATCGCCATAAAGGGAAAAGCTCCTTGCTTCAGATTACTGGGAATTTTGCAGCAGATTCCATCGCTGGACGCCGGATAACTGCCTGACCTGCGGAAGGAAACACTCCAACCGTTGATTTTAGCAGGGGAGAGATTGGGATCGTGTGCAGCTGGCTTACTTCCCTCCGAAGAGGCGTGAGAAGAAGTGGCCGATGCTGTGAAAGAATCCGCCCCGGTTTGGCGGCTTCTGCGCGGTTGCTGGAGCTTGCGCCGCAGTTGGCTGGGGCGGGGTCGTTTCCACGGGCGGAGGTCCGGCAGCGCCTGGCTGAGCGGGATTCGGCGTGGCCTTCGCATCGTAAGCGATCGGCGCGTCCACCTGGGCATGAGCTACCCCCACAGGCACAACTGGCTGAGACGGTGGCGGTGGGGGCAGCTTCAGGCCCTCGCTCTCGGCCAGTGGGAAAGCGGTATCTGCGGGAGTTGATGAGGGCCCTCCAATGGGCTGACTGACGACAGGCTGGTCGGGCTTTGCGGAATTCGCGCTGTTCGTAACGATGCCCGGCGCGGCGCTTGCGATAGACACCGGCGGGGCTGCCGGACATCCGCACGACTCGGATTCGTTGTCGACGACCTGCTGCAGGCTGCCATGCTCGAACATCACGCGCTGGTTGGGCTGCACGCGATACAGGCCGCCTTCAAACTGGCTGGTGACGGTAACATACGGCGCGTTCGCTCCGTGGTTGTCGACGCAGGTGTCGCCCTTCTGGTTAGTGCGGATCTTGAGGTCAGCCTGGCCGGGGCCGGAGATGAGGATGCGCAAGTCGGGCGTCAGCAACACGTCGGAATATTTGTCGGGCGTATAGCTGGCTTCGATGGCTCCGCGATCAAGCGCGATCATGAGGGCGGAGTCGGCTGAAGCGTCGCCGGGATTTGTGGATGTGTCCTTCGACAAATGGATTTTCGTCGACGCGCAAAGACGCAACTCGCCGCCGCGCGCCAGCTGGACGTGCGCCGTCACGTCGCCTGCTGTGATGGTCCCGTTGTTGCCGATGCTGGCCTTGCCATTTTCGACTGAGAGGGATCCGGAAAGGGAAACGCCCTCCGTCGGCACGTAAGCGATTGGTTGCTGTTGGGCGAAGGCGGGCGCTGCGAGGATTAATGTTGCGAGTATGAGAGAGCTACAGAGACGCACCCGGTTACAACTCCAGAAAATTCTTGATGAGATGCTTTCCGTCGCTGGTCAGCACGCTCTCAGGATGAAACTGCACGCCCTCGACAGGATATTTGCGATGACGCAGACCCATGATGGTACCGTCTGCCGTCCGAGCGGAGACTTCGAGGTCTCCGGGAAAGTTTTTTTCAGAGACGATGAGCGAGTGATAACGGGTGCAGGTCATGGGACTGGCGATGCCGGTGAAGACGGTCTTGCCATCGTGTTCCACTTCACTGGTCTTGCCGTGCATCAGCTTGGGCGCGCGAATCACATCTCCGCCGAAGGCCGCACCGATGGCCTGGTGGCCGAGACAGACGCCTAGGATTGGCACTTTGCCGGCGAAGCTCCGAATCAGGTCGATGCTGATCCCGGCCTCCTGCGGTGTGCACGGCCCGGGCGAGAGCAGAATGCGCTCCGGGGCGAGAGCTTCGACCTCGTCGACCGTGAGCTCGTCGTTGCGGCGAATCGTCATCTCCGCACCCAGCTCGCCCATGTATTGCACGAGGTTGTAGGTGAAGGAGTCGTAGTTGTCTAAAACAAAGATCATCGAGGCGAAGACCGTTGACGCTCATTTCCAGTGTAACGCCCGTTGTGGCGGTGCTATGCTGGTTGGCAGATCGGGAGGTTCGTGCCATGAAGCTCTCTGCTCTGCTGTTATTCGCCGGTTTAGCTTCTGCCTGTGTCGCCCAGTCAAACCCGGCGGCTCCTTCCAACGACAACGTGACGGTTGACGATCAAGCGCTCTCTCGTGCAGCGGCTGCGATGGCTGCGTCGGCCAGGCTGAAGGACCTCGACAGGATGATGGACCGCATCAGCCGCGCGAATTGCCCGGTGGTGCTGACCAGCGCATGGCTGGCTCCGCGCCTGCAGCAGGTCAGGTCCGATCAGGATCCCGGTGGAAACGGGATCGATCTCGAGTTCCAGAATGCGAGTGGCAAGGCGATCCGCTCGATGGAGTTGTCTGCGACAATCCTTGTGAAAAAGAGCATCTACGGTCTCGGCTACCTGCCCCCGGTGCGCCTCTCGCTCACGGCGTATGGCACTCGGAATATCGACTCGACATTTGCCGAACTGCGCCGGCTCTCGCTGCCGACTGAGATGCATCCCGCGCGGGTCGAGAGTATCCGGCTGGAGCAGGTAACCTTCGACGACGGCTCGCTGTGGAGTTCTACTGCCGACCAGTACTGCGGGCTGACGCCGGACCCGATGCGCAGCATCGCCCGCTAGGCGGCTTCCGCCTCAGCCTACTCCCATCCGGTGATTTGGCCTGCCGTGCTATGCTTCTCCATCCCCTGACCATCTGAGCTGAGGGAAAGCTATGTCGGCCATAGAACCTGCGGTTCGCGAGGGTGTATCTGCGTCCGGTTCGGCGCCTGCGATCGGCCGTGCCGCCATGCGCAAGGCAACGTGGCGGCTGATTCCGCTCATCGCGCTCGGCTACGGCACGGCCTACATGGATCGGGTGAATATCAGCTTTGCCTCGCTGCAGATGAACGGCGACCTGCACTTCTCGGCTTCGATCTACGGGTTGGGCGCCGGACTGTTTTTTCTGAGTTACGCTGCGTGCGAGGTTCCTTCGAACCTGTTGTTGTGTCGATTCGGCGCGCGGCGCTGGCTATCGCGCATCATGATCACGTGGGGCGTGCTGGCGATCGCCATGATGTTCGTGAAGACGCCGATGCAGTTCTACGTGCTTCGTTTTCTGCTGGGCATGGCGGAAGCGGGGTTCTTTCCCGGGGTTGTCTTTTATCTCATGCAGTGGTTTCCGCCGGAGATGCGGGCGCGCGCGATCAGCCGCTTTTATGTATCGCTGCCGCTGAGCTCGGCGGTGATGGGCGCGCTAGCCGGAGCGCTGCTGAATTTACAGGGAAAGCTCGGCCTGGCGGGATGGCAGTGGCTTTTTCTCGTTGAGGGGCTTCCAGCGATCGTGTTGAGCGTGGCATTCCTGGTATGGCTTCCGGACGGCCCGGCGGATGCGAAGTGGCTCACGGGCGATGAGCGCGCGTGGGTGCTCGAACAGATTCGCGTCGACGCGTGCTCGGGCGGCCACACGCATGACGTGGGGCGTGCTCTGCTCGATCCGCGCGTGCTTCAGATCGGGCTAATTTTCTTTTGTATGCTCGGAGCGAACTATGCCTACACCTTTTCCGCGCCCGCGATTCTCATCAAGCTGACCGGATGGAACGCGACGAATGTGGGATTCCTGATCTCGGGGATGGGCCTGCTCGGCGCGGCGGGAATGATCCTGAATGCACGGCACTCAGATCGCAGGAGAGAACGCTACTGGCACGTTGCCATACCGTTCTTCATTCTGACGGGAGGGTTTCTCATTGGGGGGCTCTCGATGGCAGCATGGCTGGTGGTTCCGGCACTGTGCTTCACAACGGTCGCTTACATGGCGCTGCTTGGGCCGGTGCTGGCGATCCCTCCACTCTTCCTGAAAGGCAAGTCAATGGCAGCCGGTATTGCCGCGATGAACACTGTCGGCATGCTCGGTGGGTTCGTTGGTCCCTATTGGATGGGCATCGCGAAGGATATGACGGGCGACTACCAGCATGGCATTTTGACGCTGACGGTTCCCAGCCTCGCCGCCGCGTCGATCGTGTTGTGGATGCGGCGGGTAGCGCGGCGGCAGACGGCAGCGTCTATGATTTAGCCGGCGGCTTGCAAAGTCGCGCGAGGCGGCAACGCCTGAGCGGTCATCCTCTTGCACGCTCGATGGCCCGAACGACTGCGCGGGCCTTATTCACGCTTTCTTCATACTCGCTTTCCGGGATGGAATCGGCGACGATGCCGGCGCCTGCCTGGATGTGTCCTTGCCTGCCCTGCATGAGCAACGTGCGGATGGCGATGCAGGAAGTCAGATTGCCGGAGAAGTCGGCGTAGAGGACGCTGCCCCCATAGATGCCGCGCCGGGTAGGCTCCAGCTCTTCGATGATCTCCATGGCACGAATCTTGGGTGCGCCGCTGAGGGTTCCGGCTGGGAAGCAGGCGCGGAAGGCATCTACGGCGCTGAGATCTTTGCGCAGCTTGCCTTCGATCGAGCTGACCAGGTGCATGACGTGCGAGTAGCGCTCGACGAACATGAGGTCCTTGACCTTGATGCTTCCGTACTCGCTGACGCGGCCTACGTCGTTGCGACCCAGGTCGACGAGCATGACGTGTTCGGCGCGTTCTTTTTCGTCGTGCAGCAGTTCGGCCTCGATGCGGAGGTCTTCGTCTTCACTGCTTGCGCGCGGGCGGGTTCCAGCGATGGGACGGTATTCCACGCGCTGGCCCTGCACGCGGACGAGCAGCTCGGGCGACGATCCGACAATGTGAGTGGCCGGAGCTTTGTCCAGTCCGAAACGCAGGAAATACATGTACGGAGAAGGATTCACGATGCGCAGCGCGCGATAGATCGAGAAGGGATCGACTCCGGGTTCGACATCGAAACGCTGCGAGAGCACGACCTGAAAGACGTCTCCGGCGGCGATGTATTCTTTGGCGCGCACTACGGCCCGGAGAAAGTCCTTCTTCTTCGTCTTCGATTCAATCCTCGGCTTGCCCTGTACTTTCCTGGCTCTGATCGCGGGCAGCGGGCGAGCCAGCCGCTTTGCGAGGCGATTCAGCCGGAGCAGCGCGTTCTCATACGCGGCGAGCGGCTTCTGGCGCCGCACATCGGCAGTGACGATGAGGAGGATTTCCTTTTTGACATGGTCGAAGGCAAGTACTTCGTCGAAGAACATCAGGCAGGCGTCGGGCATTCCGAGATCGTCTTTGGTTTGTTCGGGCAGGCGCTCGATTTGCCGAACGACGTCGTAGGCGAAGAATCCTACGGCGCCGGCGGTAAAGGGAGGCAAGCCTGGGAGAGACGCCGGGGTGTGTCCTTCAAGTTCCTGTTTCCAAAGAGCGAAAATGTCGCCTTCGATCTGGCGCGTTCTTCGTTTTTCGGTGATTTCAATGGTTTTGCCCCGCGAAACCATCTTGCGATACGGCCGGATGCCGATGAACGTGTAACGGCCCACATTTTCGCCACCTTCGACGGACTCGAGCATGAAGCATTCCGGCTCGTCGGTCGCGAGGCGCAAAAACGCGGTGACGGGGGTCTCAACGTCCGCAGTGAGGGGCCGGTAGAGAGGCACCAGCGTGTGAGATCGCGCAAGACGAAGGAACTCAGAGCGCGCGGGGAGGGTGGTGCCTTTGGATCGCATGGTCAATGGCAATGGTAAACCGGGACTGGCCATCGGGCAGCGCTGGCGACGGCGGGCGCGGCACGAGAGCCGAAACGCGAAGGCCTGCAGGGAGCATCTTGTCTATCCCCCAGAGGCATCACCGAAGGTAACCCGTTGGTGAGTTGTCAAGCCTTGCGAGGGGTCGATTTCGAAGCCTATACTCGGTGAGTTTGGGCAGAATTGGATTTTCTTCAATGGGACCGCCGGCGCGTTTTTGGACGGATTTGCGGCAGGATCCTTGTAAGGCTTTGAAGTACGGACACATCCGACCATTTGGGACCGGCGGATGCGTCTGAGATCCGTGATCACCGGAGCCGCGATTCAAGAAGCGTTCATTCCGGTGAAGGAGAATCGGTCCCGGAGTGCAAGCAGGAGTAAAGGAATTTTTATGGCAACCATCTCTCTCGAGCAGGAAATCAATCCCTGGGAAGCCCAGGCTGCTCGATTCGACTTTGCAGCGCGAAAACTTAACCTCGACGAAGGCTTGTGGAAGGTGCTCCGCTACCCCGCTCGGGAAATCATTGTGCATTTCCCGGTTTCGATGGACAACGGCCGCATTGAAATGTTCACCGGGTTTCGTGTTCAGCATTCGGTGGCGCGCGGTCCGGGCAAGGGCGGCATTCGCTATACGCCGGACGTTTCTCTCGACGAAGTGCGCGCCCTGGCCAGCTGGATGACCTGGAAGTGCGCCGTGGTCAACATCCCCTTTGGCGGAGCCAAAGGCGGAGTGATCTGCGATCCCAAGAAGATGTCCACTGGCGAACTGGAGCGCATGACGCGCCGCTATACCGCCGAGATCATTGAATTTATCGGGCCGGAGAAGGACGTGCCCGCCCCCGACGTCAACACCAATGAGCAGGTGATGGCGTGGATCATGGATACCTATTCCATGCACATGCGCCAGACGGTCACCAGCGTGGTGACCGGCAAGCCGATCAACATGGGCGGATCGCGCGGCCGTCGCGAGGCCACAGGGCGCGGCGTCAGCGTGGTGTGCGACGAGGCTCTCAAGCACCTGAATATGCGGCGCGATGGGTGCCGGGTGATTGTTCAGGGCTTCGGCAACGTCGGCTCCAACGCTGCCAAACTCATGCAGGACAAGGGCTACAAGATTGTCGGCGTCGCCGAATTCGAAGGCGGTCTCTTCAACCCCAATGGCATCGACGTCTGCTCGCTGATTGAGTATCGCCAGCGCAACGGCTCGATTCTCGGGTTCAAGGGCGCTGAAGCCTATGACCCGATCGAGATGCTCACGGCTGAGTGCGAAATCCTGATCCCGGCGGCGACCGAAAATGTGATTACCAGCCGCAACGCTGAGCAGATTCGGGCGCGTATTGTGTGCGAAGGCGCCAACGGACCCACGACCGCGGTCGCCGACGAGATTCTCGCTGACAAGCGCATTTTTATCATTCCGGACATCCTGGCCAACGCAGGCGGCGTGACTGCTTCGTACTTCGAGTGGGTGCAGGACCGTCAGGGCTACTTTTGGAAGGAAGCCATCGTCAACGAACAGCTGGACAGCATTCTGGCCGAGAGCTTCGATGATGTCGTCCGCTACTCCGAGGCTCACAACGTCAACAATCGCATTGCCGCTTACATGCTGGCCATCGACCGTGTAGCTTTCACGATCAAGCAGCGTGGCATCTACGCCTGAGGACTGGCCGTCCAGGCGCATGCGCTTTGCGCCATCCTGCTTCGGCAGATTCGGGCGCTCTCGTTGGTCGCGGAATAGAGTATGGGGGTGCCATAACGGTGCCCCCGTTCTTCGCGCGGGCAGCCCCGAAATCACGACTCCTTAGCTGCTTGCCGGAGAGAGCTTGCCTGGAAATCTCCGCGCCGGTTTCGCATTCCCCGGCCGCCTGGCTGCCGCCCGCATCTCATCCATGTTCTGCCAGTAGAGGTCGAGAGCCTGTCGGCCGCGGCGCACAAGCGCTGCCGTCGTCAGGGTGCGCTTACGCTCTATCGTCTTCTCAATCTCGATAAGACCGGCCTCTTCAAGACGAGTGAGTTGGACGGAAAGGTTTCCGCGGGTCAAGCCAGTAGCGCGCTCGATAAAGAGAAAATCAGCGCGTTCGCAGGCCGCTAGTACCGTCAAAATCGCCAGTCGCGCCGGTTCGTGAATTGTCCGATCAATTTCCGGCATAGAACGCTGCGGTTCAGTCATACGAAACCTCCGGACGCGCGCTGAGGAGATGGTTGAGAAGCCAGTGATCGTAGAGGCTCAGAACAAGAAGCGTCGTGCAAACGATCTCTGGTAGAAGCCATTTCGACGAGTGCAAAAGAGGCACAAAGGGAACGCCGAGGACGGCGAAGAAGATAGCCGCGGACCCTGCAATGTACAAAGCGCGTCGCAGTTGAATAAAGCCATTCGCCGGAGCAGGATAGAAGCATCTGGGCAGAGTAAGCCACAACGTAATCCACAAATTCAGTGCACTCCGGTGTGCGTCCAAGCCACGGAAAAGACCAGTTCCAACGAAGACGGCCCAAATCCCAAGCCAGGCCCAGAAAAGGACGGGGGTGCGACGGGGAGCAGGTTTAGTGTCCAGAATACTGAGCGGCTTGGCTTCAGAGATTTCAGGGGCACGATTTTGGACCATCCCGTATCGCTTGTACCAAGCATGTATGCATGGAACACCGACGGGAAGGAAAAGCGCGATGATACTGACCGCGACGATCAGAACATGCCCGCGCGAAAGGTGTGTCGAGGAGCTTAGAAAACACAGGAAGAGCAATCCGGCCCAGAACCATGCAAAATAAAGGCCCTGCAAGTCATGGAAGTGCTCGGTAACGTAACGAAGTTCCTCTCCACGGTGGGTTGTAGCTGGCAAAGCGTCAGTACGTGTCATCGTTCTTCCTTCAGATCATCGTTTCCGTACACTCGCCCATACTTCTTTGGGGTAGTTTATGCTATGAACTGATTCACAGCAAGAATCAATCCGCAGGAAAAGTGGTTCGAATCGGAACTGCAGTGACACTCGCCAGATGAGGATATGGAGTCGGAGAGGTAAGCGGTGCCAGGCGTGACAAAAGTTCCGCCCGGTCCAAGCGCCGTCCTTGCTGGTGCATAATGACCGTAGGGCCAGAGGATAAGGCACGCTCCAGAGTTTCCGAGCCCACCGAGCGAAATTCGTGAATCTGCCCAACTCCATCACGATGATCCGGATCTTCGCGGTGCCGATCCTGATCTGGATGCTCTCGCCGCACTTTCCGCGCGGCGGCTGGCATGGCGAGCAGGAGATTGTCGCCTCGCTCTTCTTCATCCTGGTTTCCATCACGGACGGAGTTGACGGGTATCTCGCCCGGCGCAGGGGCCAGATCACGACGATGGGGATGCTGCTCGATCCGCTTGCCGATAAGCTGCTGATCACAGCCGCCTACATCGCGCTCGTTGAGTACAACCCGCACGTCGTCAAGCCCTGGATTGCCGTCCTTGTGATTGGCCGGGAATTTCTAGTCAGCGGTTTGCGCTCGATTGCCTCCGCTGAGGGTTTCACCATTGAGGCGAGCGATCTGGGGAAGCTAAAGACGGTGATACAGATTGTTTCCGTCGTGGCGGCGATACTGGCGCATGGCTGGTACGTCTGGCGTTTCGGATGGTTCATCATGCCGGTCGATCTGATTGCTGTGGTCGGCGTGTACTGGATGGCGACGGTGTCCACGATTTCGGCAATTGACTACTTCGTTGGGTTTTGGCATAAGATCGAGCACGCATCGAGCGGACGGCGCACGCGCGATAACAGCTTTGTGCTCTCCCGCCGCAAGAAAGACCTGCCCGCGGCCAACAAAATCTGAGCGGCTAGTGTTTTGGGATGAGCTGAATTGTGCCGACCTCGAGTACCTTTCCCACGGCGATCGGATGGAATTCCATGTCGGCTGGGATCTCGATGGCCAACCTCTTTTCCATCAGAATCAGCTTCGGAGATGGAGCGACGAAAGCTCGCAACGGCTCAGGGTCGGCATAGCGGCGAGCCTGATGGAGAGTGTCGGGAGAACTCACCATGTATACCTGCTGCAGCGGTCGTCGTACCTTGAACAGTAACGACGGGAGCTGCGCGACTACATCTTCTTGCCAGAGAAGGATGGGTCCGGGGAGGCCCGCCACATCGGGCTTGGCAAGGGCCGTCTGTAGCAGTGTCTCGGCCTCGCGGTCGGCATGCAGGACGGCTCCGGTGGTGCTTCGGGTAGAGGTCAGACTTTGCCGGAGGGATTTTGTGGCTGCTGGGGCGATGCCAAGTGCGGCGACAGCGACAAGTCCTGCTGTCCAGACGAATCTGCGACTGCGATTTTCAAACTGGGCAGCCAGCCAGTCTCCGGTGAGCAGGGCAAGCGCGGGATATGCCGGGAAAATATATTTCGGACTTCGCGTGGCAATGACCGAAAAAAAGATCAGTACGACGGCAGCAAAGGCTAGCCACTCGCGCAGGTCAATGTGCATTTTGGGCCGCCGCGCCTGCCACCACAGGGCAAAAGGAAAAAGTAACAGCCACGGTGACGTATACGTCACGAGTACTTTCGCGTAATACCACCAGGGTGTCGCGTGGCCTTCCATCTGGGTTGTGGCACGGGCGATCACATGCAGCCCCAGGTATTCGCTCAGAAATCCACGGCCAAATGAATGCAACATGTAGAGGTGCCAGGGCAGCACCAGTGCTGCGAAAAGACATATCCCCCCGAGAAACGGCCAGCCCAGCTGGCGCCAGCTCCAATGGTTCCATACGAGCAGCACTGCCAGGGTAAGCAAGAGAGTTACGCTGGCGGCGCCCTTGGTCATAGCCGCTATTGCGAAGCCCGTCCAGAACCAGTACCACCCGTTCAACTCGCCTGTCCTGACCTTGGCCAGGCCCCAAAGAGCAATGCAGCAGCCGAGCGTCAGCAGGGCGTCCAGTTCGCCCATGCGGGCGACGCGCAGAAATCCGAAAGTGGTTAACAGAATGATGGTGCCGATCCATGCGGCTTTCCAGTTGCGCACCCGCAGGGCTGCGGCATGCACGATGCCCACGATTCCCACACTTGCCAGGGCTGAGGCCGCTCGCGCACAGAACTCGCTGACGCCAAACAGGCGGAAAAAGATCGCTGTTAGCCAGAGGCCGAGTGGGGGCTTCTCAAACCAGGGCTGAAAATGCCAGTGCGGAACGAGCCAGCTTCGCCCCAGAAACTCCCGGGCGACTTCGGCATAGATGCCTTCGTCCCAGTCGGCGAGCATTTTGTGACCCAACAGGGGAAACAGCGCCAGAGCCGAGACCAGCATTGCAAGGCTGACTGAAAGCGACCGGCGACGACGCCACGCCCGGGCCTGGGGCGAATCTGGCAGAGGCACGGTTGTTGGTGAGGACTTTTCCCTGCTTGTCTCGAATGAGGAAGTCACGCTCGGCCCTGGAACGGCAAGGAAGAAGGTATCGATTACGCATCCTGTGTTGGATACCGGACACTTCATAAGCATCGCACTTTATCTCGTCGCGCGAGTGCGTCTTTTTCCACCCATTATTCCGTCTCTTGTTTGAGAGGTTCGCGCGGGCACTCTTCCAGAGTTTCTCCCCGGTTGATCCTCCAACATGGAAAAGCCCCGGTGGTTCGTGGGTCCACCGGGGCTCTCCTGTTTGCGCCTGTTCGAGAGGTTATGCCGACGCCGCATGTGCATGCGGATGGGCTGCGCGCGTCAATTGGTGTACGAAGTGGTAAGGCGGCCAGGGTCCGGAGAGCTGCATCTGGCAGTCCTTCATCACTTGGCTCGCGCTCGAGTACTTGTTCTGATAGCGCTCCACGCCCTTGTGATCGATCAGGTGAGCGATATCGAGGAGCATTTTCCCGGCATCCGTGCGCTTGCAGGAAATCTCCTCGGCCAGGGGCGAGAACATCCGGTGCATCTGCACGGATACCGCTCGCGCCTTGGTCTGGCGCTCGCGCTGCAGTGTGGCACTCTCGCGGAGGTTGGTTAAATATTCCCGGCCAACCCTGCTGATTTCGGCCGGAATTACGCGCCGTATCTGGTCACGGCAGCAATCGTCGAGCGTCACCTTCAGGTGCATCTCGGCCTTGCCGCGCAACCGTTCGATATTGGTAATAAACTGCCGCTGATTGGACCGAATCGAGCGACGAAGGGCGTCGTCATCGGCAAACACAGTGCCAAAGCGGAAGGGAAGCACTGTCGAAGTCTTGAAGCAGTCCGCGATCACGCGCGCGTGATCCATGGCTGCCTTCTGAGTGAAATTGTCTACTGGGGAATGTTCGCTGACGATGACGGCTAAATCACTGGCTGGGTAGAGGAAGACCTGGTTGCCCTGAATGCCCGAAACCGCTTCCATTGGAATTGGTTTACGGTGACGAATTAGCTCAGGGAAGGCTTGTTTTTCTGTAATGCAGTAGGCATACCATGCCATAGAGAATCGCTCCACGCTTGCTTTACGAAGGATTGGGACATCTGCAATTTCGAGGATTGACTGCGTGTATTTTGATCTCCGCCGCGTTCGCTCACACAGCGAACTGCAACGATCCTGCAACGAACTGGAACGTATGCTATCCCCGTGAATTAAGAACTGGCAATACGCGCCGCCTTTTCCACAGTAAAGTTAGCAAGAGAATCGCAATTGGATTTGGTATTACTGCAATTTATATTCGTCAAGTCAACGAATCACGACATCATTGAAAATCAAGGCTGAAAGGCGACATTTCTGGAGCAGGCCATCCCATCCCGAACTGCGCTTCGCGTGGCGTTGCGCCGCGCTGCTCATCAGATTTACGACTCGCCGGTGGTCTTTGCAGACCCGATTGCCGTTCCGATCCTGGGGAAGAGTTACGCGGAGGAGCTACGGCGGACTCCACTGCGGGCCGATCGGCCTTTCTCGGTTGGGCTGCGGGCCTTTTTGGTTGCGCGGAGCCGCTATGCCGAAGACAATCTGCGCCGGGCTGTTGCGGGCGGCGTTCGGCAGTATGTTCTGCTCGGCGCGGGTCTCGACACCTTCGCGTACCGGAATCCGTATACGGAGCTGCGGGTGTTCGAGGTGGATCATCCGGCGACGCAAGGGTGGAAGCGCGAGCTGCTGCAGCGGGGGAGCATTGCTGTTCCGGGCAGCCTGAGCTTCGTGCCGGTGGACTTCGAGACGCAGTCGCTCTCGGCGCAGCTTGATGCCGCTGGCTTTGATCACGGCGCGCCTGCGTTCTTTGCGTGGCTGGGAGTTGTTCCATACTTGACGCTGACCGCCTTCCGGTCCACGCTCGGCTTCATCGCGGAGCAGCCAGTGAGCAGCGGGGTGACTCTGGATTATGGGCAACCGCGCGAGGCTCTGCCTTTCCTCGAACGGCTGGCACATGACTCACTGGCATCGAGAGTTCAGAACGCGGGCGAACCCTTCCGGCTTTTCTTTACGCCTGCGGAGATCGCAGCGGAGTTCGCAGGCTTTCGGAGCATCGAGGATCTGGGTTCGACTGAGATCAATACGCGGTACTTCCGGGATAGGACCGATCAGCTTGCGATACGTGGGTCGGCGGGACGGCTTCTTTGCGCCTGGAGGTAGGAAGTGCGGAGGACAGGGCGCTTCTTCCAGATCGACGACCAGGTGACGCGGCGTGCCGTTGATGCATCTGAAGCCTGTGGGAGAGAAGAGATTGCAAACGACAGCGATCGACCGCCGCAACTTTGTGAAGCTCGCTTCAATGGCGGGAATTGTTGCGGCATCGGGCCGCGGGTTTGCGAAGACTCGAAATGAGGATGCCCTCATCGACGAGTTGTCGAAGCGGTGCTTCCGCTACTTCTGGGACGCGATCGACCCAGAAACCGGCATCTGCCGTGATCTGATTCACGGCAATCCAGTCGACAATGCGACGAAAGGGGACGAGGCGCGTGGCAGTACCGGCGTCACCGGCTTCTGCCTGACCGCGATGTGCATCGGTGCGGAGAGAAAGTGGATCCCGCGGCAGCAGGCGAAAGATCGCGTTCGCCGCGCCTTGCGCAGCTACACGAACGGCAAGGTGCTGGCGACGAATGGCTGGTTCTATCACTTCAACGACGTTCATACAGGCCAGCGGTGGAAGGAAGCCGAGATCTCGACCAGCGACTCCATCTGGCTCCTAGCAGGAGCACTTACCTGCCGTCGGTGCTTTCACGAAGACCACGAGATCGGAGACCTGGCTACGCTCCTGTACAGCCGGTACGACTTTCCATGGATGACAAATGGAAACGGCATGCTACTTTCGCATGGGTGGCGGCCGGAAGGATTTATCAAGTTCCGGTATGACAAATACTGCCAGCTCGCGGCGATGTATTTGCTGGGCATCGGCTCACCGACGCACCCGTTACCACCCGAAGCGTGGTATGCGTGGGGGCGTGATCCGAATTCTTACGACCAGTACAAGTACATCGGCAAATCGCTGCTCTGGACCTATCAATATCCCTTCGCGTGGTTCGATTTCCGGGGACGCCGCGAGGTTCGCGGAACAAAGGTGGACTGGTTTGAGAACTGCCAGATCGCGACCCGCGCTCATCGCGAGTGGTGCAGCACGGAGCTTTCGAAGCAGTTCCCGGACTACTCAGCGGAGATCTGGGGAATTACAAGTTCTTCGAGTCCCACCGGCTACAGAGCCTGGGGAGGGCCGCCCCTGCAATCGAAAGTGGATGGGAGTGTCGTCCCCTGTGCTGCGGGCGGTTCCCTCATGCTGACGCCGGACATTTGTGTTCCCGCAATGCACGCGATGAAGGATAAATATGGCGACAGGATATGGGGCAAATACGGATTCGCCGATGCATTCAATCCCGCGACTGGATGGGTTTCTTCCGATACCCTCGGCCTGGACGTGGGTATGACGCTGCTCAGCGCGGAAAATCTCCGGCGAGGGAGTGTCTGGAATTGGTTTATGGCCAATCCGGAGCCTCAGAAGGCCATGCGTCTCGCCGGGATCGAGAAGGTCCACGGCAACCCTGATGAATAGGCGGAATATTTTGCAGTTCCCGCGATCTAACCGCCATGGAGCTGGCTAGATCTGCGAATAAGTGGTGGGGCTGAGGAACAAATTCGAAATGTTGCTCACGATCGATTCGAAACTGTAACGCGGCGAGGCGGACAGCGCTTTCCATGCCGGATCGTTGCGAAATACATCCCATTTGGCGTTCATCTCGGTCAGGTCCGAGAAGCTCAGCATGTAAGTCAGGTTGGGCATCCGGGGGCCAATCAGCGTGTCTCCGTAGAAAACCTGTCCGAAACCGGCCTTCTGAAAAATGTCGAACTCGCCGTGGTGGAACATCTCCACTTTGCGGACGTGATCCTGGCTGCTCGCGCTTTCGTAGGTGCGCAGTTGAAAGATTCGCTTGCCATGCTGTGCGGTTGCCGGCGGCACAATCAACTGGGGCCAGCCTTCGAAGGCAATGAGAAGTGAGCTCTCAATCCGCTGGAAAGCAGGTTCTTTGGCTGGTGCATTCCAGAAAGGCTCGGCCGCCTTCATAAATGCCTCATCGTGGGGCAGGCGCAGTTCGGCGGTGGCCAGTGTCTCAAGCGAGGTGCTCGGCAGGAGCAGGAAAAGGGTTGGGGTCTCCGGGCCTATGTCGAGGTTGAAGGCACCGACGGGCGATATTCCGAGGCGGTTGAGCGCGGGGATCAGCGCGTCGGACACATAGGTGTTGGTGAGCTGGATCTGAGGGCCGGACTGCAGGTGATATTTGCGTATTTCATAGTATTCACGAGGCTTTCCTGAAGGCGTTTGCGCTCTGGACTCCTTCGCGAGCGCGAGAGCGGATGCGGCGAGGGACGAAGTCAGGAATTGACGTCTTTTCACGGGTCCTCCATGCAGGTTCTCGGGATTGTCAAAAGGCGATTCGCCTCTAGTGTGCCACGTGTGCCAGCAGCACGCCGGTCATGACCAACAAGGCCACGAGCAGAACCCCGAATCCCACTGCCGCTGCTCGCACCAGTCTGGCGAGGGCCTGTACACCCCCGAGGAGCTCTGTCTGGGCTGCTGTCTGTTTTTCCGATGCAACCCGCAGTCGAGTAAGCTCTTCTTCGAGGCTTTTCAACTGGAGCGACTGATCCTGCACCGCGGTGTTTACGTTGCTCTGGATCGCCTGGATTCTGGCTACGGTCTGACGCAACTCGTTGGACAGCCCCGCGTTTTGCGGGGAGCCGAGTTCGATGCCGAGAAGAGGCAGAAGGCGCGCCAGGTGGGGCAGAAGAGGCTTGAGCTGGAGCAGGACTTTCCACATAGGGTTTTCTTTCGAGTTTCTGGCTTCTTCAGGGGTGAGAATCTCGGCCGGCCTGTTGTCGGAGGCAAGCTCGATGAGCCGGTCTACTTGAGAGAAGGCGGAGTTTGGTTGGGAAGCTTTACATGCGCTTGCGGGCTTTTCGTCATTCATGGAGGCCTGCAACCAATATAGACAGAGTCATGAGATGCGGCGAGAGCCTACTTTGCGGAGCCTGATTTGGCAGGCTCCGTCTGTCGGGCTGCTTCGGCCTGCTGGCGCAGGGCATGAACTACCACGCGCAACATTTCTTCCTCAGGGGCGGGCTTGCCTGTCCAGATCTCGAACTGCCGGGCTCCCTGGTGAACGAACATCTCCACGCCTGTGACCACGGGAATGCCTTTCTCGCGCGCCATGCGAATGAGGGGCGTTTCGAGAGGGTTATAGACCAGATCGAAGACCAGCCGCGCGTTGATCTCATTCGGCTCGAGGAGGCTTGCGGGCTTGACTCCCTGCATACCGGCAGGCGTGGCATTGATGATGACATCAAAACTGGTCTTAGCCAGTTGCTCGCGCTTGAGGGTCTTGGCCTTGGCCTGACGCGCGAGCTTCTGCGCCGTCTCGGCGGTGCGGTTCAGCACGAAGACTTCCGCGCCCTTATCCTTTAGCCCGAAGACAGCAGCGCGCGCTGCGCCTCCCGCGCCCATGACGAGGATCTTCGCGCCTTTCAACTGCAGGCGCCGCTCGAGGGGGCGGATGATCGCGGCAACGTCGGTGTTGAAGCCGTAAAGCTTGCCCTCCTGCGAGCGGACGACCGTGTTGCAGGCGCCGACCTTCTCGGAGAGGGGATCGGTCTTCTCCAGGTGCTCAAGAATCTCTTCTTTGAGCGGCATGGTGACGGCCAGCCCGCTGATGGGCACCTCGCGCACGAGTGTGAGCAGGTCGCTGAGCCGGTTGGTCTGCAGGGCCAGGAAGACAGCATTGACGGTTTCGCGGCGAAAGGCGGTGTTCATCATGAGCGGCGAGAGCGAATGTTTGACGGGATTCCCGGCCACTCCATAGACCTTGGTGGCGGCGTCGAGCTGGTCGATGCGGTAGGTTTCGTTGAGGGTACGAACGGAAATCTGTCCGGGTCCTGTTTCTTCGCCTACGTGCGCGGCCGCAAAGGTAAACACGCTGCCGGCGCGCAGGCCAAGGATGCGGCTGATGATTCCCTGATCGCCCATGCAGATGCCGATGACGTTTGCCATATCGCGGGTGCGCTCGAGAAAGCGCATCATGGTCACGTTGTCCGCCAGCGTTTTGGCGGTCGAAACAATCTTGATGAACTCGGGCTCGTAGGGCCGGATGCGCTCAAAGACGCCGTCGAGATCCTTGGTTGTTGAGAAGTCGTGGTAGCTGATGATGAGCGCCGCGCCGTGCGCGTGCAGCTTGTCCAGTTGGCCGCTCTTGAGGGCTTCGGCCGTCTGCAGTTCAACGTCGACGAGGTGGAATCCGGAGGACGCCGCTTTCGCCAGCACTTCCATTTCGGCCGCGATGGCACCTTTGAACTTACCTCCAGTCGCCACACGCCGGCAGGTGGCAACGGCCGTGACTTCGCTGCGTTCGCTCAGAAACTGCTTGATTTTGGGCAGGGCAGTCAGCGGCGTGGGCAGGTAATCCAGGCGAAATTCGAGAAAAGTGTTCTCGCGCACCGCCTCCAGAGCCTTCTCCACCATTTCAGCGGGAGTCGACCCGATGATGGCAACGCAGACTTTTCCTATCCGCGAGCGAATGAAATGGGGGGAAAGCGCCGTCACCACGCGCTCCTTGCTGGCGGGCGCTTCGTGTACATCTTTGCGAGTGGCTTTCATGGCGGCAATTGCGGCATCTTACCGGGTGCGTCGATAGGATGCAACATCTCTTCCGTGAATCCTTTTAACCCCCTTCATTTCGGGCCTGCGGAGCGGTTCCTGCGTTACCCTTCTATGTGGATAAGAGGTGGCACGTATGACCGACGTCGCGATCCAACCGACAGTGAGCGCTCCCCCTGAAAATATCTTTCCTCACCCCTGGAATCCCGATGGCTCGGGCTCGATTTCGACCGCCAGCCTGGAGGGCTGGGTGCAGGCTCGGCTTGCGCGCCACCAGCAGGCGATCGACCGACTGCTGGCCATCGAGGGGCCGCGCACGCCCGAAAACACGCTGCGCCGGTATGACGAGGCGGTCGCGGAACTCTCGGCAACGGGGTCGCAGACGGCCCTGCTCAACAGCGTGTATCCCGAGAAGGCGATCCGCGACGCTGCCCAGGATCTGACCCAGGTTATCGCCCAGGCTGGAGTAGCACTGGGGCTGAACCAGGACGTGTACAAGGCGCTCAGCGGCATTCCGCTGGACGGGCTCGACGACGCGACTCGGCACTATCTGAAACGCACCCTGCTGCAGTACCGGTTGGCTGGTGTGGATAAGGACGACGCGAGCCGTGCGCGCATCAAGGAACTGCAGGAAAAGGCGACCCTGCTGTCGCTTACCTTCAGCCGTAATGTGCAGGAGAATGTGAATACGGTGACAGTCGAGGAACCGGCGGAACTCTACGGACTGCCAGCGGACTTCCTACAGGCCCACCAGGCGGGCGCGGATGGGAAAATCACTCTCACTACGGATTTTCCCGATTACCTGCCGGTGATGACCTTCGCGCAGTCGGGCGCGCTGCGCAGGCGGATGTTCCTGGCGTACAACACGCGCGCGTATCCGCAAAATCGGCAGATCCTGCTCGATCTGCTGGCGCTTCGCAAGGAGGTTGCGACCATTCTCGGTTTCACGAACTGGGCCGATCTGGCTACGGCCGACCAGATGATGGAGTCGGCGGAGAATATGCGGGCATTTCTCGACGAACTGGACGTGGCGTCGAAAGGCGGAGCGGAGAAAGAGTGCTCCATGATTCTGGATTTCGCTCGCAGCCGCCAGCAGGGCCTGGAGGCGATCGATGCGTCCAGCCGCGGCTACTGGCTGGAGCAGTACCGCCGCTCGGCCTTCGAATTCGACTCGCAGTCTGTGCGTCCGTACTTCCCCTATGACCGCGTGGAGCAAGGTGTGTTGGCGACGGCGGCCCGGTTGTTTCAGGTCGAGTTTCGCAAGGTGGAGGATGCCCAGGCCTGGCATGCCGATGTGGTGACCTATGAGGTTTACGAGCAAGGCTCCTCCAACCGCGAGGATCGCACCACATTGATCGGGCGGTTCTACCTGGATATGCATCCCCGCGAGGGAAAAGACAAGTGGTTCTCGGCGCACCCGCTGATTCCCGGCGTTTTCGATCATCCCGAAGGAGAGCATTGTGCGCCTCAGCAGATTCCAGAAGCGGCGCTGATCTGCAATTTTCCGGGCGGCAAGGCGGGAGAGCCGGGGCTGATGCAGCACTCCGATGTGGTGACTTACTTTCACGAGTTCGGGCACCTGATGCATGCGCTGCTGGGTGGACACCAGAGATGGGCGGGGCTGAGCGGTATCGCCACGGAAGGGGATTTCGTCGAGGTTCCTTCGCAGATGCTGGAAGAGTTCTTCCGCGATCACCGGCTGCTGGCTACCTTCGCGCATCACCACGATACCGGCGAGCCGATACCGGCGGAGCTGGTCATGCGCATGAATCGCGCAGGGGCGTTTGGCCGCGCTGACTGGGTGCGAACGCAGCTTTTCTACACAACCTACTCGCTTGTCACGCATACCGAGGACCCGGCCACGCTGGACTTAGACGAGCTGTTCCAGTCGCTTTATGCGCGTTTTCTGCCGTATACGTGGATCGACGGCAACCGCATGTATGCGAGCTTCACACACCTGGTGGGCTATTCGTCGAACTACTACACCTATCTCTACGACAAGGTGATCGCGCTGGACTTCTACAGCGTGTTTTCGCGCACCAATCCCCTCGACGACTCCACTTCGATGAAGTATCGCCGCACCGTGCTGGAACCCGGCGGGTCGATTCCCGGCAAACAGCTCGTACTTCACTTTCTTGGGCGCAACCAGTCGACGGACGCCTTCACAAATTGGATCGGCGAGGAATTTCAGGCCGGGGCGTCGGTCTATGATTAGGCCACATCGCGCTGTCGACGCTCTTCGACTCGCAGCAGCGTATACATGGAAGATGCGGAAGCCAGCGGGGAGACCGTTCATCTCAGGCGACAAGCGGCTGTTGGACGTGGCGGAGCAATTAGGTTTTCGGGTGATTGCGGTCTAGTGGACAGGTCGGGTTCATTATCCAGCACCGGTCGATACTCAAATGGCAAGAGACGATTCGAGAAGGAGAGCACTATGCCTGGTTCCGCGGTTCTGAGAAAAGCTTTTGAGGGCAAATGGGCGCTGGTGACAGGCGCGAGCGCTGGCATCGGCGAGGCTCTGGCGATTGAACTGGCTGCGGCGGGAGCGAATCTGATCCTGACTGCGCGGCGGGCCGAGCGGCTGGAGACGCTAGCCAGGCGCCTGGGGAGCGAACACAAAATTCAGACGCAGGTGATCCCGGCCGACCTGGCAGATCCTGGCGCTCCGCAAGAGCTTTTTGATGCGACGGAAGGCCGCGGGACCGAGGTCGATGTTCTGATCAACAACGCGGGCTTCGGCTATTACGGCGAATTTGTGGCCGGGGATCAGTCCTGGCAGCGCACGATGGTCGATGTGAACTGCGCTGCGGTGGTCGACCTGACGCGGCTGTTTCTGCCGCGCATGACCGAGCGAAAAAGAGGCTACATCATGATCGTGGCTTCGACGGCAGCGTACCAGCCTGTCGCCTATATGGCGACCTATGCGGCAACGAAAGCTTTCGACCGCATGCTGGCTGAAGCGCTGGCAGAGGAGACGGCGCGGTTTGGCATCCGGGTGAGCGCGCTGTGTCCGGGTCCGACAGAGTCGGAGTTTGGCGAAGTGGCGGGCGTACGCGTGGGCGAGAGCCGCAAGTTTCAATCGGCCGCCGCGGTTGCCCGGATTGGCTTACAGGGCATGGTGAAGGGCAAGACGTGGGTAATTCCTTATGGCAGCGGACGGGCACAGGTCTTTATGCAACGCTTTGTGCCGCGTCGCATGGTCACAGGAGCGGCCGAGCGGATGTTCCGGCCGGACAGCGTAAAAGAAGCTCTGAAGAAATGACGTGGCGCAAATGAGCGGAGGCTCGATGGTTTTGCTGTTGTCTCGGTGGTGTGTGCGATTGAAGCTCGTTGGCCTTTTGGCGACCTTGATCTTTTTCCTTTCACAATTTTCAGCGGCGCAGGTGCTCACGGTGCCAACGCAACCGCAGGCGCAGCAACCGCCGGCAAGCCAGGGCGCCGCACCTGCACAACCGCAGATCGATCCCGCGATTCGCGCAAAGATTGCCGACGAATTAAAAGAGAAAAAATTCGATGAGGCGGTCGCAGATGCGAAGACGATTCTGGAAAAGAATCCAGAGAGCCCACAGGCGAACAAGCTGGTTGGCGTTGTGCTTCTGGACGCGCAGAAGCCTGCCGATGCCTTGACGTATTTTCAGAAAGCCCTGAGTCTCGACGCTGATGATGCGAGCGTGCATGAGCTCTTGTTGCAGGCTTACGCCGGGATGGGCGACAAGGCAAAACGTGATGAGCAGCGCGCCATTCTGCGGAGCCTGCACAGCGATGGGAAGCACCCTCAGCTGGCTCAGGAACAGGGCTTGATGATCGAGATGATTCCGGTTGGCGACAAAGTAATTCAGGTCTTTGAGTTTTATGAGCCGGCGGGGAGGTTCCACTTCTATTACCGATTCAATGTTTTCGATGCCAGCGGCAAGATGGAGCGTTTCTACGCACTCGAGTCCGACGATGCGGACCAGGCGATGTATGCCCAGCAACATCCGAAGGAAGCGGCGGCGGGCGAGCGGCGTTTCTCCATCGACTCCTACGAGCAAAAGAAGCCGGACTCGGTGACGCAGGGATTGGTCGGATTTATTGACGGGCAGCCGAGTTATGACGATCTGCGCGCGCGGATTGTGAGGCTCGTGTCAAGCGAGCAGGCTGCGGCTCCGGCCACCCCCGCGCCGGGAACAACCGCTCCCGCTGCTCCGAAATAGCCGTTCTGCTATTTGTTTTTTGATTCGTAGACTGTTGATCGCGTCCAGTACGTCTGGTTATCCCAGTTGATGTGGTTGCCGTCAGTGGTGACGGCTCCCTCGATGCGGTTGCCCTTCCAATACGTCGTCAGGTTGCCAGATGCATCGATCTGGCCGGTGCCATTACCACCCTGGCCGTTGTCGAGATTCAGATTGTTGCCGCGCTGCCGAATGGAGCAGGGCTGAGAGCGAATCCCATCCGCGTACCACGTCCCGGTCAGGTTTACCGGCTGATGCGCCCCGGCCTGCCCACGGGCGCCGCAGCGCAGCCAGTACGTGCCGTTCGTCCAGTCAATCTGGCTGCTGTTCGGGCTGAGCGTTCCGGTCACAGATTGCCATCCGGGCGCGACGATGCTCCTGGAACCCTGTGGACGGCCCACCGAAGTGTCTCCGAGCCCGTTATCCAGTGTGAGATAGCTTCCGCTGTCGGTGATGGTCGCGTGATTCGTGGGGTCTCCGTCGCCGCACCAAGTACCCAGGAAGGCCCGGGCCTGCGACATTTCCGAAGGAAACTGCACGGCGAAAGCCTCCTTCACGCTGTGCTGGAGACTGGCAGAAGCTTGCGGTATGGGAATGACTGCATCCGGAGGTGCGCCGCCCCATTGCCAGAAGTTCAGCCACGCCGCTTTGGCGAGATACGCGGAAAGGTCAGGGCTGGGAAATCGCTGGGTATAGGGAACCGCCCAGCCGATCTCCAGGCCGCCTATCTGCTCGGGAAGATTCTGGGGCACGCCGGTTCGCTTTTCGATGATCGAAGGATCGAGCCGGCCGGCCACGGAGAACTTCACCAGCCGATGAATCGCGCCATTGTCCTGTGCATATAGATCGAGTCCGTTGGCTGCGGCAAGCTCGGCCAGCATCACCAGCGGTCCCAGCGCATAGAGCTGATAGTGCTCGGCCATCCCGGCGCGATTCATCTCCGCCGTGAGCGATCCGTCGGGACGTATCGCATCAACCCCCATTTGATACGTCGCCAGGCCCCAGATGAATGCATCCACGTCGTCGTCGGCGATGCCCTGGGCTGCGAGTGAGAGGCCGGCCCAATAGATGTGGTTGTTGAAGCCATCGCTGCCTGGCTTGGTGCGCTGCACATCGAAGTAGACGCGCACGCGCGTGGCCACCAGTCGAAACCACTTCTGGATATCGGCATCCTGGTCTGGAGTTCCTTCGCCGCTGTTGCGTACTTTGAGGTAGGCGATCGCTGTGCCGCTGAGCATCCAGTTCTGCATAGCGGCGATCTGCGGCTTCTTGTCGGTCCATGCGCCGGCCTGCGCCGCGGCATTGAGCAGCGAGTAGACGCAGGCGGCTGCGGCGCGGCTGCCTGCGCTTAACCAAGCGTCGGCAGCGACTGTGGTGTATTGGCCGAGATGTGTAGGACCTGCGGTGGCGGCATTGAATGCGGCTAGCTTCTTCGGATCGATGACGGAGTTCTGCTTGTCGGTGTAATAGCCTTCGATGTCGAGCGTTTTGGCGAAAGCGGCCGGTGCCGGACAGGTGTACGGAGCGTCGGTCGGCGAGATATTCAAGCCATCCCACGGAGAGCGGAGTCTCCCCGCGTGCGCTGTCACGGCCAGCCAGACAAGCATTCCCGCCACAAGAGGCCAGCATTTCGAAACGCTTCGCATTGTGCCCATCATTTTAACCCCGTTCGGATGTGTCCAGCGGGTTGACCTCGAAGGCTTGCGGATATCCGACTAAAACGTTTGAGCTTGACTCCTGTTTTTCACGGTAATTACGATGAGCAGGCGCCAAGGCAGCACGAACGCCGCCGCTATTTTTTGACTCCCCGAAGGAGAAACATGAAGTTTGTGAAGTTCAGGAACTCGCTGCCGGTTATAGCTCTTACCGCCGTGCTTGTCATGCCCATGGCGACGATTCACGCTCAGCGTCCCAGCCGTCCTGCACCCCAGCACCATGCGTGGGATGACAAATCGATGTCGCCGGACCAGCGTGCCGATCTTGTCATCAAGGAGATGACGCTCGACGAAAAGATCCAGCTGGTTCATGGCACGGGGTGGGGCGCGCTGCGCGAAGGCGATCCGATCCCGCCGCGGTCAAACCTGGGTGCGAGTTATGTGTTGGGAATCGACAGGCTGGGCATCCCCGACATCAACATGGCTGACTCGGCGGTTGGCGTACGGCTGGCGGCAAACCAGAGTCGTTATGCGACGCTGCTGCCTTCGACGCTGGGCGCAGCTTCAAGCTGGGACCCCCATGGGGCGCAACTGTATGGGTCGGTGATCGGCCGAGAACTGCGGGCCCAGGGATACAACATGTCGATCGGCGGCGGCGTCGACATTACGCGCGAGCCGCGCAATGGGCGCAACTTCGAGTATGCGGGCGAGGATCCGGTGTTGGCCGGGACGATGACCGGGAACCTGATGAAGGGTCTGCTGGCGCAGCAGGTGATGAGCGATATCAAGCACTATGCCTTCAACGATCAGGAGACGGGCCGCGACATTCTCAACGCCAACATCGCTCACAAGGCCGCGCGCGAGAGTGATCTCCTGGCCTTCGAGATTTCGATTGGCATCGCCGAGCCCTCAGGCGTGATGTGTGCCTACAACCGCGTGAACGGCGATTACGCGTGCGAGAACGATTGGCTGCTGAACCAAGTCCTGAAGAAGGACTTTGGATTCAAGGGATGGGTTCTCTCGGACTGGGGTGGGACGCACAGCACGGTGAAGGCGGCGCTGGCGGGTCTTGACCAGGAGATGCCCGAGGACATCTACTTCGGGCCGGCGCTCAAGGACGCGGTCGAAAAGGGACAGGTCCCGTTGTCGCGCGTCGAGGAGATGGATCATCGCATCCTGCGCAGCATGTTTGCTGCTGGTGTGATCGACAATCCGCCGATGCCGCGCTCGGTGGTCGATCCCTTCAAGGGCCTTGAAGACGCGCAGCACATTGCTGAGGAGAGCATCGTGCTGCTGAAGAACTCAGGCAACCTGCTGCCGCTGAAGACGCCGGGATCGATTGCGATTATCGGATCGCACGCGGACAAGGGTGTGCTCTCGGGCGGTGGCTCGGCGCAGGTGGATCCGCCGGGCGGCAATGTGGCCGATCCGCACCCGGGCGGTGCGCGCTGGGGTGAGACGGTGTATTTCCCGTCCTCGCCGATGAAGTACATCCAGAAGCATGCGCCGAATGCGAAGGTGGTGTTCAATCCGGGGACTGAAAACGCTTCGGCGGCGGCGCTGGCGAAATCTTCCGCCGTAGCCATTGTCTTTGTGAACCAGCCGATGTATGAAAGCCACGATGCGCGAACGCTCTCGCTGCCCGACAACCAGGATGCGCTGGTGAGCGCCGTGGCAGCGGCGAATCCGCACACCATTGTGGTGCTGGAGACGGGCGGCCCGGTGACCATGCCGTGGGCCGATCAGGTCGCGGGGATTCTGGAGGCGTGGTTTCCCGGGATCGGGGGAGGGCAGGCGATTGCGAATCTGCTCTTTGGCGACGTAAACCCATCGGCCAAGCTGCCGGTGACATTCGCCAAGAGCGATTCGCAGCTCGCATTTCCGGAGGTGCCGGGCATCGACCTTAAACCAGTGCAGATCCAGGTGCCGACGGTCATGCGCGGCCAGCGAATCATGCACAACGAAATGCGGCTGCCGCCGTTCGACGTCGATTACAACATCCAGGGCGCGAAGGTCGGATACAAGTGGTTCGAGTCGAAACAGATTCAGCCGCTGTTCTGGTTCGGGTTCGGGCTTTCGTACACGAGCTATGAATACTCGGGGCTGAAGGTAGGCGACAATGGCCAGGAGGTCGGCTTCGAGGTAAAGAACACGGGCAACAGTGCCGGGACCGAGATTGCCGAGGTTTATGCTGCTCTGCCGGCGGCTGCAGGCGAGTCCTACAAGCGGCTGGTCGCGTTCGACCGTGTGGAACTGGCTCCGGGCGAATCGAAGACGGTGACACTGAAGATCGATCCGAAGTACGTCTCGGTCTTCAACGAACAGCAGAATGGCTGGCAACTGCTGCCGGGGGATTACAAGGTGCTCGTCGGGCCATCGTCAACGGAGACGCCGCTGACGGGCGGCTTCCACGTTCAGTAATCATCACCATTACGAATGGACGGCATCCTCAATGAAGGGTGCCGTTCTCGTTTGCGGGCAAAGCAGCATGGCCGGCTTCTTGCCTGCGCCATTGCGTCGCGAGTAAACTGCCTGCCGGGTCCGTTGAACCCCAAATTCAGGAGGCAGAATAAGCAATGAGCAAAGTTACAATTTCGCGGCGGAATCTTTTTGGCATGGGCATTGGAGCAGTGGCCACGGCGGGGCTGGCTCCGCTGGCGTTGACGAAGCCGGCGTATGCGAGCGGATGGGAAGGGACTACATCCGTGGTGCAGGTGGATGGTTTTCCCGGCTCGATCGAGAACGCCTTTTCGTTCCAGGAAATGATGATGGACGTGTATGCGACTGGGGATACAGTGCGACTGACGCAGAGCTATTCAGACCAGTCGGGGCTGGAGTCAACCGCGTTTACCTATGACAACGCCGTGTCGATCCATGCTTATCTTCTGAGCGGAAATGCGGATGGATTGCGGCGGGCCGAGGTACTGGGCAACGGATTGATCTACGCGCAGGCGACCAACTTCCCCTTCAATGACGGACGGTTTGCGCAGGCCTATTTCGTCAATACACCGAGTTCGGACGGCGCCTACGTCACCCCGGCGGCGTTTCCCTTTTACTTCTACACCAGCGCGGTGGGCGACCAGTCGTGGGCGGGCATGGCGCTGTCCCAGCTTTATCGACGGACGGGACAGACGAAATATCTGACGGCGGCGCTGAAGGTGGCGAACTGGATCGTGACGAACACGTACAACACGCTCGGACCGGGCGGATATTCGTTTGGCACGAACATTAATCAATACAACCAGTCGGTGCCGTCGACCAACGGGAAATCCACCGAGCACAATATCGACACCTACGCGTTTTTCACCATGCTGGCGGAATTGACGCATGGCGGGAGCGCGAGCAACGGGATGTCATGGGCGAGTTTGGCGCAGCATGCCCTGACGTTCGTGATGGCGATGTATAACTCCTCGGGTGGGTACTTCTATACCGGAACGCTGGGCGATCAGATCACGATCAATCCTTATCCGATTCCCGAGGATTGCCAGACGTGGTCGTATCTGGCGCTGCTCGATAATCAGCGCAAGCTGACGATCGACTGGGCTCTCGCGAACCTGCAGACGACGGATACGGCGTCAGCAACGAACAGCAGCTTGACCGGAAGCCAGAAGGTCACGGGGCTGGTATTCGACTCGGCGAGCCTCGCTCCGACCATCCCGGGGTGCGATCCAAACGCAGTCTGGCTCGAAGGCACGGGGCACACGGTTGCGGCTCTGGTGGCGCGAGCGATTGCCGGACGAGACAGTTTGCCTACGCTCTTCAAAGACCTGACGACAGCGATCGGCTTCCTGAATCAGATTCAGATAGCACAGAGCGAGCTCGGAGCCGGGCAGACGGTCAACGGAGTGACGATTCCACTGGGCGAGGGTCTGGTCGCGTCGACGAGCCTGATGGATACCGGCTTCGGCTATACCTATGGTCCGTCGAAGCACATTGGAGCGACGGGGTGGTATTTGATCGCGGCGTTGAGCGGCAATCCCTTCCAACTTGGATATGTGAGCGTTCCGCGATAGCAGGCGGCTTGATTGCGGGGTGAGATAGCCATGATCCCGCCCCGCAATTTCCCTGCCGGCAAATTTCAGTTCCGCCGCTCACCGTACATACAAGTGGTCCGTCTACCGAACCATACGCACTTTCTGTGCGTATTCCGTCTATCTGTAAGCTCGACCAACCAGATCACTTCGGAGCAAACCTGTGGGCACACTCTTCAACGACCTCAAGCACTCGCTGCATATGTTTGCCAAGAATCCCAGCTTCACCCTCACCGCCATCGCGGCCCTGGCCCTGGGCATCGGAGCAAACACGGCGATATTCACCGTCGTGAACGCGGTACTGCTCAAGCCGCTGACGTATCCCGACCCGGACAGGATTGTGCAATTCATGAACATTTATCCGGAGGGAAAGGATCTGGGCGCCTCGGTCACCAAATTTCACAACTGGCAGCAGCAGACAAGCGTGCTTCAGGATGTGTCGGCATACGACTTTGGTGGACCGGGGTTCAACCTGACCGGCGCCGTGCCGGAGCAGGTGCATGGGTTACATGTGACCGAAGGATATTTTCGGCTCTTCGGTGCGCCCATTATGCTGGGCCGCACCTTCACGCCGCAGGAAGATTCGCCCAACGGCGGCAGGGTGGTGGTGTTGAGCTACGGCCTGTGGCAGCGCAGGTTCGGAGGCAATCCGCAGATCGTCGGGTCGGCAATCTCGCTCGGCAATGAACCCTACACGGTGGTGGGTGTGGTAGGAAAAAATTTCGATACCGATCCCGCTGCCGATTTGTGGCTGCCCTTTCAGTTCGATCCCAACAGCAATGACCAAGCGCACTATTTCATTGCGGCTGGACGTCTCAAGCCCGGCATAACGCTGGCTCAGGCGAATGCGCAGATGAAAGTCGCCGCCGATCAGTTCCGCCGCCGCTACCCGCAGACGAATCCGCAGCAGGGATTCGCGGTGCAGCCCCTGCGCGACTCGATCGTCAGCGATGTCCGGACCTCGTTGCTGGTGCTGGTGGGCGCGGTGAGCTTCGTGCTGCTGATTGCCTGCGCGAACGTTGCCAACCTGCTGCTGGTACGTGCGACCGGGCGCAAGCGTGAATTTGCGATACGCGCCGCAATGGGAGCGAGCCGCAGCAGGATCATGCGGCAACTGCTGACGGAGAGCGTTCTGCTCTCACTCGTCGGCGGTGTGCTCGGCCTTATCCTCGGCTTCGTCGGCGTGCGCGCCCTGCTGGCGGTCAGTCCCGGAGGCATCCCGCGCATCGGAGAAAACGGCGTCGGAGTGGGCATCGACTGGCGGGTGCTCGGATTCACCCTCGGCGTCTCGCTGCTCACGGGGATTGTCTTCGGGCTTTTCCCAGCGCTGAGCGCCTCCAGCCCCGATCTGAACAGCACGCTTAAGGAGAGTAGTAATCGTGCGGGAACCGGGTTCCGCCAGGGCATCGCACGGTCGCTGCTGGTGATCACGGAAGTCTGGCTGGCAGTGGTGTTGCTGATCGGAGCGGCGCTGCTGATCAGGACATTCATCGCTCTACATGGCGTGAATCCGGGCTTCAATGCGCACAACGTACTCACCATGGAGATGTCGCTCACCGGCGATCGCTTTGCGAAGACGGCCGGAGTGGCGCAGATGGTGCGCAATGGCCGCGAGCGTCTCAATGCGATCCCGGGTGTAGAAACCTCGGCCTCAACATGCTGCCTGCCGCTCGAAGGCGGATTTGGCCTGCCGTTTATCGTGGTGGGACGCCCGCTGGGCAAAGACCCGGCCACCGGCGGCGCAGGATGGATGAATGTATCTCCGGGATACTTCGATGTGTACAGGATTCCCATTTTGCGCGGACGCGATTTCACCGATCAGGACGTCGCCGGTGCGCCTGGCGTGGTGATCATCAATCAGGCAATGGCGAAGAAGTTCTGGCCGAAGGAAAACCCTGTCGGCCAGCAGATTATTATCGGCAAAGGCGTAGGGCCGGAGTTTGAGGAGCCGGCGCGCCAGATCGTCGGCATTGTCGGAGATATCCGCGACGGCGGCCTGAACCGCGAACCTCGCCCGATTATGATCATTCCTCAGGCCCAGGTGCTCGACGGCATCACGGCGCTCAATGCGCGCATCGGTCCGGTGGTGTGGCTGGTGCGCACGCACACTGATCCGCACCAGTTCATCTCCACGGTAACCGAGCAGTTGCGGCAGGCCAGCGGAGGCTTCCCGGTAGCGCGTGTGCGGACGATGGAAGAAGTGGTTGTGCGCTCCACCGCGCGCGAGGATTTCAATATGCTGCTGCTGACGATCTTTGGCGCGTCCGCGTTGATCCTGGCCGCGATCGGGATTTATGGGTTGATGGCGTACTCCGTGCAGCAACGCACGCAAGAGATGGGCATTCGCATGGCGCTGGGAGCGGACCGCGCGAAAATTCGCAATCTGGTGGTGCGGCACGGCATGACGCTGGCATTGATCGGGGTGGTCATCGGCGTGGGCGCGGCGTTTGGACTCATGCGGCTGCTGGCGAGCTTCTTATTCGGCGTGAAGATGTACGACCCGGCGGTATTTGTAACTATCCCGGTGATATTAAGCGCTGTAGCTTTCGGCGCCGTGTGGTTTCCTGCGACGCGGGCCTCGAAGCTTGATCCGATGCAGGCGCTGAGGGTGGAATAACTCGGTGTCTGTGCGACGATGAAAGCATGACCAAAGACAAACGCGTAGCCGTCGTCACAGGGGGCGGGCAGGGCATCGGCCGCCGGACTGCCGAGGTGCTGGCGGAGCGCGGATATGAGTTGGCAATCATCGACCTGCGCATGCCTGAGGAGACGATTCGGGCGGTAGAAGCGCTCGACGGGAAGGCCATGGGGTTTGCGGGAGATATCGCCGACGAGCCGACGGTCGAGCGATTTGCCGGCGAGGTGTTCGCTCGCTTCGGACGCGTGGACGTGCTGGTGAACAACGCCGGTATCAGTCTGATCTCTCCGGCGGAGACGACTACCTCCAGCGATTATCGGCGAGTCCTTGAGGTGAATCTGGTCGCGCCGTTTCTGTTGGCAAAGGCGTTTGGCGCGAAGATGCTCGGAGCAGGCTGCGGGTCGATCGTGAACGTTGCCTCAGTGGCGGGACTCTTAGGCATCGCGGACCGGGCAGCGTACAACGCCTCAAAGCATGGATTAATTGGGCTGACCCGCACCCTCGCAGCGGAGTGGGGAGGACGCGGTGTGCGCGTGAATGCCGTCTGTCCGGGCTGGGTAAAGACGGAGATGGATGCGGCGGATCAGGCCCGTGGAACCTACGTCGATGGCGATATTACCGGCCGCGTGCCGATGGGACGCTTTGCCTCTTCCGATGATGTTGCGCGGGCGATTGCCTATCTTGCCGACGAGCGCGAGAGCGCGTTCGTCAATGGCCATGCACTCTCAGTCGATGGCGGCTGGGCAACGGACGGAAGTTGGGAGTCGCTAAGGATAAATCACAGGTAGCAGGGATCAGTCTCCAGTTGTCGGTCCCCAGTTGTTAGTAAAAGCACCGAGGTGCAAAAGCGGTCGATTACTAAAGAGCGGGGACTGACAACTAAAAACTGGCTACTGTTGCCCGTTACCAAACGCGGCAGGCATTCACGGCCATCATGGGTTGGCCGGTTTTGCACCCGAAGGCATGTCCGAATTCGGGGAGGTTCCGGACGACCCCATCGACGCGGAACGGGCGTGGAGAATGTGGGTCAGTCTGCACCTCCAGGCGCACCTCCTCGGGACGAAGGCTGGCGCACCAGCTCTGTCCATAGGCGACGAAGAATTCCTGAATCGGTGAGTAGCCGTTCGCGTCTTTTTGGGCGAGATCGATGTTCTTGCGCTTGGCGTCCTCAAGGAAGGCCATGTAGGCGAGGCGAAGGCCGCCGTTGTCAGCAGTGTTCTCACCGAGAGTGAGCTTGCCGTTGACCTTCACATCGTCGACAGCCGTGAAGCTACCGTACTCCTTCACCTCGCAATCGGCCTTCTCGTCGAATTTCTTGCCGTCTTCGGGAGTCCACCAGTCGGCGAGGTTGCCGTTCCCATCAAATTGCCGGCCCTGGTCGTCGAAGCCGTGCGTCAGCTCGTGTCCCACAATCGCGCCGATGTGACCGTAGTTCTCCGCGTCCGTTGATCGGGGATCGAAGAGCGGAGATTGCAGAATGCCGGCGGGGAAGTTTATGTCGTTCAGGCCCGGGTCGTAATAGGCATTGACGGTGGGCGGAGTCATACCCCACTCGCCGCGATCGACAGGCTTGCCGATCTTGGCGAGCTGGCGGCGGCTTTCAAAGTCGGTGGCGCGTACGTAATTACCGTAGGCTTCGCCGCGCACGATTTTCAGGGCGGAATAATCACGAAAGTGATCGGGATAGCCAATCTTGTCGGCGACCAGGTGCAGCTTTTCCTTGGCCTTGATCTTCGTTTCCGGGCTCATCCAGGCGAGCGTGTCGATGTCTTTGTCCATTGCGGCCTCAATGTCGTGGACCATCTGCACAGTTGCGGCCTTGCTGGCCGGCGGGAAATTCTCTTTGACGTAGACTTCGCCCAGAGCCTCACCTAGAGCGGCGTCGGTCGACTGAACGCAACGCTTCCAACGTGCGCGCTGTTGAGGCTGGCCGCTCAGCTTGCGGCCATAAAAATCGAACCGCTCCTCGTCCATCGCCTCGGGAAGTGTGTAGCCGGGTGTTCCGTTAATCAACTGCCAGCGCAGGTAGGTCTTGATGGTGTCGAGATCTGTCGAGGCGAGCTGCGCATTCAGGCCCTTGAAGAAGTCAGGATTAGCGACGTTGAGGTTCGTGATCGAAGGCAAGCCGGCGCGCCCGAAGAAGGCGGTCCAGTCGATCTCCGGTGTGAGGCTGGCGAGCTGCACAACGGGCATTGGGTGGTAGATATTCTTTGGATCGCGCTGGGAAGTTACATCCATCGAAACTTTGGCAAGCGCAGTCTCAAGGGTCATGATTTTCTGCGCGTCACTCGTGGCCTTCGCATCCGTTTCGCCCATCAGCTTCAGCATATTCGCGATGTGCTGCACATACTGCTGGCGGATTTTCTCGTCCTTTGCGCCAGTGCGCAGGTAGTAGTCGCGTTCGGGCAGTCCGAGACCACCCTGATTGACAAAAGCAATCTGCTGGCGGGCGTCCTTGAGATCCTGCTGCTCGCCGAGGCTCATGAAGGCGTTCACACCGATCAGCTGATAGTGGGCCAAGAGGTCGGTGAGTTGCTTCTTGTCGGTCAGGGACGCGATGCGGTCAAGCTCCGGCTGCAGGGGCTTCAGACCTGCGGCATAAATGAAGCTGGTGTCCATACAGGATGCGTAGTAATCGCCAGTCTTTTGCTCGTTGGGCGTGCGAGAGGGATTGTCTGCGGCAACCTTTTCGAGCAGAGTGTGGAGGATGTATTCGCTGTAATCGAAGATCATTGTCGCCGTTTCAGAGGTCGTTTTATCGGCGGGGATGGGATACAGTTTGGAGAAGTTTCCGCAGGTGTACTGATAGAAACTTGTGCACGGGTCAGCGCTGGCATCGATCAATTGCTTGTCCAGGCCCGGAAGCAACACGGGCGCTTTCTCTGCATCGTCGGCGGAGGCGGCGTTGGCCTGCGTGCCTGATGTGAGTGACGTCGCAATGCCGATCAGAACAATCGCAAGCCATGTTTGTTTTTTCATTGTTTCTCCAAATGCTCAATATATACGCGCCTGCACTGGCCATGCCCATCGGGTTCAACGATTTGCGCGCAAGAAAAATATAGGAGACGACGCAGCTTTACCGGTTCACAAGTCATTTGTGACGAGTTGACTGTTGGCAGGGCTGAACTTCGACCTGTCATCAATGCCTACGCCGGTCAGATTGCACTGCATGTAGACAATCCCCTCAATCACGCTGTCGTTGAAGCGATCGCACAGCGTGAAACCGTTGCGCAGATACATTTGATAGGCGGGGCCCATTGCCTCGGGAACCGTGTCCAGATAGACGGCGGAATAGCCGGCAGAGCGGGCTCGCTCGAATACTTCGAGGGTCAGACGCTCGCCAAGCCCCTGACCGCGAAATGCAGACCGCACCCAGAGCCGCTTCATTTCGCAGGCGCCCGGCCGGTTCGTCATCGCGCGATAGCCCACACATCCGGCAGCTTCGCCGTCGACAAACGCCAGCAGCAACTCGCCGCCTTGCGCCTGATAGCTCCCGGGAAGACCGTTAGATTCGTTTTCGAGCGCACCGAAGCAGAACTGTGCCGGACCCTTGGCGGCGAGCACGAACCGTCCGTACTCCAGGAGCAATTCACGCGCTGCCTGCACGATAGCGGCGTCGGAGTTGTCGTCAATCGGCTGAATCGTCATTTCGATTCTTCAGGGCTAGGCCTCGACCGGCTCGACATAGAACATTTCGTTGGTCTGGCGGAACCCATTGCTCTCATACAGACGGCGTGCCTCCTCGGTCGAATGCAGAGCGACTACGCGGATTTTGCGCCGCCGAGCCTCGGCGAGCGCCATCTCAATGAGGTGGCTGGCCAGTTTTTTGCGCCGGTATTCAGGCTCGACGTAGACGTTGAGCAGGTAGCCGCGCTGCGTGGAGTAGGGGTCGAGGGGATGAGGCGGCCAGTCGAGGAGCAGCAATCCCCCGCCGGCGACGACGCGATCTCCGTCGACGGTCAGCCAGCCGAAATATTTGCCCTCGGTGATCATCTTCGCAACCCAGGGCTCGAAGTTGCGCGACATCACGCCCAGAACCTGGTTATCCGCGCGTCCCGCATCGACAAACATGCGCCGCCGGTGATGCGTAATCAAATGCGCGTCCGCAGCCGTTGCCGTTCTTGTTTCCAGCATGGAGAAAAGTATAGAGCCTGCTGCGAATATTAGGGCAGACAGGCGTTGCGAGGGAAATCATTCCGACGAGAGAAGAGACACTCAGAGTGTCGCAATTTCCAGCTTGGGAAAGGCGGCTCGATAGAGGCACTGGTCGAGCGTGAGCAAGCGATAGCGAAGGACGGCTGCATGCGCGCCGATCAGGAAATCGGCAAGAATCCGTCGCGGCAGCTCTGTTTTCTTCGAGCTTCGCCGCATGACATAGCCCTGGAAGGTTCTGCCAGCGACACGCCATATCTCCTCGCTCGATTCCCATTCAATGCGAATGCCCGTGGCGTGAAAAAACTCATCGAGCATCATTTCCGACGTCCGGGAAGCGCGAGCAACTCGGCATACACGGCCCCGGTAACAACGAGAGCTCCCAGGCGCTGAGCAGAATCCAGAGCCTTTTGTGCGGCGGCGTTCAATTGCGAATCTGTATCCCAGAGAGTGACCAAGACCTTATGTATCGATAACCGTCGTCATTCGCCGCGCAGCTCACGCAGCCATTTCACGACGGCTTTCCTGCCGGAGCCGATCCGCGGGTTACCGATACCGCGATATTTTGCGAAAGGGCTTTCAGAGCATATCGGTACGATGCGCATTTCCCCGTCGCGTTCTTCAAACCCAATCCGGTCGCCAGGATGAACACCCATAGCGCGACGAACCTCGTTCGGCACGGTAATCTGCCCCTTGCTGGTGATCTTTGCAGTTCGTGTCATCCGAAGAATCCTTACTTTCCAGAATATGCTCCTTACTTTGCAGTCGTAGAAACGAAACGGGAGGCTCCCCGTTACGATTAGGTACAGATGTCAGACATGCCGCAAATCGATCACCGGCTTTTACGTCCGGGCATGCGTGTTGCTGTTGCCGTTTCTGGCGGAGCGGATTCGGTGGCATTGCTGCGTGCTTTGATCGAGGCAGCCCCGCAGATCGGCCTGGTGCTCTCGGTCGCGCATGTGCATCACGGCATTCGCGAGGCTGAAGCGGATGGCGATGCAGAGTTTGTAGCCGCACTTGCGGCCGGGCACGATCTCGTATTTCATCGCCGTGATGTGGACACTCTGGCGACCGCCCGAGCCAATCGCGAGACGATTGAAGAGGCGGCGCGAAACCTGCGCTATGCGTGGTTTCGCGAGCTGCTGGAGTCAGGTGAAGCGGACGCCGTGGCTACAGCGCATACGCTCGATGATCAGGCGGAGACGGTTCTGCACAAGCTGCTACGCGGAGCGTGGACGGAGGGGCTGGGGGGTATTCATCTCATGGTGAAGTGCGAGCGGGGTGTGATTCTTCGGCCATTTCTCGGCATACGGCGGACGGAGATCGAGACGTGGCTGCGCGCGATCGGCCAGGAGTGGCGCGAAGATGCGTCAAATTTGGACACAGCCTTCACACGTAACAGGCTGCGCCATGAATTGCTACCAGTGCTGGCAACGTACAATCCGCAGATTCACTCGCAGCTCGCCAACCTTGCAACGCTGGCGCGCGACGAGGACGCTTACTGGCAGGGCGAGGTCGGGCGAATTTTGCCGTCACTGGCACTGCCTGGGAAGCCGGTGCGCGAGGGCGGCAGGGCAGCGTCTACCCATCCCGGCGAGGCCAGTCTGGCATTTGAGATTGAGCGGCTCCCGCAGTCTCCAGCGATGCGGCGGAGGATTTTGCGGGCGGCTGCGCGCCAGTTGGGAACGGCGCTCAATTTCGACCAGACTGAGCGGCTGATGACGATGCTTGGGGCGGGCGCTACGCGCAGGCAGCAGCTCACCGCTGAGCTGCATGCGGAGCGGAGTCCGCGTGAGCTGAGGCTGGTGCGGCGCAAACCGTGAGCGTTAAGCCGGAATTTCGCGGATACGCGACTTTTTAATGCACTATGAGGAGTAAGGATGGCAGAGGACCTTTCGAGGCGAAGGTTTATTGGTGTGGGATCGGCAGCGTTGGCGGCCGCGGCCGGTTTGCAGATTGCGGAAGGCCAGGAGAACAAAGTACCTCGGTCGCCGGATCATCATCTTCCCAACGAATCTGAACCCGGACCGAACAATACGACGCTGGACAAACAAAATCCCAGCTCGGTGTGGCCACCGGAGACCGATGCGGGTGGCCAGCCTCCCTTCAAATATTCCTTTTCTCTTTCACACAAACGCATCGAAGAGGGCGGCTGGACTCGTCAGGTGACAATGCGCGATCTGCCTGTCTCAAGAAAAGTCGCGGGGGTCGAGATGCGGCTCATCTCCGGCGGCATCCGAGAACTGCACTGGCACGTAGGCACGGAGTGGGCGCTAATGCTTTACGGCAATGCGCGCATCACGGCTGTCGACCAAGAGGGGCGCAGCCACGTGAGCGATGTGAGCGAAGGCGACCTGTGGATCTTTCCCGGCGGCATTCCGCACTCGATACAAGGTCTGGGTCCGGATGGCTGCCGCTTCCTGCTGGTCTTCGACGACGGCAACTTCAACGAGTTTGAGACTTTTCTGCTCACCGATTGGATCGCTCACACGCCGCCGGAAATCCTGGCGAAGAATTTCGATGCAGCGGAGAATCCGTTCGCCAACGCGCCCAGGAAGGAGCTGTTCATCTTCGAGCGGCCGTTACCGCGCCCGCTTGAGGAAGAACAAAAGGCCGCTGAGGCGGGAACAGGAAGAGTGCCGCACAGCTTCGACTTCCATCCCGGACAGATGCAGCCCAACCGCAAGGCCAAAGGCGGCGAGGTGAAAATTGTCGACCAGAAGGTGTGGCCGGCGACCAACATTGCTGCCGCCATCGTGACACTGAAACCGGGAGGCCTGCGCGAGATGCACTGGCATCCTAACGAAGACGAGTGGCAGTACTACGTGACCGGTAAAGCGCGTATGACGGTATTTGCGGCTGGGGGACGCGCGCGGACGATGGACTTTGAAGAAGGCGACGTGGGCTACGTTAACAAGTCTGTGCCGCATTACATCGAAAACACGGGGGAAACGGACCTGGTGTTCCTCGAGGTGTTTCCGACGCCGTTCTACGAAGACATCTCCTTGGCCGAGTGGCTGGCGCATACCCCGGCCCGGCTTGTGGACGAGCACCTGCAGACCGGCGAGGCCATGCTGAATGCCATCCCGAAGACAAAAGCGGTGATCACGCCATAAGTAGGAGAGGCCCAGGTCCGAAAATCCGGACCCGGGCACCCTGTTCGCCTCAATTGCCGCGCAGAGCGATCATCGGGTTGATGCGCGCGGCTCGACGGGCAGGGATGTATCCAGCAATTAATGCCACCGCAGCCATGATGAGAATCATTGCGCCGAAGGTCGCGGGATCAGTTGGTTCGGTTCCGAAGAGCAGTGAGGCGATCCACCTCGCGACCACAACCGAGGCAACCGTTCCCAGGAAAATGCCAATCACTGCCAGGCGCATGGTTTTTCCCATCACGGCCCGCAATACGCGAGCCTGGGTTGCGCCCAGCGCCATGCGGATGCCGATCTCCTGCGTCTGCTGGGTAACGGAGTAGGAGATGACGCCGTAAATTCCCAGTGTCGCCAGAATGAGGCCAAACTCCGCAAAGATGGTTACCAGCAATACAAAGAACTTTCGCGGCGAGACGGCGTGATCGACGATGGTTCGAATCGGCCGGAACTCAGCGGCCGGCTGATTGGGGTTGAGTTCGCGCAGGGCATGGAGGACACTTCCGGCAAGGGTCGTGGGGGGCAGGCTGGTGCGAACCACCAGGTTTGCGCCAGCGGGTCCTTCCTGCGTCATCGGGTAATAAATTTGCCAGCCCGGCTGGCCCTCCACGCTGTCCGCATGGATGTCGTCGACGACTCCTACGACGTGTAGGTCGCTGTCACCGTTGGCCAGCACTTTGCCTACCGCATCTTCCCCCGGCCAAAAGAGGCGCGCGGCGGAGGAATTGATAAGGACGACGTGCTCGCTCTTCAGGTTGTCGCTCCAGGCGAAGTCGCGACCGTGCAGACGCATCCCCATGGCCTGCACATATCCCGGCGAGATCACGTAGACCAGCGGCCCTGGTAATGAGCCGGGAGGGTAGGTCTTCCCTTTGGGCGTGGGGGTTCCCCACGCGCGGTTTTGACCGAGTGGCAGGAAATCCACCAGGCCGGCTCCATCCACACCGGGGACACCACTGACCCGGGAGAGTATCTGCTGGAAGATCACGCCGCGTTTTACCGCGCTCGCGTCGCCGGTCGGGGCGCTGTCGTCGTACTCCACCTTGATGGATGCAGCGCGGTCGGGCTGGAAGCCGAGATCGATATCGAGCACCTTGAGAAAGCTGCGCAGCAGCAGTCCCGCGCCGATGAGGAGCACGCAGGCCAGGGCCACTTCCGATATCACCAGCGCGCCCCGCATCCGCTCATGTTTCTTGCCTTCGCTCGTTCCGGGCCCGCTGTCCTTGAGCACTTCCTGCAGGTTGCCGCTGGACATTTTCAGCCCCGGCGCGAGACCGAAAAGGACAGCAGCCGAGACAGCGATGAGCAGCGTCCAACAGAGGGCCCTGCCGTCTACCGTGACGGTATTTAGCAGGGGCAGGGCGATCGATCCCTGATGGGCGAGCCAAGCGATGACGGCATATGCGAGTGCCAGGCCCAGAATCGCCCCACTGCTCGAGAGGACCAGGCTTTCGGTGAGCAATTGGCGGACGAGCCGGCCGCGACTCGCCCCGAGAGCTGTTCGCATGCCGAATTCCTTGCTGCGTGAGGCGGCGCGGGCGAGCAAAAGGTTCGACAGGTTCACGCAGGCAATCAGGAGAATCATGCCGACGGCGCACCACAGCACCATCAGCGAGCTTCGCAGCCGCCCGCTGACGTAATCTTTCAGAGTGCGCAGTTGCATCGTAATGCCTTTGCTCACATATGAGCCGCAGGACGCGGCTATCTTCACGCTCCAGCAAAGATGAGGTCCCACCATAAGGGCCTCGGCCTGTGCCTGTCCCATACTAACGTCGGGTTTCAGGCGCCCGATCAATGTCACGATGTTGCCCCAGGTTCGCTCGTCATCGAGAATCAATGGCGTAAAGAGATCAATCCGGGAGGCGGGAGAAAACACCGCTCCGAAGTCGAAGCTGGGGGGCAATACACCCACCACGGTCACCGGTTTACCGTTCAGGTCGATCTCCTTGCCCACAATGGCTGGATCGCCGGCAAACTCGCGCCGCCAGTACGCATTGGCCAATAAAGTCACCGGGTGCGCGCCCTGCCGGGCCTCGTCCGCCGTGAATAGGCGGCCCTTGACCGGCTGCACGCCGAGAACCTGAAAGAAATTGCCAATCACTTCGATGCCCGTAGCTGGCTCCGGCTCGCCACGACCGGTGAGGCGGAGATTGTCGGCGCCGGAAAATGCCATATATCCGGTTATGTCCTGATAAGAGCGGCTCTGGGCACGGAATTCGTCATAGGCGTCGGCGGAGTAGGTCGCACAGGACATACCACACTTTTGAGGCGGCGGAGCAATCCACATAAGCTGGTGCGAATCGCGAAAGGGCAGCGGGCGCAACAGAATGGTGTTGACGACGCTGAAAACGACGACGTTCGCCCCGATGCCCAGCCCGAGGATCAGCACAGCGATGATTGTAAAGACGCGGTCGCGGCGCAGGGTGCGAAGGGTGTAGCGCAGGTCCTGCAAGAGAATGTCGAGAAAGGGCAGGCCGCGGGTTTCGCGATGCTGCTGCCGCGCCTGATCGACGCCGCCGAAGCGAACCAGGGCCTGACGGCGGGCTTCTTCCGGGGAGAGACCGCGCCTGAGGTTTTCCTCAATGGCGAATTCGAGGTGCGAAGCCATCTCGGCCTGGAGGTCGCGGTCGAGAGGCGCTTTACGAAAGAAGGACCTGAGACGATGGAGAGCCCGGCGGAAATTGCTCGTCTGGAATTTGACGGTCATTGCTTGCCCCCTTCTTCTTGCATGGCGAGCACGCGGCCCATCACGCCCGCGAGCCTCTGCCAATGGGCGGCGTCTTCGGCCAGCTGTTTGCGACCTTCCTTCGTAATCTCGTAGAACTTGGCCTTGCGGTTATTGTCCGAAGTGCCCCATTCGGCGGAGATCCATCCCCGTTGCTGCAGCCGCACCAGGGAGGCGTAGATCGTTCCCTGGTTCAACAGGACCTCATCACCACTTACCTGCTCGATGCGCCGCGCAATTCCGTAGCCGTGTTGCGAACCCATTGCCGCCAGCGTCTGCAGGACCATAAGGTCCAGGGTTCCCTGAAGCAAGTCGAGTTTTGATTCCCCCATGCCGCTCTCTCCTGTGTTATTACCACATTAGGATGCCACAACTTCTGTGGTGAGGCCACAGGAATGTGACAAATGCAGTTTTCCGGTACAGGCTCGCTAGCCTCATGGCAGGTTGACTCTTCGGACGCAGTTGTTATCCCCCGAAATTGGCACGTAAATTGCCATGCCCGGATGGGTTTGCGAGGGACTAGGGAGTAGAATAACTGTACGTTGCGGATGCCATCGGTCTGGGGCTTCTTAATCAAAGGTTTGATAGATTCTTCATCCCTGGCCGTGCGTCTAATGCAGTAGAGCAGATGTAAAGCGATGAGCTTCCCCTTAAGTTGGGAAGAATCGTTCCTCCATATTCTTCTCTGCTGGTGTTTGAGAGAAAAGAGGTTTTTCTTCGTGAATTCTACGGTCAAGACGATCATTTTCTGGGTCTTCATCTTCGCATGCCTGGTGGTTCTATGGGAGGTCTTCCAGAAGAGCGCTGGAACGGGCAAGGAATCGGAGATCGCATGGTCCGAGTTTTTGCAGGACGCCCAGCAAGGCCAGGTCAGCGACGTGACGGTGGTGGGCAGTGAGGTTCGCGGGCACCTGCGCGGAGACAAGGCTTTTCACGTCACGGTTCCAGCGAACTATCCGCACCTGTTCGATGTGCTCGACCAGAACAAGGTGAAAGTAACCGTTAAGAATACGGACGGCAACAGCTGGTGGAACCTTCTGGTCCAGTTCTCGCCTGTGATCGTGATCGGCGCGCTGTGGTTCTTCATGATTCGCCAGATGCAAAGCGGCGGGAACAAGGCCATGTCGTTCGGGAAGAGCCGCGCGCGGCTGCTTTCGATGCAGCAGAAGAAGATCACCTTCAAGGATGTGGCCGGCGTTGACGAGGCCAAGGAAGAGCTGAAGGAGATTATCGAATTTCTGCGCGAGGCGCAGAAGTTCCAGAAGCTGGGCGGCCGCATCCCCAAGGGTGTGCTGCTGGTTGGGCCTCCGGGAACGGGCAAGACGCTGCTGGCCCGTGCGGTGGCCGGCGAGGCAAACGTGCCGTTTTTCTCGATCTCGGGTTCGGACTTCGTCGAGATGTTCGTAGGCGTCGGTGCAAGCCGTGTGCGCGATCTGTTCGAGCAGGGCAAGAAGAACGCGCCATGCATCATCTTCATCGATGAAATCGATGCGGTAGGCCGCCATCGCGGCGCCGGTCTGGGTGGTGGACATGACGAACGCGAACAGACGTTGAACCAGCTCCTGGTAGAGATGGACGGCTTTGAGTCGAACGACGGCGTCATTCTCGTCGCCGCGACCAACCGTCCCGACGTGCTCGATCCCGCGCTGCTGCGTCCCGGCCGTTTCGACCGCCGCGTCGTAGTGGGCCGTCCCGATGTACGCGGACGCGAAGAAGTGCTTCGCGTGCATGCCAAGAAGGTTCCGCTCTCCGAGGATGTCGATCTTCGCGTGATGGCTCGCGGCACACCGGGCTTCTCCGGTGCCGACCTGGCCAACATGGTGAACGAGGCGGCGCTGAGCGCAGCACGGATGAATCGCAAGGCCGTGGCCATGGTCGATTTCGAGCTGGCCAAGGACAAGGTTCTGATGGGCGCCGAACGCAAGTCGATGCTGCTGACGGACGAAGAGAAGCGGGTGACGGCTTATCACGAAGCCGGACACGCCCTGGTCGCCGCCATGCGTGACCACGCCGATCCGCTGCACAAGGTCACCATCATTCCGCGCGGAATGGCGTTGGGCGTGACCATGCAACTGCCGGAAGATGACAAACACACCGTCACCAAGTCCTACCTGGAGACGCAGCTTGCCATTCTCATGGGCGGCCGCATCGCTGAGGAGATTTTCCTCAAGCAGATGACGACCGGTGCAGGCAATGACATCGAGCGGGCATCGGATCTGGCTCGCAAGATGGTCTGCGAATACGGTATGAGCGGAATGGGTCCGCTGACCTTCGGCAAGAAGGAAGAGCAGATCTTCCTGGGGCGCGAGATTTCGCAGCACCGCGATTTCTCAGAGGAGACGGCCCGGCAGATCGATGCAGAAGTGCGTGGTCTGGTGGACACCGCTTATCGCTCGGCGTACGAGATACTGGACACGCATCAGGATCTGATGCATGCCATGTCCTCTGCCTTGCTGGAGCGCGAGACTCTGGATGCCAACGAGATTCGCATGATTCTGGACGGTAAGGAACTGCCTCCGCTGAAGCCATCGGGCGGGAACGGAACCCCGACAGGCGACGTGCAGCAAGTACTGAAGCCTGAGCCGGGCCGCGGCGCCAGTTTCCCGGAAGGCAGCCCATCGCCTGCTTGAGCTAAGTTATAGCCAAACAAAAAAAGCAGCCTTCAATGGCTGCTTTTTTCTGTTGCGGGCTTTTTACGCGCATGTTGAGGTGCTCCGAGATTGCCGCGGACGTAGAACTCTTCAAATTCAACAAAGCCAACCTCACGATCGCCGCCAGGGTTTTCCCGGCGCTTTCGGGATAACAGGGCGAGTTTGTCATCGCAAAGGCACTTCATCGAAGGCCGTACTCAAGCTGCATAAAAGCATCGCAGGACTGGAGTCACAGGTTCGCCGGGTTTTCAGCGAAGGCGACCCGACAACCCTCGGAGCGGCATTCGCTTCTCATTTGCATAGAGGAAATGCAATGCCTACCAAAAGGAAGAGCGCTGCAAAAAAGAGTTCGGCGAAGAAATCTAGCGGGAGGAAATATAGTCCGAAAGCTTCGAAGTCGGTCGAGCGTGAGATGAAGGCGATGAAGCAGGGCAAGCTGAAGTCCGGACGCAGCGGAAAGAAGGTTACGAATCCCAAACAGGCGATCGCGATTGGCCTGTCGGAAGCCCGTAAGTCGGGAGCGAAAGTTCCTTCCAAAAAGGGATCGTCAAAGAAATCGTCTTAGAAATCAGTCGCTCTTGCCTGCGGCGGAGGGCGAGGCAGAGGGGGTCGAGCTACTTCCTGAGGTCGACGGGGAGCCCGAATCTGATTTGGCCGCGCCATCTGAGGAAGATGCTGCCGCGGATTTCTCCCCACCGCCGCTCGACTCTGTCGAACTCGCTGCGGGCTTTGAACCTCCCTTGGCGGCGTAGTCGTTCACATACCAGCCTGCGCCTTTGAACTGGATCGCCGGAGCGGAGATAAGGCGTTCCACTTCGCCTTTGCAGACGGGACACTCTTTTTCTTCGGGCGCGCTGAAGCTCTGGATTTTCTCGAACTGATGGCCGCATTGTTTGCAGCGGTATTCGTAGAGCGGCAAGGCAAATACTCCCCGAAAGCTACAATTCTATTCTACCGACACTGGCTGAAGCTTCTCGCCCAGACTGGCCACGTGTACTTCCGTGATCGCTTCCACTCCGCGAAGCGCCTTGAGTACAGCTTCTGTCACTTCACCATCTACTTGCACCACGGCCAGCGCCGTACCCTTCGGAAGATGATGGTCGCGGCCCGCGCGGCCCAGGGCAAAGTTCGCAATATTAATATCGTGCTCGCCGAGGATCGTGCCCACGCGGCCGATCACACCGGGAACGTCCTGATTGCGGATCGTCAGCACCCTACCTTCGAGTGGAGCTTCAATGTCGATGCCGTTCAGGCTCAATAGCCGCGCGGAGGTGCCATGCAGAACTGTGCCGCTGCCGACTACATCGCCGGCGCGTGTGTGGATGGTCAGCTTGAGAACGTTGCCCGCGCCGCCATTGGTAGATGCTTTCTTCTCTTCGTGAATGCGGATGCCGCGTTCTTCGGCGACCGAAGCCGCGTTGATACGATTCACGCCTTCGGCATGGCCAAGGATGCCTTCGATGGCGCTGTTGCGAATCAGATCAGTCTTGCCTTCGGCGATGCGACCGTTATAGGAGAGATGAACACTCTCGAGGCTGCCCTCAGGAAACTGCCCCAGGAATGAACCCAGTCGGTCGGCGAGAGTGATGTAAGGCGCGAGCTCCAGATACTCTTCGTGCGAGAGGGAGGGTAGGTTCACCGCATTTTGCACCACGCCAAGCTTCAGATACTCGCGCACCTGCAGCGCAATCTGCACGCCTACGGCCTCTTGGGCCTCGGCGGTCGACCCGGCGATATGCGGGGTGAGGATAACATTCTCCATTTCGAAGAAAGGCGAATCCTTTAGCGGCTCCTTGTGGAAGACGTCCAGGGCGGCACCGCCAACGTGACCGATCTTGAGCGCCTCGGCCAGCGCCTCTTCGACAATGAGTTCGCCGCGCGCACAGTTTACGATGCGCACCCCCTTCTTCATCAACGCCAGTGACACTGCGTTGATGATGCCCGAGGTCTGGGGGGTCAGGCCGACATGCAGCGTGAGGTAATCAGTTTCGCGGAAAAGCTCGTTGGTCGATACGAGCTGAATCGCATTCTCACGGGCAATCGAGGCTGAGACAAACGGATCGTGTCCGATCACCTCCATTCCGAAACTCCGCGCGCGCCGCGTGACTTCGAGACCAATGCGGCCGAGTCCGAGCACGCCCAGTTTTTTGCCGCGCAGCTCCGCTCCCTGAAGAGATTTCTTCTCCCACTTGCCGGCGTGCATGGTGGCGTTGGCTTTGGGGAGCTGCCGCGCCAGAGCGAGCATCATGCCCAGCGTAAGCTCGGCCACGGCGATCGCGTTGGCTCCCGGCGTATTCATCACCACGATGCCGCGGCGGGTAGCCGCATCGGCATCGATGTTGTCCACGCCTACTCCTGCGCGTCCAATCACGCGCAGTTTCGGCGCGGCGGCCAGCAGGGAATCATCGACCTGCACCGCCGAGCGAACGACCAGACCGTCGGCATCCGAGATCTCGGCGGCGAGGCCGTTCTTGACCTGGTCATGGGTAACGATTTGCCAGCCGGGCTCGCTCTCGAACACGGCAAGCGTAGCGGGAGAAACCTTCTCCGCCAGAACGATCTTCATTCTTACTCCTCTTGTTTTTGCTGAGTGAGACCTTTATACAGGCCCCTCGGGTCAGCGTGCGGAAACGGCCAGCTCCGGCTTTGTCGGCGATACAACTTCGGCAAAGACACGCTGTGCCGCAGCCAGGGCCTGACCGAATTCGAAGTCCGGAATCTTCAGCGTCGAAATCGCAATCTGCTCCAGGGCTCCGACGATGGCGATCGTGTCCATGTAGTCGAAGAGGCCGATGTGCGCCACGCGGAAGATCTGGCCTTTCATTTCGCCCTGACCGTTAGTGATGACCGCACCGAAGCGATTCTTCAACTCCTTCACGATCACGCCCGAGTCGACTCCCGCAGGCGGAAGCACGGCAGTGGCGGCCGCAGCCGGCGCAGCGGGCGCGAACAACTTGAGGCCCATTGCCTCGACGGCAGCACGTGTCATGGCAGCGCATTTCTCGGCGTTATCGATAAGGGCATCGCGGCCCGCGGCGAGATCGCCGCCAGCCTGAGAGGCAATGTAGTCGAGCGCAGCGCCCAATGCTGCAATCAGCGCGATTGCGGGCGTGTAGGAAGACTCACCCTTGTGGGCATTCTTGCGCTCCTTGCGCAGATCGAAGTAGTAGCGCGGATTCAGGGAAATCTCCATCGCTTCCCATGCCCGATTGCTCACGCCGAGATAGGCGAGACCGGGCGGAATCATGACCGCCTTCTGCGATCCGCCGATGATGACATCCACGCCCCAGCCGTCCACTTCGAAATGTGTCGTGCCCAGGCCGGTGATGGCGTCGACGACCAGCAGAGCGCCGCTGTCCGTCTTCTTCAAAAGGCGGGCCACGCCTTCCACGTCGTGGCGGACGCCGGTCGAGGATTCGGTCGCCTGCATGAATACGGCGCGCGTCTCGATCTTCAGTGCCTTGCGGACCTCATCCAACGAAAAAGTCTGCCCGTAGGGCACGTTCACCACATCCACGGCGCAGCCGAAGGCATTGGCGAGCGCCACCCAGCGCTCGCCGAATTTTCCGGCCGAGAGAACCAGCACCCGGTCCCCCGGCGAGGTCAGGTTCGAAACCGCGGCTTCCATGGCTCCAGTGCCCGAGGAGGCAAGCAGCAGCACATCGTTTTTGGTGCCGACGAAGGTCTTTAACTGGTCGAGCACGCGTTGATAGAGGGCGCGAAACTCCGCCGTGCGGTGATGAATATCCGCCGCCGCCATCGCGAACTGCGCCGCAGGCAGCAGAGGAGTCGGGCCGGGCGTGAAAAGTCGAATTTTCCTGATCATCGTCTGGGGTTTCCTTTACCGGTTATTGTACTGAGCGGGCGCGGGCTGCGCTTTCTTTCTATAATGGAAGGTTTGGAGTTCTACATGATGGACGCGAGCATTGCAGCGCGGATTGAGAAAGACATCATCACGGCAATGAAGGCGCGCGACGCCGAGCGAACCACGGCGCTGCGCATGGTTAAAACTGCGTTGAAGAACAAGGAGATCGAGAAGCGGGCCCCGCTCGACGAGGCCGAATCTCAACAGATTCTCACCACGCTGATCAAACAGCGCCGCGACTCGATCGAGCAGTTCACCAAGGGCAACCGTCCCGAGCTGGCCGCGAAAGAGGCAGCCGAGATCGAGATGATCGAAGGGTACATGCCGAAGGCGGCTGGTGAGGAGGAGATCCGCTCGCTTGTGTTGGAGACTCTGGCGGAGCTTGCCACCTCGGGCGCCAAACTCGGCCCGAAAGATATGGGTACGGCGATGAAAGCGGTGCAGGCGCGCATTCAGGCAGCAGGTCTTCGTGCCGATGGCCGCCAGGTGAGCGAGATCGTCAAGGGTGAGCTGGCAAAATAGAATTTGCGAAGTTGACGAGGATTTCTGCGATGCGCAAAGTCGTTCTTGGTCTTGGCATCAGTCTTGATGGTTACATCGCACGTCCTGATGGCTCAGTCGACTTTCTGTTCATGCCGAAGGATTACTCGATGGCGCCCTTCTTCGCGACCATCGACACCGCCATCATGGGCCGCAAGACGCTCGAGGACGGCCTCAAAATGACCGGCGGAAAATTCGATAACTATGGGATCAAATGCTATGTCATGTCCCGATCGGAGCCAACGGGCGAGCGGGAAGGCTACGAGATCACCAATCAGACGCCGGAGGCCCTGATCGGTGAGCTTCGCAAGCGGCCGGGGAAGAACATCTGGATGATGGGCGGCGGGGAACTCGCGCGTGAGTTCCTGAAGGCCGACCTGATCGACGCAATGGAGCTTGGAGTTGTGCCGACACTGCTCGGCAAAGGCATTCCTCTCTTTCCGAGCGGTTTTCCGCAGCGCGAATTCACGCTCCTGGAGAACAAGAGTTATTCCAGGGGGCTCATAACGCTTAAGTACGAGCGCGCACGCAAGAAAGCTAAAGCAAAGTCTTGATGCCGGTTGCGGGCTTATCCGTGCTAAGCGGTAATGCTTCGCCCCATACCCTTGTCCATCGCCAGGTTCGCCAGGCGGTCGGCATTCTTGTTCTTATCCCTGAGCACATGCTGAATCTGGAATGAATCGAGCCGGGCGATGCGCCGTTTGGCCTCTTCGTAAAGGGGGCGCAGTTCGGGGCTGTTGACGCGGTATTGGCCCTTGATCTGCTTCACCATCAGTTCCGAGTCCGAGACCACCTTCAAGCGTGGGTAACCTTGCTCCAGCGCGAAATTCAATGCCGCCAACAGGGCGGAATATTCGGCGAAATTGTTGGTCCTTTTTCCCAGAAATTCGCTCAATTCGCCGATGGATTCGCCGTGCGCGCCCTGGATATAAACGCCGAAGCCTGCGGGTCCGGGATTGCCGCGCGATCCTCCGTCGCAAAACGCGGTGATGATTGCCGGGTCCTTTTGTGGCCTTTCCAATGCCGGTGCTTCTGGCCAAAGATCTCCGCTGCTGGCTGTCTGTCTCTTGTACATGACGCGAGTGTAGCCGATTCCTCTGCGAGGAAAATCCGGGCGGGGCTGCTAACGAATCGCGTTCTGCTCCGTCTTGAGCGATGGGATAGTCTGCCCATTTTGAGGAACCTCGATGTCTGCTGATTCCCTGAGATTTTTCCCGCCGTCGAGCACCCGGCTCCCGGCCACATCCACGGCAAAGATACAATCCTCGCAAGGTATGGCGACCGATCCCAGCGCGCGCGCTTCGGAAACCGACTTAATTCGCGAGGCGCAGCAAGGTTCGCGCACAGCCTTTGACACTCTCGTGCGTCAATATGATCAGGCGGTGTTAAGGCTTGCCCTGCATCTGACGGGTTCGGAGCAGGATGCCGAAGATATCCATCAGGAAGCGTTCCTCAAAGCGTACCGGTACCTTGGTAATTTCCGCTTCGAGTGCTCCTTCTACACGTGGATTTATCGTATCGTCACGAATTTGTGCCTCGATCTGCTGCGCCGTCGGAAGTCGCGCCGGGAAGATCAGGCCGTCATGCTCGATTCGTCGGGCGAAGAGATCGACCTGCTGACGAACGTCTCCGATCAACGCGCGAGCGCGAATCCGGACCGGGAGCTGAACAGGAAGTTTTTAGGGGAACGCATTCGCGAGGCGCTCGATAAGCTCACTCCACGCGAACGCATGGTCTTCGAGTTGAAGCATTATCAAGGGCTCAAGCTGAGAACCATCGGCGAAATGTTGAACACGACGGAAGAGACGGCCAAAAACACACTCTTCCGCGCGACCAGGAAGCTACGAGCGAACCTGGCGGAACTGCGCTAAGGCCCCAGGGCCGCGGCGAACCTTTTTGAGGCGAGTGAAGCATGGGAAACACCATGAAGTGCGAAGTGGCGCAGGAAATCATTGCTTTGGCGGTTTACGGCGAGTTGCCCGATGAGCAGGGCCCCCAGCTAGAACGGCATCTGACCGAATGCGAGCTCTGTCGCCGCGAACTTGAGGCGGTGCAGGCGCTTTCGAAGGCTATGTCACTGCTTCCTGTCGAGGATCCTTCGGCCAACCTCGTCGCGCGGTCCCGGCTGCGCCTGGAGGAAGCTCTCGACGCCATCCCACATGGCAGCTGGCTGCTGCGCAGCTGGCAACGCTTTGCGCGGGGTGTCTGGCGTTTGCGATCTGCGCCGGTTGCGGTCTCCGGGGTTCTGGTGATCGGGCTCACCGCAGGGGGTTACTCCGGCTATCGTGCCGGCGAGCACGCGCACGATGCCTCCAGGACCACGCTTGGCCCGGTCGCGACACAGAGTGACGACCCTTTGACCGACGTTGCCAGTGTCAGCAGCATTGTCCAGGAGCCCAATACGGAGAATGTCGAAGTCGTCTACAACCGGCTTCAGCCGGAAACCATCCGCGGCTCGCTCGATGATCCGCAAATCCGCCAGCTGCTTCTTGTAGGGGCGCGCAACAGAATTAATTCCGGCGTCCGCGACGACTCTCTCGGTCTGCTTGCCCATGAATGCCGCGCCGGCCACCAGTGCGATGACGGCCCTATCCGGGACGCGCTCATGGTCGCCTTGCGTTACGACAAGAGTGTTGACGTCCGGCTCAAGGCCCTTGAAGGCCTTCAGCCCTATGTCGCCGACGATGTCCGCGTCCGCGATGCCGTGTTAGAAGCACTTATGAGAGACACCGACCCGAGGGTCCGGACCCAGTCGATTGGGCTGCTCGAGCCGGTCCAGGCCGATTCCAGTGTGCGCGAGGTATTGCATACGGTTGCAATACGCGACGATAATGCCGAGATTCGAACCGCGTCGCGCCAGGTGCTCGACCAGATTCCGCAGGTTCAGTAGTTAGAAAGCAGCAACGGCGACTTCCCGTAAGAAAGTAGCGCCGGCATCGAGGGAACCCGCATGGACCATTTTTCGAGGTTGGTGTTCAAGGCAAGCTCCATCACGGCTCTCAGTTCCGTGACCATACTGATGGGGTCGACCGCTTTCGCTCCGGCGATCTTTGCTGCGCAATTGCTTGGGGTTGTGCCCGACTCCCCGGCGCTCCTGCTCCACAGCTCGCAGGGTTATCTGGGCATCGAGATGCGTGATGTCGACAACGACCGGGCCAGCTCTCTCAAGCTGAAGGATGCAAGCGGTGCAGAAGTCACTTACGTCGACCATGATGCGCCCGCAGGCAAGGTCGGCCTGCGCGTTCACGATGTCATCCTGCAGATGAACGGCCAACAGGTCCAGGGCGTGGAACAGTTGCGGCGCATGCTGCACGAGACGCCGGCCGGCCGAGCCGTTGTCCTGCTGATTTCCCGCGACGGCCAGCAGCAGACCATTAACGTACAGCTTGGCGACCGGGCCAAAATCGAGCAGGACGCATGGTCCCAGCACCTTACTGTGCTCGATCCCGACAATGACTCTTCCTTCGCGCCAGTCGGTCCCACCGGGCATGGCGTTGGCGGAGGCGGCAGCTTCTTCGGCTCGCTTACCCTCGGAACTCCTTCGGTCGGAGTCGAGCTCGATACGCTCGGCTCACAGCTGGCCGACTATTTCGGCGTCAGAGATGGTCAGGGGCTGCTGGTGAAGCACGTTGCCGAGAATAGCCCGGCCTCCACGGCAGGCTTCAAGGCGGGAGACGTCATCACCAAGGTCAACGGCGAATCCATGGCCACGCTGAATACCTGGCTCAAGACCCTCCATGCCAATCGCGGTAAGCAGATGCAGGTCACCATCGTGCGCAATCACAAGGAGCAGACCCTCAGCCTGACGGCCGGTGATCCGAAGCATAAGGGTGAGCTGGTCTGGCCTGGCATCGACATGGGTCCCGGAGTTCGTATGATCGTGCCCGATGAGGCCGAGCCTGAAAGTGATCTCGAAATCATTCAGCCAGGGATCGATTTGAACCTGGCCCAGCTCGACTCTCAGCTCAGCAGGCTCGGTTCTGCCCAACAAACCCGTAAGGCGCTGAACGAAGCCGACGCGGATGCTCTGGCCCGTCAGGCACAACAGATCGTTCGCAGCCTCGACATGCGAAAGTTGCAGCAAGAGCTGAAGGATCAGCAGAAGCAGCTGCAAGAGCAGATGCTGGACTGGGACAAGGACATGCAGGTGATCCAGATCAGGCCGCTCGACTGACCCTTCTTTTCTGACCCGAATCTAAAAAATGCCGGTTTAGGGGCGTTCTGCAGCAGTTCAGCGGAGATGACTCGCAGGCCTCTGTTGTATGTGATTCAATAAATAGAGCCATGCCCGTTGCATCTCATCCTGTTTCGGCACGCAAGCAGCCCCCCGGTCGCCGTATGAAGGCAGCCGCGCGCAAAGTGCGCGAGCTGGCCATCGTGGGCCACTCCCTGGTGTCCACGAGCCACCCGGTAATGGCGCAGATCGTGCCCATGCGGCGCTGCAATCTCTCCTGTGCCTACTGCAATGAGTATGACGATTTTTCGAAGCCGGTCCCTCTCGACGAGATGGTCCGCCGCATCGACCACCTGGGACGTCTGGGCACCCGCATTATCACCATCTCGGGGGGCGAGCCGCTACTCCATCCCGAGCTGGACGACGTAATTCGCCGCATCCGTCACACTGGCGCGCTGGCGGGAATGATCACCAACGGCTATCTTCTGATGCCCGACCGCATCGAGCGCCTCAACAAGGCCGGCCTCGATCACATGCAGATATCGATCGACAACGTGCGGCCGGACGAGGTCTCGAAGAAGAGCCTCAAAGTCCTCGACAAGAAGCTGCAAATGCTCGCCGAGCATGCCGACTTCCACGTCAACATCAATTCCGTAGTCGGCGGAGGCATCAAGGATCCCAACGACGCCATCGTCATCGGCAGGCGTGCCATCGAGCTAGGGTTCACCTCGACCATCGGCATCATTCATGACGGAGACGGCCAGCTCAAGCCGCTCGAGAACGAAGAACGCCGCGTTTACTTCGAAATGCGCAACTGGAAGAAGCGCAACTACTCGCGCTTCAATCAGTTCCAGGAAGCTATCGCTAATGGCCAGCCCAATGACTGGCGCTGCCGGGCCGGGTCGCGTTATCTCTACATCTGCGAAAATGGGCTGGTGCACTACTGCTCGCAACAGCGTGGCTTCCCCGGAGTCCCGCTGGCTCGGTACACCAAAGCCGATCTCAAGCGCGAATTTCTGACAGAGAAAACCTGCGCCCCGCACTGCACCATCAGTTGCGTGCATCAAATTTCACATATCGATCACTGGCGGGCGCCACAAACCTCTCGGATCTCGCCCGGTTCGGCGGAAGGTCTTGTCAATATTAGTCCATAGGTCGACAACCGGCCGCGTGCGTGACCCAGAATCTCAACTCGCCTTCATCCGCCGCCTGCCGAAAGCCGAGCTCCATTTGCACCTCGAAGGTACGGTCGCGCCGGAGACCCTCGTTGAGTTGAGCCGCCGCCACGACGGCACTCCCCTTGAACTGGAGCAGGCGCAAGCCATTTATCAATACGCCGATTTCAGCGGATTCCTGCTCGCGTTCAAAGCCGTCACCGAGCGCTTGCGCACGCCTGAGGACTACGAATTCATCACCTATCGCATGCTTCAGCGGCTTGCCCGGCAGGGCGTGGTCCACGCCGAGGTCTACGTATCCGTGGGAGTGGTTTATTATTGGCGCCGCATCGATTTCGAGCCGCTCTTCGCAGGCATGGAGCGCGCCCGCAAACAGGCCGAGCAGGACTTCGGCATCACCGCCTGCTGGATATTCGATGCAGTCCGCCACTTCGGTCCGGAAGAAGCGGCACTTGTCTTCCGAAAAGCGGCTGAACTCCAGTCAGAGCACCCCGCGATCATCGGAATCGGCATCGGAGGAGACGAGCGCCGCACCGGATCCGAACCCTTCCGCGAGCTCTACGCCGAGGCGCGCGACGCGGGCCTGCATCTCACGGCCCATGCCGGCGAGTCCGTCGGCCCCGAAGGCATCTGGGGAGCGCTAAACATCGGCGCAGAGCGCATCGGGCACGGTCTCAGCGCTATTCATGATCCTGAGCTCATGGGCGTGCTTGTCGAGCGACAGATTCCTATCGAAATCTGTATTTCTTCGAATCTGCGCACCGGCTGCTGTGCGAGCCTTGCCGACCACCCCGTCCGGCGGTATTTTGATGCCGGTCTCATGATCACGCTGAACTCCGACGATCCCGCCATGTTTCTCAGCGATCTTGAATGCGAATATCAGCTGGCTCACGACGAGTTCAGCTTCACCCGTGAACACCTGCGTGAACTGGCAGCCAATTCGATTGAAGCCAGTTTTCTGCCGCCGGAGCGGAAAGTCGATCTTTTGCGCCGGATTGAAAAAACAGCCTGAAACGGTCCGAAGATGTGACAAAAGTTGTACGCGAGGCGTCTCACAAGCAGCCGTTGAGACCAGCCGATCTGAGCTATCATTGTGGCATTGCAGATGGTCTCCGCCGAAGGAAGGTTTTTGTGAGCGTGCTGCCTGGATTTGGACATAAGTCGTGCGACGAGTCGCGAATCGCGTTGCGCGCTCTTGGATGGGCATCGGTGGCCGTCGGGGTTGCTGCCCTGGGTCTCTATGTAGGCCGCGAGCTGCGCCAGCGCTACAAATTCAAGCGCCGCACCCCCAGCGATTTTTACTCGCACGCCGGCGACGAGGGACAGACGACCGAATTCGGCATGGGCATCTAGCAACACCCTCAGGTTCTGAAACAGACAAGGCCCCGGAGATGATGCGGGGCCTTTGCTTTTCTGTCGGTCCGATCGTTTAGTTCTTCGCCGCTAATTGCCGCAGTACATACTGCAAGATGCCGCCGTTCTCGTAGTAAAGAATCTCCTGCGGCGTGTCGATCCGAACCTGCGCCTCGAATTCTTTACTCGACCCATCTGCCGCATTGACCTTCACTTTCAGGCTGCGACTGTTGGCGAACTTCGCGTCCAGGAGCGACTTCAATCCCGGAAAATCGAAAACCTCTTTGCCCGTCAGTCCCAGGCTTTCGACATTCTGGCCGTTCACGAATTGAAGCGGTAGAATACCCATTCCGACCAGGTTCGACCGGTGAATGCGTTCGTAGCTCTCGGCGATGACCGCGCGGACCCCCAGCAATTTTGGGCCCTTCGCCGCCCAATCCCGCGACGATCCCGAGCCATATTCTTTCCCTGCCAGAATCACCAGCGGCGTACCACGCTCGGCATACTTCACCGACGCGTCGAAGATGCTCATCTGCTCGTCCTCCGGCAGCAGGCGGGTGACGCCGCCTTCCGTACCCGGAGCCAGTCTGTTCCTGAGCCGCACATTCGCGAAGGTGCCGCGCACCATCACCTCATGATTGCCGCGCCGCGAGCCATAGGAATTGAAGTCAGCCGGTTTCACGCCGTGATCGGTCAGGTACTTACCCGCTGGCCCATTCAGCTTGATCGACCCTGCCGGTGAAATGTGATCCGTCGTGACCGAGTCGCCCAGCACAGCCAGTACCCGCGCGCCATGAATGTCTTCGACTGCGGCAGGCGTTACCGGCATCCCTTCAAAGTACGGAGCCTTGCGGATGTAGGTCGATTCGGCCTCCCATTGATATACATCGCCGGTAGGAAACTTGAGCTGCTGCCAGTTCTGGTCCCCGTCCGTGACGGTGGCATACTCCTTGAGGAAAATCCCGGAATCGATCGAGGCGGTGATCGTTTCAGAAACCTCCTGCTGCGTAGGCCAGATGTCCTTGAGATAGACCGGCTCGCCCGCCTTGCCCCTGCCCAACGGGTCTTTCTCAAAGTCGTGATCGATGCGTCCAGCGAGCGCATACGCGACCACCAGTGGCGGAGACATCAGATAATTCGCGCGCACTTCCGAGTTGATGCGCCCCTCGAAGTTGCGATTGCCGCTTAACACTGACACGGCAACCAGCCCGTGATCCTCGATCGACTTCGAAACATCCGCCGGCAGCGGTCCGGAGTTGCCGATGCACGTCGTACAGCCGTAGCCCACCACGTTGAAGCGTAACTTATCCAGATACGGCAGCAGCCCGGCCTTCTCGTAGTAATCCGTCACCACGCGCGACCCTGGCGCGAGCGACGTCTTTACCCATGGAGGCACGCACAGTCCCTTCTCGACGGCCTTTTTCGCAAGGATGCCGGCCGCCACCATGACCGAAGGATTGGACGTATTCGTGCAGCTTGTAATCGCAGCAATTACGATCGACCCGTTGTCGAGATACTTGTCGACATCGACGCCGAATCGCTCTCTTATGCTGGTCGTCGGTCCCGCCTCGTGCACGCCCTGGGCGGAGTCGATCGCGTCTGCCGTGTGTCCGCCTTCACCCTCCCAGCGCACCACCTGGCGCACGCCGTTCTTGTTGCCTGTCGGTCCCAGCAGACTCGGCAACTGCTTGGCGAAGCTCGGCCCCGCATCCTTCAGGAGCACACGATCCTGCGGGCGCTTCGGCCCCGCCACACTCGGCTCGACGGTTGCGAGATCGAGCGAGATGGTCTGGGAATACTCAGCCTCCGGCGCAGTCGCTGTATGAAAGAGGCCCTGCTCTTTGTAGTATGCCTCGACCAGTGCAATCTGCTCCGCTTTGCGCCCGGTCAATCGCAGATACCGCAGCGTTTCCGCGTCCACTGGGAAGAAGCCGCAGGTCGCTCCGTACTCGGGAGCCATATTGGCAATGGTGGCGCGATCTGCAAGTGATAGTTCACTGATGCCTGCGCCGTAGAACTCGACAAACTTGCCGACCACTCCTAGCTTGCGGAGCATCTCGGTCACAGTAAGCACCAAGTCGGTCGCCGTAGCGCCTTCGCGCAGCTTGCCGGTCAGCTTGAACCCGACCACTTGCGGCACAAGCATCGAAACCGGTTGTCCCAGCATGGCGGCTTCGGCTTCGATGCCGCCAACACCCCAGCCGAGCACGCCCAGGCCATTGATCATGGTGGTGTGAGAGTCGGTGCCGACAAGCGTATCGGGATAGGCTACCGTCTTGCCTTCCGCATCGAGCGTGAATACCACGCGGGCGAGATGTTCGAGATTCACCTGATGGCAGATGCCCATGCCCGGTGGTACGGCCGAGAAATTATGAAACGCCGACTGCCCCCACTTAAGGAACGCATATCGCTCGCGATTCCGCTGGAACTCAAGCATCGCGTTTAGAGAGTACGCATTGGCAGTGCCGTATTCGTCCACCTGCACGGAGTGGTCGATTACCAGCTCCGCCGGCTGCAACGGATTGATCTTCTCCGGGTTGCCGCCCAACTCCTTCATCGCGTCACGCATTGCCGCCAGATCGACAATCGCCGGAACGCCGGTGAAATCCTGCATCAGCACGCGCGCCGGCATGTAGGCAATCTCGCGCGAGGGCTCGGCCTTAGGCTCCCACTTGGCGAGAAACTCGATGTCGTCGGCAGTGACGCTCTTGCCGTCCTCCTGCCGCAGCAAGTTCTCAAGCAAAATGCGCAGGCTGAAGGGCAGGCGGCTCAGGGTGACGCCCTTCTTCTCAAGTGCGCCAAGCCGGTAGATCTCATAAGTGCGATCGCCGGACTTCAAGGTGGACTGGCTGCCGAAGCTGTTGACTGGTTCGCTCATTGCTTTTCCTTCCTTATCTCGTGAAGGCCCGCACACGGGGCGCTGCAATCACTCTCCGAAGTCGAGGCGCGAGGCCGCCGCCGCTCACGCAGCGCGGAAACTGTCGCAAAATGTCTTCGGAGAAAGCTTAATCAGAAGGAGAGGGTCCGTCCACGATCACGGTGGCCATGGCGAAAGCGCTTAAGGAGTGGAGGGAAAAGCATCGCTTTGTCTTCCTACGAATATTTTAAGACATTTTCGCCGCTGGTAGGCTGGAACCAGCGATGAGCGAGACAATTCTGATTCACTGCTCCGGGCCGGACCACCCCGGCCAGACCACACAACTGACTGCCATTCTCGCCGAATACGACGCCTGCGTACTCGACATTGGCCAGGCCGTCGTGCATGAGACGCTGGCTCTCGGCCTGCTCATCGAGGTGCCCGAAGGGCGCGACTTCGATCCGCTCAAGATCGCGCTGATCGAGAGGGCTCAGGCGCTCGACCTCCATCTCCGGTTCGCGCCGATCTCCGCCGAGGCGCTCCACCACTGGCTGACCACACAGGGTAAAGACCGCTTTATCATCACCGTGCTGGGGCGCGCGATCAGCGCGAGGGATCTCTCACGGGTAAGCGCCATCATCGCGGATCACCGGCTCAACATTGATCGCATCGAACGGCTTTCGGGACGGCTGTCTTTGGCCGTTCATACTGGAGACTCAAACGCTTGCGTCGAGCTGGAAGTCAGCGGGCAAGTCGCCTCTGAGGACCGCATGCGTGCCGATTTCCTCAAGGCTGCGCATGAACTCGCGATCGATATAGCTTTCCAACGTGAAAGTATCTTTCGCCGCAATCGGCGTCTCTTTGCCTTCGATATGGACTCGACGCTGATCCAGGGCGAAGTTATCGACGAGCTCGCAAAAATGGCTGGCGTCGCCGACCAGGTGGTCGGCATTACCGAGTCAGCGATGCGCGGCGAAATCGAATTCAAGGAGAGCTTTCGCCGCCGCGTGGCTTTGCTCAAGGGACTCCCTGAGCACCGCGTCCGCGAACTGATCGATCGAATCCCGCTCGCAGAGGGAGCGGAGCAGCTGATTCGAACGCTCAAAGCTCTCGGCTACAAGACCGCCATTCTGTCCGGCGGATTTACGTTTTTCGCGCGCCGACTGCAGGAGCGCTTCAGCATCGACTACGTCCACGCCAACGAGCTGGAGATCGCCAACGGCGTCGTCAGCGGCCAGGTCACTGGGAACATCATCGACGGAGTCGGGAAGGCCGAGCGGCTGCGCCAGATCGCCGCGCAGGAGAAAATTTCCCTCGAACAGGTGATCGCGGTGGGCGACGGCGCCAACGACCTTCCCATGCTCAACCTTGCTGGAATGGGTATTGCCTTCCGCGCCAAACCGCTGGTTCGCCAGAGCGCCGACCACTCGCTCATGCATCTCGGCCTCGACAGTCTGCTTTACCTTATCGGGGTCCGCGACCGGGATCTTGCAGGCATCGAATCTCCACAGGCCGCAGAAGGTGAGTAATACGGGCGCATAGTCCGGCTTACTCCATCCGCAACACCTGCATGGGATGCACCGAGGCTGCACGCCGGGCGGGCAGGTAGCAGGCCAGCACCGCTGCGGCCAGAAGAACCAATCCCACCGCACCAAACGCGCCGTAGTCCATTGCGCCTACGCCGAAGAGCATGCTTTGCATGGCGCGGCCGACGAAGTAAGCGCCGATCAGCCCGAAGGCCGACCCGATCCAGGCCAGCAGCACGCCTTCGCGCACGACCATGCCGACGACGCGATTCCGGGTTGCGCCCAGAGCCATACGCAGAGCGATTTCGTGCGAGCGCTGCGCCACGGAGAAGGCCATTACGCCGTAGATGCCGAGGGCTGCCAACAACAATGCCACTACTGCGAAGCTTGCGAAGAGGATCACAGTGAAGCGATCGTTGGCGAGCACTTCATCGCGGACCTGGTCCATGGTGCGCGGAGTGGCCAGCGCGATCTGCGGGTCAACACTGTGAACGGCGGCTGCGATGCTTTTCGTCATCGACGCCGGATCTTCCGCCGTGCGCACGGCGATACCAGCACTCGGCCAGGGAATTTGCCAGAAGGGGATGAGCATCTCTGGGTTGTCTTCGCGAAGTCCGTCATTGCGCACGGTGTGATAGACGCCGACGATCTGCCACTCTATCGGAGGCCCGAGTTGCTGCACTCCGGGAATCAATTGCTCCACCGATATGCGCTGCTGGAGCGGGTCGGTGCCTTTGAGGAACTTGTTGACGAACTCTTCGTTGACGACGACGACTTTTACGCTCGTGGCCGTGTCCTGCCCGTCGAAGGTACGGCCCTTAGTCAGGCGGATTCCGAAGGTCTGGAAATAGTCCGGCGTCACCATGCCAAAGCCGGAGAGCGGCCGCTGGGATGGATCTGAAAAGGCGGGCTGGCCGGCAATCGTGAAGGGCATTCCGAAGCCCGCTCCATAGAGCGGCATTCCGGTTTGCGCGGAAGCGTGGGAGACGCCGGGAACGGCTTCGATACTGGCCAGCATCTGGCGGTAGTAGGCGGTAATCTGGGCAGGGTCTTTGGACCTGGTGTCTGGAACAGGCAGAAAAAAGGTAAGAATGTGGTCGGCCTGGATGCCCAGGTCGACGCGCGAGAGGTTCCAGAAACTGTGGATGGCCAGTCCTGCGCCTGCGAGGAGGGCCAGGGCCAGGCCGAACTCCCCGATCACCAGAACGCGGCGCAGGCGGTGGCGTCCCACGCCGGTGCCCGAGCGTCCGCCCTCTTTGAGCGTCTCGGCGGGGTCAACGCGCGAGGCATACCATGCCGGAATGCAGCCAAAGAGCAGCCCGGAGAGTGTCGTAGCCAATAGTGTGAAGAGAAGGATGGGAATGTTGAGGCTTAAGTCGGCTTCGCTCGGTATCGTACCCTCTGGCATCACGGCTACCAGCCCGCGCAACATGCCGTAGCCGACAGCCACACCCAGAACGCCGCCGGCAATCGCCAGCAGCAGGCTTTCGGTAATCAACTGGGCGAAGATGATCTTTGGCGTCGCGCCCATGGCGCTGCGAACCGCCACTTCTTTCTGGCGCGTCATGCCCTTGGCCAGCAGCAGGTTTGCCACATTAACGCAGGCGATGAGCAGGATGAATCCAACCGCACCTAAAAGCAGCCAGAGCGTCGTGATCCGTTCGCTGGGCATGAAGTCATTCTTGAGCGGCTCGACGTAGGCGCCCCAGCCCTTGTCGCTCTTGGGATAGGCCTGCGCGATGGCCGCCGTCACGGCGTTCATATTTTCCCGGGCCTGCTGCAGGGTTACGCCGGGCTTCATCCGGGCCATCACCAGCAGCCAATGGAAGTCGTGATTGAGCTGCTCGGGACGGAAGGCGATGGGCGTGACCATCTCTCCCTGGCCGCGATCAGCCATGCCCGGAGCGAGCACGCCAACTACCGTGTGGGCTTCGCCGTCGACCGTCATGGTCGTGCCGACGATATGGCTGTTGCTGCCCAACCGCTTCCAGAGCTTGTACATCAGAATGACCTCGTGATCCTTGCCCACCTGGCCTTCTTCGGGCAGGAAATCGCGACCCATCAGAAAGCGATACCCGAGCATTTTGTAGAAGCCGGGTGTGGTGCGTCTGCCCTCGATGTATTCAGGCTGATCATGCGTGGCGATATTGAAGGAGCCGCCCGTCCAGGCACACATGTCCTCGAAGACTGTGTTCTGATTTCTCCAATCGGTGAAGTCTCCCGCCGAAACTCCATTGTGATAAGTCTTGATCTTCGACCAGACCACCACCAGCTGTTCGGGATGCGGATAGGGTAGCGGCGCCAGCAGCGTCGCGTAATCCACGGTGAAAATCGCGGTATTGGCGCCAATGCCCAACGCCAGCGTCAGCAGCACGGTAAGAGTGAGGCCAGGATTCTTGCGCAGAACGCGCAGGCTATAGCGGACATTCTGAAGCAGAGTCTGCATCACGCACCTAAGTCAGACGAGAGTGGGGTTCCACGCGCGCAGCTCCGCGCATGCATAACATACGCAGCAAACGCGAAAAGGTTCGAAAAAACTGAGGGTGTCCGAACCTGGACAGAAAAGTGATGAGCGATAAGAGCTCGGGTTGTTGGCGATCCAGCTCACCGGCGTAGTACCCTTATTCCAACCCAACTCCGAGGCGAGCATGAGCCTGAATCTGAGCCATACATCCACATCCGTATTTCACTCCTCAATTCTTGACGAGATCGATGCGCGCGTCGCCGGCCAGCATCTTCTTCAGCACCCCTTTTACCAGGCATGGTCGCGCGGAGAACTCTCGCTCGACGCACTGCGCGATTACGCGACCCAGTACTATCACCACGTCGCCGCGTTTCCGACATATCTTTCCGCTGTTCACGCACAGACCGAGAACGCCGAAGTGCGCCGCCACATCCTCTCGAACCTCATCGACGAAGAAGCCGGCACGTCCAACCACCCCGAGCTATGGTTGCGGTTCGCTGAAAGTCTCGGGCTTGACCGCATCGAGGTCCAGCAGAGTGCTCAGTGGCCCGCGACGAAAAAACTCATTGAGGATTTCCGGTCGTGCTGCGGCAGTCGTGGAACCGGCGTGGGATTGGCTGCGCTCTATGCCTACGAGAGCCAGATTCCAGCGGTTTCGGAAAAGAAAATTGAGGGCTTAAAGAAGTACTACGGCATCTCGAATCCGGACGGCTACCAATATTTCACTGTCCACATTGAAGCCGACCGCGAACACGCCGCCGTTGAAGCAGCCCAGATCGCCCAGTTAGTCGACGACTCGCAGTGTGCCGCTGCGCTGGAGGCCAGTGGGGAAGTCCTTGCGGGACTTTACGGGCTGCTCACCGCCGTGTGCAAACGGCATGGAGTCGAGACTGACTGTGTGAATTAGAGAATCTGCACCTTATGGAAAAAGCCCGGCTGTTTGACCGGCTTTTTTACGCCGTGAAGGTCTGCCACAACAGGAAGAGGTTCAATCCAATAACGATGCTCACGGTTAGCCACCCCAGCGAATGGGTGATTGGCCGGTTAATGAACTCGCCCATGATCTTGCGGTTCCCAGTCAGAAGAAGCAGTGGAACCAGCGCAAATGGCAGCGCAAAGCTCAGCACCACCTGCGATAGAATCAGGATCCTCAGCGGGTCCAGTCCGCTCGCGATCACGATGATTGCGGGAATCAGCGTGAGCAGCCGGCGCAGAAAAATGCTGAACCGGATATTCAAAAAGCCTTCGATGATCACCTGACCGGCCATCGTGCCGACGGTCGAAGACGAGAGCCCGGAGCACAGCAGCGCTAGGGCGAAAACAAACGCGGAAGCCTCGCCCAGAAGAGGCCCCAGCGTGCGGTGTGCGTCTTCGATGGGGTTCGCCAGTACGTGCCCTCCGAAGGCGGCGGCGGCGACGATGATCATGGCCGAATTCACCAGCCATGCGCCGTTCATTGCGGCGAGGACGTCGATGGCCTCGAATCGCAGGTGCTTGAGCCGTGACAGACGTTGACGCCGCACACTCAGATTTGCCGCCGCTTCCTCACGTAAGCGCGGCTGCACCAGCGCCGAGTGCAGATAGATCACGTGCGGCATCACGGTCGCGCCCAGCATTCCCACGGCGATGTAAATGCTCTTGCCGTCCACCATTGGCACCAGCGTATGCAGAGCGATCGCCGACCATTGCGGACGGATCATCAGCATCTCGATCGCGTAGCAGACGCCAATGACACACACGAAGCCCATGATGGCGTATTCGAGCTTGCGAAAGCCCCAAAGCTCCAGCGCCAGAATGGCAAAGACACAGATCGCGGAAAGCACCGCCGCCACCAGCAGGATCTCCGTCTTGTTCCAGCCATAGAGCAGGAACCTCGACCCGAAGAGCAGGTAGAAGCCGAGCGCCGCCCCGAGAAATTCGGCCATATCCGTGGCAACGGCCGATACTTCAGCAGTAATCCACAGAAAAATCGTGACTGGCCGTGAGAAGTGTTCGCGGCAGTTCTGCGGAAGCGTTCTGCCGGTGGCGATACCCAGTTTGGCGGCCAGGTACTGGATGAGAATCGCCATCACGTTCGACCACAGCAGAACCCACAGCAGCTTGTAACCAAAGCGCGATCCGCCGTCGAAGTTTGTGGCGAAGTTGCCGGGGTCGATGTAGGCGATGCTGGCCACGAATGCCGGTCCGAAGTACGACCACAACTCCGAGCTGCGTAGCCGCGGCAGCAGGGAAGGACGGTCGGATTCTGTCGTCGGGGTGGCCACTCCTTTCCAGTGTAGGGACGATACGCGAGTTTGTAAACCGTAGTTAATTTAAAATTATTAACAATTGTTCATAGATTGGAGCCGAGCGGTCTTCACGAGACATCTCCCAGGGCTTGGCGGCGTCGAAGGCATGCGATAGGCTTGCCAAGGTATGATTCACGGGAAACAGAGACCGTCCCCCTCATGAAAGTGCTCGTCATCGGCGCAGGCGGCCGCGAACACGCCCTGGTATGGGCCCTCCGCAAGTCTCCGCGCGTCACCGACATTGTCTGTGCGCCTGGAAACGGAGGCATCGCCTCGGTCGCGCGGTGTATTCCAGCCAGCCCTAAAGACCTGAACGATTTATTGCGTGTGGTCGCCGAAGAGGCGCCGAACCTGACCATCGTGGGGCCGGAGTTGCCTCTCTCCCTCGGCTTCGTCGACGAACTCCACCGCCGCGGCCTCGCGGTCTTTGGACCCACCCGTGCCGCGGCCATGCTTGAAACCAGCAAAGGCTTCGCCAAGCGCTTCATGCAGCGCCACAAGATCCCGACGGCTCGCTACGCCGTCTGCACTACCCGCGAAGAAGCGCTGGACTCGCTCCATCTCTTCCACCTGCCTGTCGTCATCAAGGCCGACGGACTGGCTTCGGGCAAGGGCGTGCTGGTCTGCGAATCGAAGCGAGAAGCCGAGGACGCTATCGCCGGTCTCTTCAGCGGCAAGCTGCTGGGGAGCGCGGAAACGTCGCTGGTCGTCGAGGAGTTTCTTCGCGGCGAAGAGGTTTCCTTCCTGTTGTTGAGCGACGGCAAGCATGTCGCGCCGCTGATTCCCGCACAGGACCACAAGCGCCTGGGTGAGGGAGACACCGGGCCCAACACCGGCGGCATGGGCGTCTATTCGACTGACTCGATCCTCGATGCGCGGATGCGCGCATGGCTTGTGCATCACGTTGCCCAGCCCACCATCGATGGAATGGCTGCCGAAGACGCGCCCTTCGTGGGAGTGCTTTATTGCGGCCTGATGATGACCGCGCGCGGCCCCATGGTGCTCGAGTACAACACCCGCTTCGGCGATCCGGAGACGCAGGCCATTCTCGTCCGCCTGGAAAGCGATCTTCTCGAGGCCCTCGAAGGCTGCGTCGAGGGCCGACTCAGCGAAACCGAGTTCTGCTGGAAGCCGGGCGCGTCTGCCTCGATCATTGCCGCGTCCAAGGGGTATCCGGGGAGCTACACCTCCGGACATCGCATCACCGGACTCGATGTCGCTGCCCGGGTCTCCGGCGTCGAAGTTTTTCACGCCGGCACCGCACTGGTCGACGGCGACTACCTCACTAGCGGAGGCCGGGTGCTGGCCGTGACCGCCACGGCAGATTCGCTCGAGGCTGCGCTCGGTCGGGCCTACGAAGCCATGGGCAAAATCCATTTCGAAGGCATTTATTACCGCCGCGACATCGGCCATCGTGCACTCAAGGCTCGGTAACTGCATTTGACGAGTGAACTTCTGATAGCCTTCCGCTTTGGAAAGATTGTGGGCGGAGGTGAGCTATGCGCAGGAGAACTTTCCTGAGAGGCGCGATGAGCGCGACGATTATGCAAACAGCCGCGTTTGCCGGTCGTGTGTCCGGCAGAAAAATGGGGATATCGAATCTGCTGCCTTCCGTTGCGGCTGCACTGCCCCCACAGAGCGAGCAAAAGCCCATGGCACTGGGTTTGATGATTCAGCCGGCGACCGGCGCAGAGGCCGCCATCGCGCGAGTGAAGGAACTGGGTATACCGACCTGCTTCCTTTCACTGGACGGATATATCGGCAAGTTCACAAACTCGCTGGCGCAGGAAATGCGCGAGCTGCTTGAAAAGTACGAGGTGACCGCAACCAGCGTCGAGGTCGTAGGACCGGGACGGCTGGTGTGGGATTTTTTGGATGGGCCGTCGACCATCGGACTTGTGCCGCCTGCAACGCGGGCAGCGAGAATGGATGCGCTGAAGCAGACCTCGGATTTTGCGAAGCTGCTGGGCGTTCCCCGTGTGCAGACGCATTGCGGCTTCATCCCCGAGAATCCGCGCGATCCCCTCTATGGCGAGACGGTCGAAGCGATTCGGGCGGTTGCGGATCAGTGCGCGAGGAACGGGCAGGACTTTCTGATGGAGACGGGGCAGGAGACTCCCACGACGATGAAGCGGGCGATCGAAGATGTGAACCGGCCAAACCTGGGCGTGGGGCTGGATACGGCGAACTTGATTCTTTATGGAAAATCCAATCCGGTGGATGCCGTCGATATGATCGGTCCACACGTGAAGAGCGTTCACGCCAAAGACGGCAAGTGGCCGACGGACCCCATGAAGCTGGGCGAGGAGGTGCTGATCGGGACCGGATGCGTGGATTTCCCGGCGGTTTTCGAAAAGCTTCACAAGCTTGGCTACGGCGGAGCGATCACTATCGAGCGCGAGATCTCCGGCCCGCAGCAGATTGAAGACGTGAAGAAAGAAAAAACTTATCTCGAACGCGTCATTACTCAGGCTCAGGCAAATTAGGGATAGGAGAATGTGCTGTGGATAGACGGGACTTCATCAGTGGCAGCGCCGCGGCTTCTGGTCTCCTGCTTCTGAAATCGCGAACGGCATTCGGCTATGAGGCGAACTCTGCGGTCCGGCTCGCGCTGCTGGGATGCGGCAATCGCGGGACTTCGGTGGCGACTTCGTTTGCCAAGAACACCAGCGCTCGCATCGTCGCGCTCGCGGATATCTTTCCGGACCAGTTGGAAAAAGGGAAGGCGCACTTCGATGAACTCGCAGGCACCCTGGGCTACGCGGGTGTCGATGCGAAGATGATGTTCCACGGCTACAAGGCATTTGAGGAAGTCGCAGCGTCAGCCGGTGTGGACGCCGTGCAGATTTCCACGCCGCCGTGGTTCCATGTGCAGCATCTCGACACGGTTGTGCGCGCGGGGAAGCATGCCTATTGCGAAAAGCCGGTTGGCGTAGACGTGACGCAGGCAAAGGAGGCGCTCGAGATCGGCAAGCGGGCCGAAGGTCACGTGAGCCTGGACGTGGGTTTCCAGATACGCAGCGCGCCTCCATTCGTCGAGATCGTACGGCGCATCCACAATGGTGATCTGGGGAAGATCGCCTGTCTCTCTGGCTACTACAACGCGCCGGCATCGACGTACCCGGATCGTCCCGCCACGATGTCTCATGACGAACTCCGTCTGCGCAACTGGCAATGGGATCGCGTCTTATGCGGCGGCATTCTTGTGGAGCAGAATATCCACGTTATCGATATCTGCAACTGGATCCTGAACGCGCATCCGACCAAGGCAGTGGCGACGGGCGGAAGAAATGTCATCACCCACTTTGGAGACAACTGGGACAACTACCAGGTTGTCTTTACTTATCCGGACAACGTTCACGTGAGCTTTTCGTCGACTCAGTTTGGCACCAACGGGTGGTTCGATGTCTCGGAGCGGGTCTTCGGATCGAAGGGCATCGCGGAAGCGCCGTACTCCGGTCCGCTGCGCATTATCGGCGACAACGCCTGGACGTGGACCGACACCTCAGCTGCGAAACCGCCTGCCGGGGCACCTGCGTTTGCCGCAAATGGAGCCTTCACCGATAACCTCGCGCTTGCCGATCAGGAAAAAGATCGCGGCTTTATTGACAGCATCGTGTCGGGAAAGTTCCACAACCAGGCGGCTACCGGCGTGGAAACCGCATTAAGCGCGATGCTGGGCCGTATGGCCGGTCAACTCGGCCGCGAAGTTACATGGGATGAACTGCTGGAGCATGGCGAAAACTATTCGCTGAACATGGACATGAGCCAGTTTCGATAGAGACGGAAGAAGGTGGGTAACGCGCCGGTGCCGCCACCGTCAGATATACATTAGTGTCCACATAGGGATGTTGCATGCATCACGTTCGCCGCTATTTCGCCGGTTTTCTCGCCGCCCTGGTTTTCATGGCCGCAATCCTGCTGGCCGTCGCGCAGCCCACCCGCCAGCGCCTCGTCCTCAAGGATGGCACTTGGCAGGTGATTACCAAGTATGAAATCAAGGGCGACCGCGTCCGCTTCTACAGCGCCGAACGCGACGAATGGGAAGAGATTCCGAAGGACCTCGTCGACTGGCCTGCCACGGAGAAATGGAATCTCCAGCACAAGCCGGGCGCGGGCTCAGAAGCCAGTCCGGACACCAGCGACGCAGCGCAGAGCGAAGCCGCAAAGATCGACGCCGAAGAGCGGGCGGCCCGAGAGGCAGAAGCGGCTCGCATTCCTATCGTCGCTCCCGGTCTGAGGTTGCCCGACGAGAGCGGCGTGTGGGTGCTCGACACCTTTCAGGGGCAGCCCGAACTGGTCCACGTGGAGCAAAGTAACGGCGATCTCAACCGCGCCAGCGAGCACAGCATCGTGCGCGCCAACATCGTCTCCTCTCAAGGAGCCAAAGAAGCTATTCGCATTGAAAATGCCAGCGCCAAGGTCCAGCTCCACGTTGACGACCCGGTGCTCTACATCAGCCTCGACAACCCTTCGGCCACGGTTGAACCGGCTCCTGAATCTGCTCTCACTGTCGATACTCACGGCGCCAACGACGCCGCGAAAGACAAGCACTCCCATAGCTCGCCGGACAGCCGCTACGCGATCCTGCGAGTGAGCAGCAGCCATAATCTGCGGACGGTCCTGGCCCGGGAGATCGCCCTTCTTGGCCAGCCCGGTCACTCGGAAGACATCATCGAAACCAACAAGGAGATTTTGCCAGGCGCTCGGTGGATGAAGGTCACGCCCAAAATGCCTCTGCTCATCGGCGAGTACGCCCTGATCGAGATACTCTCGCCGCGCGAGGTCAACATCGATGTATGGGCCTTTGGCGTCAACCCACGCGCCAGAGAAAACAAGGACGCCCGAACCGCTGTTTACGCCACCCGTTGAGAGGGCAGCTCTATCTCTGGACCATCCCCATGCCGGCAACCGCCACGTTGTCGCGCGTCGAACCCTTCACCAGATACATCATCGTGTCGGCCGACCGGATAATCTCATGCACCGAGCGCCCGTCTTCCGGAAACGTCGCCACCCCGAAGCTTGCCCGCACCTCCAGCCTTAGTCCGTCCGTTATTGCAAATCGCATCTCTCGCAGCGTAGTTAGCAGATGCTCTGCTGTCTTCTGCGCTCCGATTTTGCCGGTTTCCGGCAGCAGCACAATGAACTCGTCGCCGCCGTAGCGAAAGACCGAATCCACCTCGCGCACCAGTGACCGCAGCCCATGCCCCACCTCGGCGAGCACACGGCTGCCGATCAGATGCCCGTGTTCGTCGTTCACCTGCTTGAAATAGTCCAGGTCGATAAAGATCAGGCTGAACTGAGTCTTGAAGCGCCGCGCCCGTTCAATCTCCGACTCCATCTGCTGGTAAAGGTGACGCACGTTGAACAGTCCCGTGCATTCGTCGGTGATGGTCAGCTCCTGAATACGCTCCATCGCGCGCGAATTCTCAATGGCGATCGCCGCGTAGTCGCACAGCACATGCAGAAACGAAATCGTATAGTCGCTCAGCGTGTCCAGGCGGCAGTTGATAAGCTCGATGACTCCCAGCGTACGCAGGCGCGAACGCAGCGGCATGCAAATCGCCGACCGCACCCGCAACGGCTTGCCTTGGCCATCTTTATCGACAGGTGCGGAAAACCGCGGGTCGAAGCGGGGATCCTGGCTCACCTCCGGAACAATCAAGCTCTCGCCGTGCGCCGCCACCCATCCCGCAATGCCATGGCCGACTGGAATTCTGAGACTAGCCAGATCGGCCTCGGTGTGCCCGACGGCGACCGCGTAGTAAAGCTCCTTGCGCCCCTCGTCCAGAAGCAGCAGCGACCATGTTTCCGGCTTGAAGAACTGCTCCATCTGCTGCATGATCGCTCGCAGAATTGCGTCCCGGTCGAGCGAGGAAGTCAGCGCTCGCGCTACATTGTGAAAAACCAGCAAGTCCCGCAGATTGGGGTCGTCATGGATCGAATCGTTCTGGGCCATCGTTGCTCTCGTGCTGATTCTGACACACTCGACGCTCCTGCGGGAGATCGTCGATCACAGTGAGGTGCAGGTGCTTGAGCCACAATGGCCGTGATTGGTCGCGGCAGGCAATAACCTTCTTGTGATAGAACGGAGTTCAGATAACGATAGCCGAGGTGCAGCCATGCCCAACGTTAGCAATCCCGACCGTCGCGAATTCCTGAAGAAATCCGGAGCCGTAACCGCCGCGGTTCTCGCCGGTTCCACGCTGCCTGCCCGCGCTGCGACAAAGACGGTGCCCCCGTTGCCCTCGAATCCTCACACGCAAACCGCCATGCCTACCCGTAACCTGGGCAAGACGGGCTACAAGGTGGGAATCTTCTCGCTAGGCGGACAGGCCGCCCTCGAACGCGCCAACAACTTCGACATAGCCGTGCCCATCATCGATCGCGCTCTCGATCTCGGCGTCAACTACATCGACACTTCCTCTATCTATGGAGGGCCGGCTCGCTGGAGCGAGCAATACGTCGGGCAGGTGATGAAGCGCCGCCGCAACGAAGCCTTTCTCGCGACGAAGACCAAGGAGCGTACTCGCGACGGCTCGATGCAGATGATCGAGAAGTCGCTCCAGCTGCTCAACACCGACCATGTCGATCTATGGCAGCTGCATGACATCGGTACAGCGACGGATGTGAACGAGGTCTTCGCCAAAGGCGGAGCGATGGACGCGCTGCTCGAGATGAAGGAGCAGAAGGTCGTCCGCTATCTCGGCATCACCGGGCACTACCGCCCTGACGCGCTCATGGAGTGCATCCATCGCTATCCGTTCGACTGCATCCTGATGGCGATCAACGCTGCCGACCCGCACCACTACAGCTTCGCGGAGGGCCTGCTGCCGCTGGCGGTTGAAAAGCAGATGGGCATCATTGGTATGAAGGTGCCGGCGCGGGGACGCTTGCTGGCGTCGTGGACTCCGCCCAGCCTTGAGCAGCAGCAGCACTCCTGGGAAGGCATGGTGATCGCTACGAGCTCCGGCCCGCTGAAGATGCGGGAGGCGGTCTACTACACGCTGTCGCAGCCGGTGTCGACGATCATTATCGGATGTGATTCGGTCGCGCAGCTGGAGGAAAATGTTCAGCTGGCGCGGGACTTCACTCCTCTGAACAACCAGCAGCTCGCCGACTTGACCGCCCGCTCCGAAGCCGTCTCCAAGCCGTCGCTCTTCTTCCGCTTCTACGATCGTGCCTAGGACCGCTCCTAGAATTCCAGCCGCATGCGCAGGTAGATGATGCGGTTCGCCTGTGGCAGGGAGTACTGCGTCGTCGAGAGCGTCGTCGACTCGCCGAACAGCGGCGATCCCAGCACTCCCACAGGCGTTCCGCCATTGACCGTATTGAAGACATTCTGTGCCTGGATTCCCAGGTTCATGGTGTAGCGCCGGGCGATGTCCACTTTCGGCGGTTTGTTGCCGACCACAGCCACTGGAGAGGCCGGCTGATCGGGAAGCTCCGGGCCAAAGCTGAAGTTCCGCGTCAGTCCAAGGTTCAGCATCGTGAGGGACGGCCCTGTGCCGTAATTAATCGGGATGATGGTCTGTCCAGGTTGAGGGTCTGCGTCGAAATTACCCCACTTCGTCTTGTACACGCTAGGGCGATTCAGATCTGTTGCAAACGCCGGCCGGTCGTTGAACTGCGAGTCGCCATTCAGGTCCTCACCGATGGTGATGTTGAAGGGCGCATTTGACTGCGTCACCAGGAACGGATTGAGGCGCAGCTTCCCTGGCAGGTTGACCAGCCCACCTATGTACAACCGGTTGCGGATGTCGTCGGCAGCTCGGCCGTAGTCGACGTGCAGATCGTACTGGTTGGAAGGAAAGCTGCTGGGTCCGCCAGTATTGGAATGGCTGTAGCCGAAGATGTAATAGCCATAGAGCAGCGCGGGCTTAGTGCGCAGGTGGAAGTTGGTGAAGATGCGGCTGCGCTTAGACGCAGCCAGTGAATCATATTCGTAGATGTTCTGCAGCGTCCCCAATGGCCGCACCCCACTGGTCGGATCGGCCGGATTGTAGGTGCCCGGCAAAGGCGCATTCACGTTGCGCGTGATCAGCTGATCCACCCCGCGATAGAAGGTGTAATCGAGCGAAAGCGTCAACCTCTTGAACAGCTCCTTGTCCAGGCTTACACTCTCCTGCACCATAATCGGCGCGTGCAACTCCGGGCTGATCCGGTAGATGGTAGGCAGAGTCGCCGGGCCCAGCGAATCGATGGGCGGAATATTGGGATAGAAGTCCGGAAAATTGACTACGTACTGTTTCTGCAGCACCCCATTCTGCCGTGCTGCGTTCACGATCAAGTTGGTTGGGAAACGGCCATAGAAGACTCCGATTCCGGCGCGCAGCACCGCCTTCGCCGGCTTGTCCTTGCCAGCTCCAATGGCCCAGGCAAAGCTCAGCCGCGGGCCAAAGTCGGCGTGGTCGGGAATGCCGGTCTGGGTCTCGAAGCGCAGACCCGGAGTCAGCGCCATATTCGGAGTCATCTTCCACTCGTCTTCGACGTAGACGCCCAGATCAAAGACGTTCGCCGCAACCTCAGGTATTCCCGTGATGATCGAGAACTGGCTCGCGCCACCTCCCAGCGCGCGAATCTGCGTTGGAGTCAACCCTTTCTCCAACCCATTTACGGTGATCTCGTAGGCGTTGATCGAGGGAAAGATGAATTGGCCGTTGAAGCCGGCCGTCGAGGTGTTTCCGTCCTCAACGTCGCGAAGTCTTCCACCGAAACGCAGGAGATGATTTCCAAGCATCAACGAGGCGTAGTCCTGAAACTCGTAGTGGTTCTGTCCGTCGTGCAGCTGGCCCAGGTTGTTGCCGCCTCCAATGAACGCGCCCTGCGCCCATACGGTTGGCTGGCCGTCTATCGAGACCGAACTGTCGTTGGTGCGCATGAACTGGAAGCGCGTTTCGTTGATCACTCGTGGTCCGTACACCTGAATATCGCTCAACTGGAAGGTCTGGTCGGTGTGGCGGGTATTGACGGCCTGGCTCTGCAGAGACAGCTGGCTCTGCACCAGATTGTCCTGAGTCTGGTGACCAAACTGGTAGCGCATGCTCAACGTCTGAATCTTCCCCAGCTGGAAGTCCACGCGCGGTCCCGCATCGACCGAGGTTTGAGGGCTGGACACGGTAGCCGTATACGCCGGTCCGGTGGTCGAAGTGCCCGCGTGAATAAAGGACTGCGCGCCTACCGTCTGCTGGTCGCCGGTCAGAAACCAGGAACTGCTCCTGGTTATCGGGCCGCTGATATTACCCTCCGCGTAAAATGCGGAATAAGGGGGCTGCTGCTGCACGTAGGGATTGCGGGAGTTTAGCGCCGAATCATCGCCCAGGAGCGTCAGAGTGCCATGCAGCGAGTCGCCGCCCGGTTTGGTGATAATGTCCACCCGGCCCAGACCGGTCGTGTCGTATTGTGCCGAGAACGGATTCTCGTTGATGCGAATCTCCTGAATCGAAGATTTGGGTGGCAGCCGAGTGGCGGTGAATCCGTCGACAAATATCTTTGCTCCCGAGACAGACCCCGCCATCGCCTGAATCTGCAATTGAAATTGCTGCGGATCGGGGGAGAGCGCGTCCAGATCCGAGCCCCTGAGAACGATAGCTCCCTGGTTGTGGTCCGGGCTTGAGTCGAGGATGTTGGACAGAACGTCGACTTGCTGGTGCTGAATCTCAATCTTCAAATCGATGTTCAAACGGAGAGTCTGACCGGCTTCGAGCTTCACGTCCCGTTGCTCTGTCCTGAAGCCGCTTGCGTCAATCGTGAGGCTGTACCTGCCGGGCGCGATATTGGGAAAACGGAAGTTTCCCTGTGCGTCGGAGGTGGCCGTCCGTGCCGGCTTCTCCGGAGACGCCAGTGTGACTAGCGCAGCGGGCACCACGGCCCCGAAAGGATCCTCTATGATGCCCGTTACCACCCCTGTATTGACCTGTGCGACGGCGCACCAGCAGGCAAGCAGGGCGATCAGCAGCCATCGGGTCGCGCGATCAAACATCTTTCTCAAAAACAAGGGGCAGAATTCATGCATGGGGATGCGAGGCTGTACCTGACAATGGAATAGCAGACAAATTGCAGCAGTAGGAGAAGAGACTTTCGTGCTACTAACTCAGGCCACGGGTCAAACAGGGACTGAAGTTACAGCGTTCAATAACATGCCCCCGGCGTGGCGTTCTTTCCCTGGAAAGAGCCATCTGAAACCATGGTAATGGGCACAGTCACCTTGTTTCCGCTCTTAATTGCTTCGCTCTATCATCTCTCGGTAGGAGAAGCGCGTATTTTCTTCAAACATTCCTAACATTATCCAACAAGTTCTCCCAAAGCTGGCGAGCGAAAGGTACCGAAGGTAATCGATCGGCAGCACGACCGCCTGTTCTACCCTTTTCGGTGTGAAATCCCTTCATAGCACTCTCGTGCTAGTCAATTGAGAAAGAAGTGGGATTCAATCGCGGGGCCAGTTGCGAGAATCTGTGTGTGTCAAGGGGGTTGCAGTTTGGGGGAACGGTAGCTCCTTGGACTCGAAAGGCCTGTCATTCGTGACAGGCCTTTCGTACTATGGGCAGGATTTGAACTCCTTCGGCAATGTTCGGAATGATCTGATCCTGTGTTTAGGTCGTCGACCGTGGTTTGACAGCCAGCAACTGCACCGGAACCGGTTTGCCCGTCGAGTCAATCAAGTTGGGTTTGACTGTTTGCGTATCCGTGAGAGTTACCGGGTTAATGAAGTGGAGCAGGTTATCCCCCGATGTGCCAACGAAGAAGATAGTCTCGTCGGGCGAAAAGATTCCCGAAATAGGCGCGAGGGCAGTGCCGGAAAGCTGCACGTTCGTGAGCGTTCCTACCGATCCAGCAGTAGCGGAGGGCACGTAGGCCGGCAGGAGACCGCTGGCGGACGCCGAGTTGTATGTCACGAACGCGATTGTTGAATCGGGCGAGGCGACGACCTGGTGGATTTCTGTTGGGCTTATGCCGGCCAGCGGGAGTTGATTGAAGGTTGGCGAAAGCTGGATGCCCGTTCCAGCCGTGGGGCAAGGACCAGTGGGAATCGTGACGTTGATGTCTGTAAACCCCTGGCTAACGCTCGCGCCTAGGATATGCATACCGTCGTTCGTCGCGGCCAGCTGGTCCGTCGCGGCTCCGACAACAGCCGCCAGGGGATAGTAAATGGGCGGGTTTACCGTGACGTTCGGGCAAAATCCATGGGCTGTGGTCGGCGTTCCTGTGATGAAAGGCCCGATGCTCGGTACCGTAATAGCCAGATCAGGTCCACAGAAGGGATCGTAGGTGCCGCTTGCCGCCGGGCTGTTGTTGTTCAGACTGCAACTCTGCACGGGCTCTGTTGCGCTAATGCTGTAGGTGCTCCAGCCCGTGTTGGCATTGTGGACGTACAGCGTATCTGGCCCGACGATATAGACGTTTTTGTTGTCGGGCGAGAAGGCGGCGCGGGTTGCGAGCCCACCGATGCTGGTGGAGGTGCTGCTCGCATTCGTGTACAGATAGATGACCTGCCGCAGCTGGTCGTTGATCACTACAGTCGAGCTGTCCGGAGAGACGGCCAGCACCACGCCCGGCACGGTGGTATCTTGCTTGCCGAGCGTGTTGTTAATCGCGCTATAGACCATCAGCTCGCGGTAGCTGCCGAAGTAAAGATTGTTGCCTCCTTGATCGAGCACCATGGAGTTTGGTGGGTAGGGCAGTTTCACCGGCGAGCCGGGCGTGCCTGTCGTCAGATCGACGGAGCTGAAGAATTGTGACTGTGTGGAAGCCATCCAGACATAATTGCTGCTGCGGCCAGGCGAGGTGACCTTGAGCGGGTTGCCGACCACTGGCAGGCCTGTGCCGAAGACGCCGATCTGGCTGATTGGCGCGGGATTGCAGGTGGCCGGCTGGCAAATGGCATTGATCGCGGTCGCGCTGGGAAAAGTGGAGCTGACCTGTCCGGTAGCGCTCACTGCAATTTCCTGCGGCTGGGTCGAGGTGTAGTCAAGCGAGAGACCATTGAGGACTTCGCCGTTCGTGTCGGTGATGACTGCGGCGATATTCTGGGGAGAATTCTGGTTGACCACCGCAGTGTCGCTCCCGTTGATGCTAAGGGCAATGCTCTTCGGCGGGCAGGTGTAGAAATAGCCGGCCGCAGAGCCGGAGCTGGTGATCGAAACCGAGGCGTTGATGACCGTGGAGCCCGGCTGGTTGGCCGTTGTGGTTCCGTTTATCCCTGTGCCGGTGGTACTCGTGTTGTTGATGGTGACAATGGTTCCATTCTGAGCGGAGTAGTTTATGGTGCCTACGTAATTCGGAGTGGCGGCGCCACTGGCGGAGGGCCGGCCGTCGGGAATTGGAATGCCGTTCGGCCCCAGGACCGTTGTGTACGCAGTAAGCAGCGGGCCGTTCTGGTTCTGGGATGTGCAGGAAGTCTGTGCCGTTGGATCGATGGTAATGGCCGTGATGGGAGGGTGAACAAAGACAGGCACCGGATTGCTGGTCACGCCGCTGCCGGTCGCCGTGAGTTGCGCAACGCCACAACTTGTTGCGTTGCATTGATTGGTAGTGGACCCCGCAGGAGGCGTACAGATGGTAAAGTCGGCGATACCGCCGGGGCTATTACGGTTCCAGGTTCCACCGCAAACTCCGCCAGTCGGCGAAATATCCGCCAACAGGAGATTCGTGCTGCCGTATGTGTATTTGCTGACGGTGGCGGCAGCACCTTTGCAATTTGTGGCGGTGGGCTGCGATAGTTGCCCGATCTGCCCCCAGGAAAGCGAGATGCCGGTGGTCGCAGGATTAAGAGCGATGAAGTCAACGGCATTGGTTTTGATGCCGTAGCCGAGACCGTTGCAGTAAGCGCCGACGTTCGTGGTGCAGCCTGTGATGGAAAGACCAACGGGAAGAGCAAAAATGAACAACGCAATAAGGGCGAGATACCGCTGCATGAAACCTCCCCGCCCGCACTCAGGTGCGCGAACGGTCTTTCCAGCCAAAGATGTCGATTTGTCCTTGTTTGGACAAGGGCTCGAAGCTTGAGTGTAAAAGGTGAAAGAGCCTTCGGCAAGGGACGGGGCCCACAGCTTACGACTCAGCGATCAGACTTCAGTGTAGAAATTCACTGGATGTGGCGGTCTGCTACGCCACTTTGCCTTTTTCCAAGTCATTGATACTGCCTTTACGGCATGTACTGCTGAAACCAGGCCAGCGCCCTCTCAAGCACGTCGCGGCGGTGGTCAGGGTCGACGAAGCCATGGCCTTCGTTGGAATAAACCACAAGCTGCGTAGGGACGCTCTGGTCTCGCAGCGCATGCCAGAACTCGAAGGACTGCGGCGCCGGGCACTCCCCGTCCCGATCGCCGACGACCACTAAGGTCGGCGTCTTGATGTTTTTGATGAAGTTGATGGCAGAACTCTTCGCGTAGACCGCCGGATCGTCATAGACCGACGCGCCAAAGAAGGGAATCATCCACTGATCGATGGAGTTCTCGCCGTAATAGCTCTGCCAGTTCGCGATGCCAGCTCCGGCGACGGCAGCGCGGAAGCGATTGGTCTGGGTAACAGCGAACATGGTCATGAAGCCGCCATAGCTCCAGCCGGTAAGGCCGACCCGCTGCGGATCGACCGGCAGCTTCGCCGTAACCGTGTCCACACCAGCGAGAATGTCCTTGAGGTCGCCGTAACCGAAGTCCTTGCGATTGGCCTGCGTAAAGCGCTCCCCTTCGCCATAGCTGCCCCGAGGATTTGGCTCGAGGACAAAGTAGCCGAGGGCGGAGAAGGGTGCGCCGCCGAAGCCGGCTCCGGGCCAGCGAGGTACTACGGCCGAAGACGGTCCGCCGTGGACAACGACGACCATGGGATATTTTTTCGCTGGGTCATAATTGGCCGGATAAAGCAGCCAGCCCTGCACATCGAAGCCGTCATTCTTCCACTCGACCGACTCGGCTTTGCCCCACGCTGGTTTAAGGCCATCGTTATAGTGGGTGATCTGCTTCATGTCCATCAATTCGCCGGCCCAGACTTCAGGTGGCTCCGAAAAAGAGCTGCGAACGAAAGCGATGTTGTTGGTGTTCGAGACGGAGACGCGCATTTCGAGCCCCCCGGCTCCGATGGTGTCGGGGAGGGTGAGGTTGTGCTCGGAGGACTCCTGCTGCGTGGACAGGTCATAAACGAAGAGGTGTGATGACCCGCCTTTGATCTCCGCGATGCCCAGCTGATGTTCGTCGAGCCACTCGAACCACGCCGGACTGGCATGGCGATCCAGCGTGACGTCCTTGGGATCGCCGCCGGCAGAAGGGATTAGATAGATGTCGCCGCCCGTCGAGCCCTGGTCGGACATGAGGCCGCCGATAAAGCCGATCTGTGATCCGTTGGGCGACCAGCGAGGCACGGCAAGCTGGAGGCCGTGGAGTGGACCGGATGCTAGAGCAGGATCGAGAAGAAACTCGGGCTGGCCAGTAAGAGGCTGAGTGTAGAGCTTGGCTACCCACCAGTTATTCTCTCCTGGCGGAGGCGCGGCAATGTAGGCAAGCTTCTGTGAATCGGGTGACCAGTCGAATTCGTAGACGTGGAGATTGGCGGGGGTCAGTTCCCGGATCTGCCCGCTTGCGGGATCGACGGCTGCAACCCGCTGAATCTCCAGCCCTTCGACGCCAATGACGCCAGATGGCGGCTTCATCGCGGCGAGCGCGCCCGACGGCCGGGTCGCCCCCTCTACGTATAAGAAGCTCAGGAGTTTGCCATCCGGCGACCATTGCAGCTCCCCGGCGAAGCCGTTGAGTGGCGCGAGTACGCGCGGAGCGACGTTGGAGGAGGGATCGGCCAAGAAGATGGCGGTCTTCTTATCTGCCGTGCAATCGGAAAAGAAAGCCAGATGCTTCGAGTCCGGCGACCATGCCATGCCGCTCTCTCTGCCTTTCGCCCCACCTGTGCACGCGGTGATATCCCTGGGGTGGGCAGGATCATTGAGGGGTGCGACTTTGATGCCGCCGCCGGGACCGGTCACGTTCCAGGCTATAGAGTTGCCGTCGGGGGAGAGATCGGTTTCGCGAATGGATCGGCCCTGTCCGAGGGTCTGGATAACGTGGGCGATGCGCGGATCGTGAGCCGGTGGCGCCGGTGTTTGCCCGGAAGCCGGGATAACGACGCAAGCGAATGCGATAATCAGTACAGGAGTGGCAGCATGAAACAGAAGTCTGGAGAGGCGGCGAAAGCTCATGGTTACGGATGCTAGCAGATGATTCTGGCACCATGGGCGCTGTTCAGGCTGTCGCGAAAGTGGTCACGACAGGAGTCCGCCGAAATATTTCTCTGAAGAGAAATACTCTCGTTGACGACAGCATCACCTCTTGTTATTCTTAAAAGGTTCCACGAGTGTGCTCATTTTTCCTGTGCGTAATGGGAAATGCAGAGGCTCAAGTAACACAAGTCATAGAACTGGCCTGCGGCAGTAAAGCAGGGCCGGAAAAGTCTGTGACACCTTGCCGGGCTCGTGCGGCAAGGACTGATCGCATCGGCGCCTGCGACACTCGCCACCTTGGCGGGCTATGCAGGCCGGAACCAGCGAAACGGAGTTGGCTATTTTCCGAATCCGCCACAAAGCGGGTTTGAACTTACGCTCGGCCACCGTCGGGGTTCTCGTCTGGTACTAAGGCAAGGCGGACGCGAAGCAGGAAGATTGCGACTTCGCACGGAAACGCTCCTGGAGCGTTTCGATACGTGTGCGAGCAGCATCCTGCATCGTGCTGTGGATTTGAAACGGTTTGGATTGGTAAGGAGTTTGGTTTGCCTACATTCAGTCAGCTGGTAAGGAAGGGTCGCACCGCACCGCGGTATAAGACGGCCTCCCCTGCACTGCAGGGATCGCCGCAGCGGCGCGGAGTTTGCACGCGCGTATACACGCAGACGCCCAAGAAGCCGAACTCGGCGCTCCGTAAGGTTGCCCGCGTCCGCCTGACAAACGGCATTGAGGTGACGTCGTACATTCCCGGCGAGGGCCACAACCTGCAGGAGCACTCGATTGTGCTCATTCGCGGCGGCCGTGTGAAGGATCTCCCGGGTGTGCGCTATCACATCGTTCGCGGAACGCTGGACTCAGTAGGCGTGGTCAAGCGCACGCAGAGTCGCTCGAAGTACGGCGCAAAGCGTGCCAAGGCTGGAGCAGCCGCAGGCGGGAAGAAGTAGGACTGCGCGGGACTGGCCGTCCAGGCAATAGCGCCTTCGGCGCGATCTGGATTCGGGCAGTCAAGACGAGTTTGTAGTTGGGGTGAATTGCGGAGCGAGCGCTGGAAAGGCGCGAGCAAAGCAAGAGGGCGAGAGCGGATTTACCGCGAAGCCCTGGAATGAAGAGAGATTAAGGAACTATGCCGAGAAAAGGTCATATCGCCAAACGTGAGGTCGCTGCCGACCCGGTTTATAACTCGACGCTCGTCACCAAGTTTGTCAACTCCATGATGTGGGGCGGCAAGAAGTCGACGGCGCAGGGGATTTTCTATACCGCGATGTCGAACCTGGAAGAGAAGGGCGGCGCGGAAGCGCTGACGCTCTTCAAGAAGGCGGTTGAAAACTGCAAGCCGCTGCTCGAGGTCAAGACCCGTCGTGTGGGCGGCGCCAACTACCAGGTGCCGATCGAAGTGAATCCGGAACGGCGTACTTCGCTTGCGATTCGCTGGCTGGTTTCCTACGGTCGCGCCCGTGGCGAGAAGGGCATGATCGACAAGCTGACCAATGAGCTGCTCGATGCAGCCAATGGCCGCGGTGCCGCGATGAAGAAGAAGGAAGATGTTCATCGCATGGCCGAAGCCAACAAGGCATTCGCGCATTATCGCTGGTGAACTGGCCGTTCAGGCGGACGCGCGCTTTGTGCGCCAGCTCTGGGCTGACGAAGGGAATGCATAGATCTGGGAGTGAATAGCTGCTCCCGAAAGAAGTTTGAACCTCGGGTTGTTAAGGCCCGAGAGAAGCAGAGAGAAGATATTGTGGCCCGTCAAGTACCGTTAAATCGTTGCCGGAACATCGGAATCATGGCGCATATCGACGCCGGAAAGACGACTACGACCGAGCGCATCCTTTTCTATACGGGCATCACGCACCGTATCGGAGAAGTGCACGAAGGTACGGCGACGATGGACTATATGGAGCAGGAGCAGGAGCGCGGCATCACGATTACGTCGGCTGCGACCACCTGCACCTGGAACAACATCCGCATTAACATCATTGATACGCCCGGCCACGTGGATTTCACCGCTGAGGTCGAGCGATCGCTGCGTGTTCTGGACGGCGCGGTTGCGCTGTTCGATTCCGTCTCCGGTGTGCAGCCGCAAACGGAAACCGTCTGGCGGCAGGGCGATAAGTACAAGGTTCCGCGCATTTGCTTCGTCAACAAGATGGACAAGGCCGGAGCCGATTTTGAGCACGTGATCGAGACCATCCGCAAGCGTCTGGGTGCGCGGCCGGTGGCTATTCAGATTCCGATTGGCGCGGAAGCGAAGTTCCGTGGCGTGATCGATCTCATCGAGATGCGCGCGATCGTCTGGAACGACGAGACGATGGGCGCGAAGTACACCGTCGAAGAGATTCCCGCTGAACTGCGCAAGAAGGCTGAGGCGTTCCGCATGCAGCTGATCGAGACCGTCGCCGAGAACGATGACGACATGCTGCACAAGTTTCTCGAGGGCGAGACGCCGACTCCTGAGGAGCTGAAGAAGGCTCTGCGCGGCGCCACCATCGGCATGAAGGTCTTCCCCGTTATGTGCGGTTCGGCCTTCAAGAACAAGGGCGTGCAGACTCTGCTCGACGCGGTAGTAGATTATCTGCCGAGTCCGCTCGATGTTCCTCCGGTCGAGGGCATTGATCCGCACGACACGACGGTTACGCTGATTCGTGAGGCAAAGGACGAGGCTCCGTTTTCGGCATTAGGCTTCAAGCTGATCAACGATCAGTTCGGCAAGCTGGGCTTTATCCGCGTCTACTCGGGCGTTCTGAAGACGGGCGACACGGTTCTGAATCCGCGCACGGGCAAGACGGAACGCGTTGGCCGCCTGGTGAAGATGCACGCCGACAAGCGTGAAGACATCACCGAGATCTATGCGGGCGACATCTGTGCTTGCGTGGGCCTGAAGGAATTGAAGACAGGCGACACGCTGTGTTCGCCGCAACACCCCATTGCGCTCAGCGCGATCGATTTCCCGGAGCCCGTCATTTCGGTTGCTGTCGAGCCGAAGACCAAGAGCGATCAGGAAAAGATGGGCATGGCGCTGGCGCGCCTGGCCGACGAGGATCCGACCTTCAAGGTTCGCACTGACATCGATTCGGGCCAGACCATTATCAGTGGGATGGGCGAGCTCCACCTCGAGATTATCGTCGACCGCATGAAGCGTGAGCACAAAGTCGAGGCTAATGTGGGCGAGCCGCGGGTTGCGTTCCGCGAGACGATTCGTAAGGCTGCCGAGGCCGAAGGTAAGTACATCCGCCAGACGGGTGGCTCGGGTAACTACGGCCACGTAAAGATTCGCCTCGAACCAAACGAGCCGGGCAAGGGCTTCGAATTCATCGATGCCATCAGGGGTGGCGTGGTTCCGAAGGAATACATCAAGCCTACCGAACAGGGCATTCGCGAGGCGCTGCACAACGGCGTGCTGGCGGGGTACGAAGTGGTAGATTTCAAGGCCACGCTCTATGACGGCAGCTACCACGATGTCGACTCGAACGAAATGGCTTTCAAGATCGCGGGATCGATGGCTTTCAAGGAAGCTGCGAAGAAGGCAAGTCCTGTGCTGCTTGAGCCGGTGATGGCCGTCGAAGTCACAGTTCCGGAAGAGCACATGGGCACGATCATCGGCGACATCAACTCACGCCGCGGCCGTATCGAGGGCATGGAGCACTCGGGTGGGTCGCAGGTGATTAAGGCGATGGTGCCGCTCAAGGAGATGTTCGGATACGTGAACGATATCCGCTCATCGACACAGGGGCGCGCCTCCTACAGCATGCAGTTTGCGCGCTATGAAGAAGCTCCGCGCATGATTTCGGAAGAGATCATCAGCAGGAATCAGGGCAAATAAGTAAAACAAAACAGAAATTCTGTTTTTAGAGTTTTGGTTTATCGTGAGCCCGATGGGCTCGGAACATTAGAGCAGGACCGAAGGAACGAGAGAGGGAACAGTATGGCGAAGGAGAAATTTGACCGTTCGAAGCCTCACGTGAACGTGGGGACGATCGGGCACATCGACCACGGGAAGACGACGTTGACGGCAGCGATCACGAAGGTGTTG